>Ga0209758_1000553_pt1 | contig 59265 bp, 51 predicted proteins | sample AraplaMF_Col_mMF_FD_184258 | JGI IMG/M metagenome (GOLD analysis project Ga0209758, IMG submission 184258) | Arabidopsis root microbial communities from the University of North Carolina, USA - plate scrape MF_Col_mMF (SPAdes) (version 2) | ecosystem: Host-associated > Plants > Roots > Endosphere... | reverse complement strand
ATCCGCGCTTAACACCGAAGACGTCGCCCAAATCGCGTAGACGACGGAAAGCACTCCGCAGAGCACTATCAACCATAATGCTGTCATGTGATGTTTGCCTCAGATCCTTGATGTACCCCCGGCGCCTCTTGTTGTCCGTTGTACGGTGCGGCGCCTTGATTTCGAACAAAGCCGCCCCTTGCCCAAAAGGGACGGCCTCAGTCGGCCGCGAGCTTGCCAAAATCATATTGAGGGTGCAACGCCGGATAAGGCCGAAAACGCCGATCTCGGCAGGTATTTAGAACCAAGTGCTGAGAACCAGGATGCCGCTTTGGAGTGATTCCTAGAAGTGGCTGTAGGACAGCCGCGTCAAAGCCAGTTCCTGGCCCTGCCCGTCGAGGAAGCGCGGCCTCTCCTTCCCCGCCACGATGGTACCGATCGCCGCGACGGCAAGGCCGGCCGCCCGCCCCGCGGCGATCAGCGCGTCGGCTTGCGCCGGCGGGGCTGTGCACAGCACTTCGTAGTCGTCGCCTCCCGCGAGCAGTGTCTCGATGCCAACGACGTTGCGGGCGACCAGGCTTGCTGCCGCGGCCGAGAGCGGCACGCTTGCCACCTCGACCGTGGCTGAGACCCCGGACGCCGCGCAGAGCTTCACCAGATCGCCGGCGAGCCCGTCGGAGACATCCATCGCCGCGCTCGCATGATCGCGCACGGCCGGTGCCAGCACATTGCGCGGCTGCGGCACGCGATAGCGCGCGACCAGGGCCTCCTTCGCGGCGGGACTGCTCGCGAGTGCCATGGCAGCTGCGCCGCCCTTGAGCACGTCGAGGCCGAGCGCCGCATCGCCGATCGTGCCCGTCACCAGGATGCGATCGCCCGGCCGCGCGCCGGTACGGCCGACCATCCGCCCTTGCGGGATGCGGCCGAAGGCCGTGATCGAGACCATCTGCGGACCCGGCGTCGAGACCGTGTCGCCGCCGAGCAGCGGACAAGCGAATTCTCTTGCGTCTTCGCCCAGCGCGTCCGCAAACGGCCGCAGCCAGGCATCCTCCTTGCTGCGCAGCGCCAGCGTCAGCACGAAGCCGGCCGGCATCGCACCCTTGGCGGCGAGATCGGACAGGTTCACCCGCAACGCCTTGCGCGCGATGGTGTCGGGCGGATCGCTGGCAAGATAGTGCACGCCCTCGACGATGGCGTCGGTGGTGACGACGATGTCGTCGCCGGACGACGACAGCACCGCAGCGTCATCGACCAGCCCGAACGCACCAGGATCGGTCGCCAGCGGCTTGAAATAGCGCGCGATGAGGGAATCTTCGGCGGAGGCTTCGTATTTGTCCTGCGTCAAGATAGCAGACCCGTCATCCTGAGGTGCGAGCCCTTGCGAGCCTCGAAGGATGCAAGGCCGAGGTGCGGCCTCAGCGGCACGCCGCCGCCCTTCGAGGCCTCCGCTTCGCTCCGGCACCTCAGGGTGACGGCTACGGCGGAAGTCATCGTCTCAATTTACCCCCGCCCGAACTCGTCGCCGCGAAACTGGCGGCCGATCTGGTCGAGCACGGCATTCACCATGCCGGTCTCCTCGCGGTCGACAAACGCGTTGGCGACGTCGACATATTCGGAGACGACGACGCGGCCCGGCACGTCCTTGCGATGCTCCAATTCGTAGGCCCCCGCCCGCAGCACCGCGCGCAGGATCGCCTCGATCCGCTTCAAGGGCCAGCCCTTTGACAGCGCCTCGTCGATCAGCGGATCCAGCTTCTTCTGGTCGCGCACGACGCCCGAGACGACGTCGCGGAAGAAGGCAGCTTCCGCCGGCAGATACGTGTCGCCCTCGACCTCGTTGCCGAGCCAATGGCTTTCGAATTCGGCGAAGATGTCGTTGATGCCGGCGCCCGCGATATCCATCTGGTACAGCGCCTGCACGGCCGCGAGCCGCGCCGCACCGCGCCGGTTCGCCTTCTTCTCGGCAGGGCCTGCCGGCTTCTTGGTGTTGTCGACCATGGCTCAGGCCTGCGCCAGGCGGCGTTTGATGCGCAGCATCGCCAGCGCCGCGCGCGCGGCATCGCCGCCCTTGTTGAGCTCGCTGGCGCGCGCCCGCGCCCAGGCCTGCGCCTCGGTGTTGACGGTGAGGATGCCGTTGCCGAGCGGCAGCTTGCGCGCAACCGCAAGGTCCATCAGCGCCCGCGAGGATTCCTGCGAGACGATCTCGAAATGAATGGTGTCGCCGCGGATCACGCAGCCGAGCGCGATCACGGCGTCATAGGGCTTGCCGCTCGCCGCCGCGGCATCCACCGCAATGGCCACCGCGGCCGGAATCTCCAGCGCGCCAGGGACCGTGATGACGTCGTGGTTCAAGCCGGCCGCCTTCAGCTCGGCCACCGCGCCGTCCAGAAGCGCATCCTGGAGATCGTCATAGAACCGCGCCTCGACAATCAGCGCGCGCGCGCCGGAAATGTCGGTCTTGTCCTTCAGAGGTGCGCGCCGCGCGTCTGCCATCGTTAAGTTCCATTCTAGAGGTTGGCGCGTTATGTAGTCGCCGCAGGCGGGTAAGCCAAGTTAGAAACTGTCATTCCGGGGCGATGCAAAGCATCGAACTAGGGTGCGCCCTTGCGCACCCGAGAATCTCGAGATTCCGGGTTCGGCCCTTCGAGCCGCCCCGGAAAGACCGGCTTTGCCGTCACTTCATTTCCGTCAGTCGCGCCGCGTAGCGGGCCATCAGATCGACCTCGATATTGACCTCGTCCCCCGCCTTCCAGCCACCGATCGTGGTGACCGTCAGCGTGTGAGGGATGATCAGCACCGAAAAGGTCGCATCCTTCACCGTATTGACCGTCAGCGAGACGCCATCGAGCGTGATCGAGCCCTTGGTGGCGATGAACCGTGCCAGCTCCCGCGTGGTCGAGAGCTCGAACCGCGCCATATCGGGCAGGTCCTCGCGGCTCAGGAGGGTCGCGATGCCGTCGGCATGTCCGGCGACGATGTGGCCGCCGAGCTCGTCGCCGATCTTGAGGGCGCGCTCGAGGTTGAGCTTCGTTCCGACCTTCCAGTGCCTGGCGGTGGTCAGCGCCAGCGTCTCGGCCGCGGTATCGACATCGAACCAGGTCCTTTGCTGAGAGTCCCTGCCGTCGGCAACGCCGGAGGCAACGACCGTCAGGCAGACGCCGTTGCAGGCGATCGAGGCGCCGTCGGCGATGGTGGTCTGATCATAGCGGCAGGCGATGCGCAGCCGGTGCAACTGCCCCTGCGCCACAGGCGTGAAGCCGACGATCTCGCCGATATCAGTGACAATGCCGGTGAACATTACGCGCGCTCGTAGATGGTGAGAGTATCCTTGTCGAATGTTTCGCTAGCATGAACCTTGTAGGCCTGCGACTGCGTGATTTTCGACAGGGGCAATGCATCGAGCGCATCGACGCCGCCACTGCCCACCGCTTCCGCGCCGCGGAACAGCCAGATCTCGTCGACGAGGTCGGCCGCGACGAACGAGGACGCCACCCGGCTACCGCCCTCGACCATCAGGCGGGTGATGCCCTTCCCGGCCAGCGCATGCAGCACGGCCGGTAAATCGAGCCCGGAGGCGCCTGCCGGCGGGACGCGGATCACTTGCGCGCCGGTTGCACCGAGCCGCGTCGCTGCTGCGGCTTCCGCAAGCTCAGAACCCATCACCCAGAGCGGCGTCTCGCGCGCGGAGCCTATCAGCCTGCTCGCGCCGGGAATCCGCAGGCTCTGATCGAGCACCACGCGCACCGGCGAGCACGCCGCCATGCCCGGCAGGCGGCAGGTGAGAAGCGGATCGTCCGCCAGCACCGTGCCGATGCCGACCAGGATCGCATCGCTTTGCGCCCGCAACAGATGCACCCGATTGCGCACCGCCTCCCCCGTGATCGCGACCGGCTTGCCGCCGGCCGCACCGATCTTGCCATCGGGCGAGACCGCGAGCTTCAGGATCACATGCGGACGCTGATCGCGGATACGGCGGACATGCCCGGCATGGTCGAACGCCGCTTCCGCCGCGCACAGGCCCACGTCCACGTTGATGCCGGCCGCGCGCAGGCGCGCATGACCCTGCCCCGCGACCTCAGGATTGGGATCCTCGATCGCCGCCACCACGCGCTTGATGCCGGCCGCAATCACTGCATCGGCGCAAGGCGGCGATTTGCCGAAATGCGAGCACGGCTCCAGCGTGACGTAGAGCGTGGCACCGCGCGCCGCTTCGCCGGCCCGCAGCAAGGCTTCGGGCTCGGCATGCGGACGCCCGCCTGGCTGGGTCCAGCCGCGGCCGACGATCACGCCGTCCTTGACCACGACGGCACCGACGGCCGGGTTGGGCCAGGTGCGTCCCTGCCCGCGCTTGCCCAGCGCGAGCGCAAGCTGCATGAAACGAAGATCGGCGTCCTTGGCCTCGCGGGCCTTCTGCGCGAACTGATCTTCCAGGATGCGGAAGATCATTTGCGGATCGCGGCGAGCCGCGCTTCCTCCTCGCCGGAGAGCTCGCCGAGCACCTCGGCGAAATCCTTGGCCTCGCGGAAATTGCGATAGACCGAGGCGAAGCGCACATAGGCGACGTCGTCGAGCGTGCGCAGATGCTCCATCACGGTCTCCCCGATCACCTCGGACGAGATCTCGGCCTCGCCCCCGGTCTCGAGCTCGCGCACGATGGTGGAGACCATCTTCTCCACGCGCTCCGGCTCGACCTGCCGCTTGCGCAACGAGATCTGCACCGAGCGCATCAGCTTGTCGCGGTCGAACGGCACGCGGCGGCCGTTGCGCTTGATCACCGTGAGCTCGCGCAGCTGCACGCGCTCGAAGGTGGTGAAGCGGAAATTGCAGGCGACGCATACGCGCCGCCTGCGGATCACGGACGAGTCCTCGGTCGGACGCGAGTCCTTTACCTGCGTATCGAGACTGTTGCAGTTCGGACAGCGCATCCGCTTGCCTTGATCAGTTTGTCTTGATCAGTTCGACTTGGCCTTACTGATAGATCGGGAACCGATCGGTGAGCGCCTTGACCCGTTCCTTGATCGCGGCCTCCACCAGCGGCGCCTTGCCGTCGGCGGACTGCGCGATCGCGTTGAGGACCTCGGCGATCATGCCGCCGACCTGCTGGAATTCGGCGACGCCGAAGCCGCGGCTGGTCGCGGCCGGCGTGCCGAGCCGAATGCCTGACGTGACGAAGGGCGACTCCGGGTCGAACGGGATGCCGTTCTTGTTGCAGGTGATGGCTGCGCGGACCAGCGCCTTCTCCGAGACGTTGCCCTTCAGGCCCTTCGGCCGCAGATCGACCAGCATCAAATGATTGTCGGTGCCGCCGGAGACGATATCGAGACCATGGCCCTTCAGGGTCTCGGCCAGCGCCTTGGCGTTCTCGACGACGTTCCTGGCATAGACCTTGAAGTCCGGACGCAGCGCCTCGCCGAAGGCAACCGCCTTCGCCGCGATCACGTGCATCAGGGGACCGCCCTGCAGGCCCGGGAAGATCGCCGAGTTGAGCTTCTTGGTCAGCGTCTCGTCATTCCACAGCATGAGGCCGCCACGCGGACCGCGCAGCGATTTGTGCGTCGTGGTGGTGGTGACGTGAGCGTACGGCACCGGCGAGGCATGCACGCCGCCGGCGACGAGCCCGGCGAAGTGCGCCATGTCCACCAGCAGGTAGGCGCCGACGCTGTCCGCGATCTCGCGGAAGCGCTTGAAGTCCCAGGCGCGCGAATAGGCCGAGCCGCCGGCAATGATCAGCTTCGGCTTGACCTGCTCGGCCTGCTTGGCCACCGCATCCATGTCGATGATCTGGTCCTCGCGGCGCACGGTGTAGTGCGCGGCCTTGAACCACTTGCCGCTCATGTTGACGGGCGAGCCGTGGGTGAGATGGCCGCCGGCCGCGAGATCGAGACCCATGAAGGTGTCGCCGGGCTGCAGCAGCGCCAGAAACACCGCCTGGTTCATCTGGCTGCCGGAATTCGGCTGCACGTTGGCGAAACCGGCGCCGAACAGCTTCTTGGCGCGATCGATCGCGAGGTTCTCGGCGACGTCGACCCACTCACAACCGCCGTAATAACGCGCGCCCGGATAGCCTTCCGCGTATTTGTTGGTCATCACCGAACCCTGCGCTTCCAGCACGGCCCGGCTGACGATGTTCTCGGAGGCGATCAGCTCGACCTCATGGCGCTGCCGGCCGAGCTCACCCTTGATCGCGGCGGCGATTTCGGGGTCGGCCTGCTCGAGCGAGGCGGTGAAAAACGAATCGGGCGCGGAGGCGGTCTTGGGTGCGGTCATCTTGCGAATATCTCCACCGCCGCGGCCTTTTGGCGGGCTGCGGGCGGGTCTGGTGTGGCGATCGGAAGCGGCGAGCGCGATCTACCACATCGCCCGCAACAGGCCAAGTATTTGCGGGTCGGGCCTGATATTTATGCCAGATATGGTGGAGAGGGGAGGTTCTCGGTGATCGGGCTGGGCCGGGGAAGCCCCACCCGCCTTAGCCGGAATGGGGCCGCTTCGGGCCATAGCTGGCCATGCCCGAAGCCGTGGGCTCCGGCAGAAGTCGCATCACAGCCCCGTATACCCCGCCTTGACCGGGTCCACGCTGCCGTCGAGCTGGCGCAGATAGGTCAGGCCGCACACCGTCAACCTGTGGGGGTCCTTCTCGCCGGCTTCCATCAGCGTGGTCAGGTAGTTGGTCACCTTCATGCGCGCCTCCTCGCTGGCCGCGGCAGTGCGGTTGGCGAGCAGGTCATAGGTCTGCATGATGCGGTCGATGGCGGCTTCCATGGCACCCTCTGGTTGGTCGATGGTCTGAGATTGTTGATCAGGCAACCGCGCGGGCCCCGGACTGCGCCTGGAATTGGGCGATGGCCTTGTTGGCGAGCCTGATCCTGTTGAATTCGCCCTGCTGGAGCAGCTTGATGATGATCCCGAGCAGGCGTTCGTCGGTGACGAGCGTATCCGGGATCGTGCCGGAGCGGCGAAGGTAGTTCGCGGCGATGGCGTAGGCCTCGCTCACGAGTTCCACGTTCATCGCCTGAAGCCCGCGCTCGACCAGCATCGATTGTCTCCGATCCCGAGGGAGATAAGCCCTTGGCCCGGAACTTGTTCCGCGCAGCCGCGGATTTTTTCGCAGGTGCAAAAATGGAAACGCACCGGCCCCGGGGCAATTCCGGGCCGGCGCGTTTGGGGAAGTCAGGCACGTTGGGGCAGGCTTGCCGGTCTTGTTGCGGGCCGGCTTGACCTTGGTCCCTTCGGAAAACTCAGAGGCGATAGAGGATCTGGTCGGTCCAGAACCGCTCGAGGCGATGCAGCGACTTGTTGAGGGTCGAGAACTCCTCGCCCGAGATGCCGCCGACCTGCTCCACCGTCTTGACATGCTTCTGGTAGAGCGCATCGACGATGCGGCGGACTTCCTGGCCCTGCGGGGTCAGGCGGATGCGCACCGAGCGGCGATCGACGCGCGAGCGCTGATGATCGAGGAAGCCGAGCTCGACCAGCTTCTTCAGATTGTAGGAGACGTTGGAGCCGAGATAGTAACCGCGCGTGCGCAGCTCGCCCGCGGTCAGCTCCTTGTCGCCGATGTTATAGAGCAGGAGCGCCTGCACCGAGTTGATGTCCGCTCGGCCGCGGCGATCGAATTCGTCCTTGATCACGTCGAGGAGCCGGCGATGCAGCCGCTCCACCAGAGTCAAAGCTTCCAGATAGAGCGACTGCACCGAACCCTGCTGGCCGGAGACGCGCTCTGCGGTATCTGCCGCAGTTGCGACGGCTTTCATCATGACACTTCCCCTGTTGTCGTTTTTGTCGACACTTATTCGACGAAACTTGTGTCCCGCCTGATAGGTGCAACTTAAGGGGCTCGTTTGAAGATCGGCTTAAATAAGAGAATAAAGAGATCATGAATTTAAGACAGTGAATTGCGGATTAAGCCTGTGCCACAAGCACTTTTCGAAAGCCTCTGTTGACCTTCGCAAGGTCCTGTTCACCCTCCGTCCGCCCCTGTTGTCGCATTCCAGAACAGGCCTGCCTGGTTTCGAAACGGGCGCGTAACAGCTGTGGCGGAACCGGCTGGTCAACGAAAACTTACCGCAAATTTTAGGCAACCAGCGGTCAACCAAACGCGCACAACTCCGCTCTCGCATCCCGGACGAGCGAAGCGAAGATCCGGGACCCGGAAGCCACAAACGAGATGTTGGAAAGATAGGCCACGCCGCAAGTGCGGCGCGCTGCGCTGCGTCCGGGGCACGAGTGCGCGTTGTGGTCGTCCGCGCTACGGCGGCCGTTCGCGCGCCGCCATCCAGGCAAGCGCGAGATAGGCGGCGAGCATGAAGGCTTCGACGCCGACGACGACCAGGCTGCCGCCGTAGATGCCCGGGAACATCAACTCGATCACCGCCATCGACACCACGGTGGTCAGCCACACCACGGCGCCCCACGGCGTTGCCAGCCACAGGCCGACGGCGGCGACGAGCTCGATCACGGCAAAGTAGACGGTCGCGGCCTGCCAGGCCATCGACTGGTTCTCGAACGCCTCGTCCTCGCCGCCGACAAAGCCCGTCACCTGCGCCCAGTGATAAAGGCCTTTCAGGATCGACAGCAGCGCCATCACCCGCAGGAACAGCACCAGGCGGCGCGTCCAGACATTGTCGTCGGACTCGGCCCGCTCCGACGAGATCGCAGCGACGGAGATCGCGTTGTCTCTGGTATTGTCCCTGGCGCTGTCGCGGGCCGCATCGCGGGTGGAGATCTCGGACATGGTCCCCCTTCTGGCTGCTTCGGCCCGCAAAATCAATCGGCTGCCCATCCCTTGCGGCAGGTCAAGCCGCGGTGACGGGAACCGTGCGAGCTGGTATAAGAATAATTCCAGCCGGAGGAAGAGTGATGGCGATCAAATACGGACGTCCGATCGAATTGCGCGAGGTCTCGCGCCACGAGGGCACCGCGGTGCCCCATGCCCTCGATCTGACCGTCCGGCCGCGCCGCAACCGCAAGGCCGAATGGGCCCGGCGCATGGTGCGGGAGAACGTGCTCACCACCGACGATTTGATCTGGCCGCTGTTCCTGATCGACGGCAACAACAAGCGCGAACAGGTCGCCTCGATGCCCGGCGTCGAGCGCCTCAGCGTCGATCAGGCCGTGCGCGAGGCCGAGCGCGCCATGAAGCTCACCATTCCCTGCATCGCGCTGTTTCCCTACACCGAGCCGTCCTTGCGCGACGAGGAAGGCTCTGAAGCGACCAACCCGAACAACCTGGTCTGCCAGGCCGTGCGCGCGATCAAAAAGGAGTTTCCGGAGATCGGCCTGCTCTGCGACGTCGCGCTCGATCCCTTCACCAGCCACGGCCATGACGGCCTGATTTCCGACGGCAAGATCCTGAACGACGAGACGGTCGCCGTGCTGGTGCGCCAGGCCCTGGTGCAGGCCGAAGCCGGCTGCGACATCATCGCGCCCTCGGACATGATGGACGGCCGCGTCGCTGCGATCCGCGAGGGACTGGACCGCTCTGGCCTGCTCGACGTGCAGATCATGGCCTATGCAGCCAAATACGCCTCGGCCTTCTACGGCCCGTTCCGCGACGCCATCGGCTCGGCCAAGACGCTCACCGGCGACAAGCGTACCTATCAGATGGACAGCGCCAACAGCGACGAGGCGCTGCGCGAGGTCGAGCTCGACATCGCCGAGGGCGCCGACATGGTGATGGTGAAGCCGGGCATGCCCTATCTCGACGTGGTCCGCCGCGTGAAGGACACCTTCGCGATGCCGACCTTCGCCTACCAGGTCTCGGGCGAATACGCGATGATCGCGGCCGCCGCGAACAACGGCTGGCTCGACGGCGAGCGCGCGATGATGGAGAGCCTGCTCGCGTTCAAGCGCGCCGGCGCCGACGGCGTGCTGAGCTACTTCGCGCCGAAGGCGGCGGAGAAGCTGCGCGCCCAAGGATAAGGTGCCGTAGGATAAGGTGCCGTAGGGTGGGCAAAGCGAAAGCGTGCCCACCACCTTTATCGAAATCGAGAGAATAGTGGGCACGGCGCTACGCGCCTTTGCCCACCCTACGGCAGCTGAGTGCGCGGCAACCCCCGCCCCCGAATCGCCGGAATATTTCGGCTTGTTAATGCCCATGCACCCTTGGCACGGGCATGACCTGTTCCCATGTCTTGCCACGGGGTTTTCTTCCCTTGGGAGGACGGACGATGTCGTACGACTCGGGCAATTCAGGCGCCTGGCGCAATGACGGCGGGGTGCAGCCGCACGCCTACGACCCCTATCTGCAGCCGGAGCTGTTCCGGGGCGTTGCGACGCGGCGGGTGTTCGCCTTCCTGATCGACATGGTCGTGATCTCCGTGCCGGTGATCCTCGGCTACATCTTCATCGCTTTGTTCGGCGTGGTTACGCTCGGCATCGGCTGGGCGCTGTTCTGGCTGGCCTGGCCCGCCTCGGTCATCTGGGCCATCGTCTATTACGGCGCTTGCATCGGCGGTCCTTCGTCGGCGACCATCGGCATGCGCCTGATGGATCTGGAGCTGCGCACCTGGTACGGCGCGCCAGGCTATTTCGTGCTCGGCGCCACCCACGCCGTGCTGTTCTGGGTGACGATTTCGTTCCTGACGCCTTTCGTGGTGCTGGTCGGCCTGTTCAACGGCCGCCGGCGGCTGCTGCACGATTTCGTGCTGGGAACGGTCGTGATCAACAATTCCGTCCGCGCACCGGTGCCACAGGGCGCCAGAAGCTGGTGATCAAGAACCTATCAACCAGGAGCGACTAAAGCTGTCTGATCCGACCCGCCGAGCAGACCGATTGACCAGGGGCTTCCGTAGCGCGATGCTGACATTCACTTCGGAGGCCCACGACGTCCCTTGACCCAGCACTCGCGCGACACCCCCCAATTTTACCTTACGGCGCCCTCCCCCTGCCCGTATTTGCCGGGCCGGCATGAGCGCAAGGTGTTCACGCATCTGGTTGGAGACCGGGCCGGCGACCTCAATGACCTGCTGACCCATGGTGGCTTCCGCCGCAGCCAGTCGATCGCCTACCGGCCGGCCTGCGACCAGTGCCGCGCCTGCGTCTCGGTCCGGGTCGTCGCCAACGAGTTCCGGCCCTCGCGCAACTTCCGCAAGGTGATGGCGCGCAACGCCGACATCATCGGCGAGCAGCGCAGCGCGGTGCCCACCTCCGAGCAATATTCCGTGTTCCGGGCCTATCTCGACGCCCGCCACCGCCACGGCGGCATGGCCGACATGACCGTGCTCGACTACGCCATGATGGTCGAGGACAGCCATGTCGAGACCCGCATCATCGAATACCGCAAGCGCGGCCCCGACAGCGGCGTCACCGGCCGCGGCGAGGAGCTGATCGCCGTCGCGCTCACCGACGTGCTCAGCGACGGCCTGTCGATGGTCTATTCGTTCTTCGAGCCGAGCCAGGTCAGCCGCTCGATGGGCACCTTCATGATCCTCGACCACATCGCCCGCGCCCGCCGGCAGGGGCTGCCTTACGTCTATCTCGGCTACTGGATCGAGGGCTCGAAGAAGATGGACTACAAGGCCCGCTTCCTGCCGCAGCAGCGCCTCGCGCCCTCCGGCTGGCTGCGCATCGACGCGCAGGGCGATGCGGCGTCCGAGCCGCAGGATTGAGGCCTTCAAACACGCTTTCGCCGCTAGGACGCCGGCGTCGCAGAAGGGGCAAACTGGGATGCGACCGCGTCGGCAACGGTCTTGCGCTCGAGGATGAATTTGAGCGCGGAGAGTCCGGGAAGAAAGAAATAGCCCCCTCCCCGTGTGTGTGTGAACGTCGCTACCGACACTTCCTCGCCGCTCGCCAGTCCGGGTATCGAGAAGGACTTGGCGCCGTCCGCGCCCACCAGCGGATCGTCGGCGTGGAGACTTGCGAAGCACGGGTTTCGGACCCAGCGCTGGTGAATGAACTCGAACTGTCGCTCGAGATCCGCATTGCAGGCGACGAAGAAGATACCTTTGCGCGTATCGCTTCCGTCTTTCTGCCAATAGGGCCGTCCGCGCCGAAGCAGCCTGTGCAGCTTGGTCGATTTGATGCTGGAATGCACGTCCGGGCCCAGCGTGTCCCGGGGATTCACTCTGCGAACATGCGCACCCCTCGGACAACCAAAGCCGTTCGCGTCGTCGACACGAAATCGAAAGGCGTCGGCCTTTGAGTCCGAAACGGGAATGCCGGGGTCGCCCTTCCACGACAACGGCAGGCCATTCTTCCGACGCCCCATCAACTTCTCGCAAACCTCCACGCCGTTGGCTTGCTCGAACCGGTCGAAGGCGTCGACATCCTGCTCGATCTGGCGAACAGCCAGATAGCTGCCGTTCAGCGCAAAGCGCCCACCGGTATAGGTGGCGTCGCCCGGCCAGTCCTTGGCATTCGGACAATAAGTGAGCTCGTCATACTCGTTGCGGTAGCCCAGAATGAATTCGCCGGGAGCGACGAGGCGATCGTCATAGAAGGGAGCTGCATCCCGCTTGACCTTTGCGAACTCGCCACTCTCTCCCGCGTCTCTAAGACCCTGGATCACCGGCTGTGCGAGGCCATCGCGAAACCCGAACACCTCGTACAATTTCTCGCGGTCGTCGCCCTTCTTTTGTTGGAACGCGTAAGGATCGTTGTCGATCTTGATGATGCCGAACACGTCCCGATCGGGATTGAGCTCTTCCGGTTCGGCCAGCCCGTTCGCCACGCGGTCTCGCAACCTCCACTCGGCAACCAGAACATGCACCGCGCTGCAGCCGGCACCACCGGCGTCGGACCAGCGCCATTGCCGGGGACTGTCCCTCAACAGCAGTGCGCGCAGATCGCTCCCCATGCCGCTGCGGAACGGGGTCGGGAACGGGTGCGCGTCGGTTTCCTCGCATCCGAGCCTCTTCAACCCCAAATGGGTGAACGCGATTGCGACCGCATCGTCGATAGGGTGCGTTCTCGACTTCCTCACATCCGCGGCACTGACGACCAGTTTCTTGTCGAGGAGCTTCGAGAGCCACGCGCGAGCATCGTTCTCGCGGCCGTCCTTGATCGTCAGCAGCCAGAAGCGGCTGGTCTTCAACCAGCCATAGCCGCTCCCAAGCATTCCCTGAATGTCTCCGAGTTGATCCGAAAGACGCGGCGCTTTCATGTTTCGATCGCCCTCATGATGAAATCGTCGTTTCGATCATTGCGCTCCCCGAACAGGGCATCGCGCAGGCCGGTGGCAAGGTTGATTTCGTCAACCGACTTCTTGGAAGCGTCGAACCGATACAAATGCGGCAGCATGCTGTCGCGCGCATACGACTTGAACTTCAGTTCACACTTCACGCCGCGGAAGATGACAAATCTCGTCGGCGGAAAGCTGCGCGGCGCCTCGACCGCCGGCTGGTCGAATCCCGCCGATGGCCGCCGCTTCAGCGTAGTCCACCGCCAGGCCAACGTCGTTCCGATCGTAGCGCCGTTGATGAAATCGTCGAGATAACCGCCAAAGCTGCCGTCATAGTTCGAGCAGAACAGATAGCGACGACCGCCCTCGATGATGTGCCAATGACCGAAATGGATGCCCGGCGCGTCGCCCAGCCGGCCTTCGGTGAAGAAAACCCGACCGGCAAGTGTCACGATGCGCAGAGACGTTCGAATCCACCAGCCACTCCAGCCGTTCGGACTGCGGATATCCGTCAAACTGATCATATGCGCGGTTTCGCGGACCAGCAGCGCCTCACAACGGTCTATCGACGGATGAACTTGCTGGGACCGAGACACATCGTCTTCATACTGATCGAAGAACTTGTCAAATATCCATTTGAACCGACGGTTGATCCGGGTGAAGAGCGCGTCAAGGCAAGTCAGCACGACGACAGCCAAAACGATCAGCGCGGCGCTCGCGAGGATGACGGAGACGACGAGCTTCCAACCCTGGAGCTGCGGCAACCATTCGTGGATCTTCCCGGCGAGATAATCAGGGCAGAAGACGAAGACGGCGGCACCGGCGAGGACAGCTAAAACGAACGGCACGCCGAGGATCAGGCCGGCCGCGGAGGTGGACCACGACGACCATGTCTCCGTCGGCCGTTCGAGCTCACGACGGACATTCTCCAGCCAACGTCTCCAGGATCCCGACAGCGCCGGCAGCGCGATCAGCAACAGCCATCCCAACAATGCGAGCCCGATCAGGGACAGGGCCCCCCTGATGCTCACGCCTAGCACCCAGTCGCTCGCATTGCCGATGGCATCCACAGCCGCCTGCCAGCCAGAGGCTGGCGGGCCGAACAGCCAGGCGTAAACGCCGGTCGCGCCTCGCGGCAGCGCGCCCGCCAGCCAGACCGCGACCAGCCAAAGGCCGAAGATTCCAACCACGTAACCGAGCTTGGCGGCGATCCCCGCCCCCTTTCCGCGCCAATAGGACCGCGGCGCAGCCTGCATCGCCCAATCGAAGTCCGGATTCTGGAACGCCCGTTGCGCCAGGACCAGCGCGAATGATGCGCGGTCCTCGCCATACCTTCCCCTCAGCCCACCTGCCTCGGCGCGCGTCCATTCGAGCAGTTGCTGCTCCTTCTCGATCTGCCGGCCCGTTCGGTCCCGTGCGCCGACGAAACCGCCATCGGCAATGCTGAGCCATCCCGTCAACCTGTCGAGCAATTGGGCGTTGCGCTCGCTCGCGAGCCCAGGCCCCGTGCCGGGCCAGTAAGAACTGTAAAGCGACCACATCGTGCCGCTTGGATGATGAACGAGACGGTACAGCATGTCGTAGGGATCGATGCCCTCCTCGATGGCGAGTTCGAGCATCAAAGACGGCATTTGGTCCTGCCCATCCGAGCTCGGGGGCAGCATCGCGATGGAAGCGAACCGAACCACCTTGACGTCCATGAACAGGGCCTGCAGCGCCGGGTGCATGCTCCCCGATTCCGAAAAATCAAAACCTCCGCGCCAGCCAGGCGCAATAATGCAGATCATCTGCTGCCGGACCATCCTGAGCATGGCCGTCTTTCCTCCCCAGCCGATCAGGTAAAGCTGACGCTCATGCGCGACATCAGCGGACCGTCGTAAGTGATGGCTTTGCCCTCGCCGCCCGCCAGTTTCAGCTCGGGCAAGATCAACAAACCAATCAGCGCGCTCGTCAGGATCTCGACTGCGTAGTTCTTGGCGGGACATTGGCGCGTGCCGTATCCGAACATCAGCCAGCGCAAATCCTGGTGCTGTCCCCAGTTGCGAGCGGGGCAAAACTGACTGCTCTTCTCGATGACCCTTGAATCGAACAAGGCTGCGATCGACCAGATCGCCATCTTGCCGCCGGCGGAGCATGCTGCGTTGTGGCGGGCGCCCGTCTCGAATTCCGTATCGCGCGGCACGTCGCGGGCAAGCAGCGGAAAGATGGGGCGAAAGCGCATCAGCTCGAGCACGTGATTGCGAACGAGGTCGCGGAACGCCTTGTCCTGCCAAACCGCGGTCGGCCCGAGGCGGTCGGCTTCAGCCCGCAGCGCCCTGTGCACCTTGGGACGACCGAGCAGTTCCTGCACGGCCAGTGCTCCGGACTGGACCGTGACCGGATGCGAAATCCACGCAAGACCGACCGCATTTCGGTCCATCACCTCGGCAGTCACGTTCACTCCCCAGGCGGCCTGAATGTCGCCGCGCACGGCCGCGATGCGTGCACGCAGGGCATCGGAGCAGAGCTCCGCCCGCCGTTGAATCCTCAGCGTTGCCGAGCTTCCGGCCAAGAGCTGGCCGGCGACGTATCGAATTTCCAGGAGATATTGCCGCTGTAGTCCGACGTCAGCGACGCTGCCATGCGCGCCCGCAGCCACCCGGGCGGTCGCCGACCCAAAGAGCGGATCCATCGCGCGAAACACGATCCACATCAAATAGTCGTCAATGAGGTCGAACGGCTTCTGCGTTCCGATCGCCGAGAGCTGCGTGACGCGATACTGAACCTCCTGATCGGCAGCAAGAGGCAGGTTGGAGGCCAGCAGGGCCAGCCGCGCGTCGAGCAAGAGCTTGTCGTGATCGTAGAGCGGCCCCGGATCCATGCCGATCATATAGTTGCCGGCGGATAGGTTGGAGGCGTGAGCGGTATTGGAAAAGCTTTGCGGCCTCGTCAGAGCACCCTTCACGGCGCTGGCCCGCGCCGCCATTCCCAACCAGCCGCCCACGAACGGCCAACACCGAAGGACTGCACCGAAGGCGCGCAGGGCAATCGGATGACGATTGGCCCAGCAGAAGATCCCGTAGAGGAGGCTCCGGAGCCCCGGCGCCATTGCATCAGGAGTGCCGGCTGAGAGTTTCATGCTGCATACCCGCCCTTTCGCCCGTCTGCGAGCACCGCGGCGGCCCGGCTGCGATAGTGGGGCATGCCCAGACGGTCCGCCGCCTCGGCGGCTCGCTTGAAATTCGCTTCGGCGCCTGCCAGATCGCCCGCCTGCCGCAAGGTTTCCGCCAGTTCGTACAGCGCTTCGGTCTGGTGGCCGTATTCTTCGGCGGTCTCCTCGACGGCCTTGCGGCCGACCGCGATCGCATCGTCGAGCCGACCGAGCTTGCGATAGGCGACGCCCAGGCTCACGCGCATGAACGTCCTGCCGTAGGGTCCGGCCGCCTCGTAGATGCGATCGGCGAATCCCTTCTCCAGCATCGTCGCCGCCTCGGCGGCCTTGCCGTTGCGCGCAAGCGCGCTGCCGAGAACGCCCGTGCAAACCGAAAGCATGGTCGGGACGTTGTGCGTCACGCATTGCTGCACGCCCGCGCGCATCAAGGTCTCGGCAGGATCGAGCTCCATGCCCTCGATCCATATCTGCGACTGGACAGTGTCGATCAGCAGCCGGGAATAGGGATGGTTGATGTTCGACAAGATCTCGTAGGCCTTGGCACAGAATGCGTGGGCGGTTGCACTGTCTCCCAGTCGCCACAGCGTGCTGGCATGAAACGCATACAGATTGACGATGGGAATGGCGGCCCATCCGGGTTGGACGACATGCGCCGACAGCTCCGGCCCGTAGTCGGAGAGCAGAACCTGGCTTTCGACGGCGGCCTCAGCATATCGGCCGAGAGCGTGGAGGTGCATCAGGCGGGTCTGATGCGCCGCCATCATCATGTGGCGGCGCTGCGCCAGGCGAGCGGCCTCCAGACCCTGTGAGGCATACCGCAGACCCTGCTCGAAGCGTCCGCGCATCCACAGGAACACCGCCGTCTCGGTCGACACCGCCGCTCGTGCGCGCTGGTCGTTCAGCTGCACCGCGATGGCTTCCGCACGCTCCATATTGCTGAAGATGTCGTCGATCTGGCCGAGAGCCAGCATCGCCCCGATCGCCTCCAGCCGAAGCGCGAGTTCCAGGGTCAACGCAACCGAGGCGTCATCGACACGGCGGGCGGCCTGAAGTCCCTTCTCGAACGATTGAAGGGCTTCCTGATTGGCCGAGCGCGAGATGGCACGGGCCATCGACTTGACGGTGAATCTCGCCGCCTGCTCCCATTCCTCCCCTTTGAAGGCATGGTGCGCCAGCGCCGGCGCGATATCCGCCTCAGCGGCCCCTGGCCGCGCATGCAGCGCCAGGAAGGCCTGCCGGTGCAGCGCCTTCAGCCGCGCGCGCGTGAGAGCGGCGAGCACGACGTCGCGCACCAATGCGTGGCGAAACGCGAACGCGTGCTGCTCGAGCGAACCGCGCGCCTGATCCGGCCCCGCCAACAACCCGGATGCAACGCACAGACCCAGCAATTCTTCGGCACGCCCCAGGTCCACGGCCTGCATCGCCGCGATCAGTTCGCGCGTGATGGGGTCGCCAAGGATCGCCGCGGCTTCGAGCGCGGATTTGGCGGCTTCGGGCAGCCTGTCGACGCGCGCACTGATCACCGCGGCGATGGAGCCCGGCACGCGCAGCTCTCCGGGCGGCCGCTGCAGCCGGTATGCACCCGGCGTTCCCTCGAGTGATCCGTCGTCGATCAGCGTAATGACCAACTGCTCCAGGAAGAAGGGATTGCCGTCGGCGCGCGCGACCAATTCGCTCATGATGCCGAGCACGGACAGTTCATCCCCCAGCAGGGCGCGCGCGAGCCTGAGCATCTCGCCGTCGCGGAGAGGCTCGATCATCCGCTCTGCAAACCACGGTGCCTCGCGCCACTGATGGTCGAAATCGGGTCGATAGCTGACGCAGACGAGGATCGGCAGTCCCTTAAGCTTTGGAAGCAGGGCCTCGAACAGCCGCCGGCTCTCGCGGTCGGCCAGGAAAACGTCCTCGAGCACGAGCACGAACGGGCCCGCCTGGGCGCGTCTGCGCACGAGCCACAGCAATGCCTCGCCGATGCGACGTCGCCGCTGCACCGGGTTCAGCGCCAGCCAGGCCTGATCCGGCGCCGCAAGATCCAACAGGTCATTGATCGCCGCCAGATGTGCGGCGCCCTCGGGGGCCCATTCGGCGACCAGGGTCCGCCCAACGGATTGCGCATCCGTCCCGCCTGTTTGCGGCAACCGGGCCAGGCTCGCGATCAGGTCCGCGGCGGTGCTGTAGGCGCGCGCGCTCGCATAACCTCTCGCCTGCGAAAGGCAGACGTCGATGCCCTGACTTGCAAGCGCGGCGATCCAGTCGGCGATCAAGCGGGACTTGCCGATTCCGGCATCGCCGCACAGCCCGATGGTTCGCATCACGCCGGCTCGAACGATGTCGAGATCCCCGGCCAGCATCCGCAAGGAATCCTCGCGGCCGACCAGGGGCGCCCAGCGCTGCTTGCGCGTCAGCGGCGCCGCCGCCGAGCTTTCGGTCGCGACCACGACCTCATGGAGTTCGACCGGACCGTCCAGCCCTCGGACCGATCGCATCCCGACCGGCCGCGTGTCGATCTGCTGCGCGACGAGGCGCTGCGTCGCGGCACTGATCAGAATGCCGCCGGGCGGAGCCATCTTTTCGAGCCGCGATGCAAGGTGAATCGTCTTGCCGTCTGCCCCGTAGTGCGACCAGCCGTATTGCCCGACGACGCCGACCAGGACTTCGCCCGAATTGATGCCGACGCGCAGCATCGGGCTGGCCACGCCCTGAACCGCGTGGCCGGGAATGGTTGCCCGCTGCATCTTGAGGGCGGCAAGGCACGCCCGCAGCGCGTGATCCTCCTGCGCCACGGGCGCGCCGAACAAGGCGACGAGCCCGTCGCCGAGCAACTGGCTCACCGTGCCGCCATAGGTCCCGACCGCCTCGGCCAAATGGTTGAGCGCCTTGCCGAGATAGTTGCGGGATTCCTCGGGGTCGGCGTGCTGGAGCAGGGATGTCGAGTCACATACGTCGACGAAGAGAACGCTGACCTGCTTGTTTTCAGTCAGCATCTGTGACCGAACTGCGGTGTAATCGTGCAGCGGAACAACCCGCGCCTCGCGGTCAAGTGTGCTGGCAACCGATGGAGCGGCGGGCTGCTCCACGGCACGATCGAGGCGAGCGCCACATTGAGCACAGAAGCGGTGCTCGCGAGAAACACGGGCCGAACATGCGGGACACTTGGTCACGGCAGTACACACTCATCAATGATTTCAACGCAGCAATCAACGCTTTCTGGCCAGATCATCGTCCCCTCCCCGGACGTGAACCCGCGCAGTCAAAATCAATCCATCGAACCAATGGCCTCACCATTGGCTCCGCGCGCCGACGTCGCGCACAACCCAGAGACGTAACCGGAGAAAATGCGGCGCACTGACTCCGGCGCGGGACCGCCGATTATCCCGCCGGGAGAAAAATCAATCCTGAAAAACGCAATGTCATAACAGGGCCCATGAGCAATCTGCGGCCACTCAGCAATTGAAGGTAGTATAACCTCTTCGCACCGATTGAAAAGCCGTAGTTCGCGGGTTCGCGGCGAAAGCCGCCGGACGGTGCGGAACTCGGGAGGGCTCAGCGGAATGCGCGCACAAGGGGACGGCCGGGCTCGCGCGGGAGCCAACTCGTTGCAGGGCCTCCGCTCCAAAGGAGCAGGCAGTCCCTGCGCTCATCCAAACAACGTATCGAACAACAGCTTCAGGTTCAGGACCACGATCACGCCCGCGACGATCCAGGCGATCGTGGCGACGTAGGCTGGAATCGCGAACTTCCCCATCTTGCGGCGGTCGGAGACGAAGCGGACCAGCGGGATGACGGCGAAGGGCAACTGCATCGACAGCACGACCTGGCTGAACACCAGCAGATCCGCCGTGCCGCGCTCGCCATAGATCGCGGTGACGATGATCACGGGGACGATGGCGATGCCGCGCGTCAGCAGGCGGCGCGCCCAGCTCGGCAGGCGCAGATCGAGAAAGCCTTCCATGACGATCTGGCCGGCGAGCGTCGCCGTCACCGTCGAGTTCAGGCCGGAGGCGAGCAGCGCTACCGCGAACAGCGTCGAGGCGATGCCGAGGCCCAGCAGCGGCGACAACAGCTCGAACGCCTGCCCGATCTCGGCGACATCCGAATGGCCGCTTTGGTGGAAGGTCGCAGCTGCGACGACGAGGATTGCGGCGTTGATGAACAGCGCCAGCATCAGGGCAATGGTCGAGTCCGTCGTCGCCCATTTGATCGCCTCGCGGCGGCCCTCGTCGTTGCGCTCATAGGCGCGCGTCTGCACGATCGAGGAATGCAGATAGAGATTGTGCGGCATCACCGTCGCGCCGATGATGCCGATCGCGATGTAGAGCATTTCGGGGTTGGTGAAGATCTCGCTCTTCGGCATGAAGCCGCGCAGCACCTCCGCGACCGGCGGCGCCGCGGCCGCGATCTGGACCGCGAAGCAGACCGCGATCACCGCCAGCAGCGCGATGACGAAGGCTTCGAGGAAACGGAAGCCGCGGTTCATCAGGAGCAGCAGCAGGAAGGCATCGAGTGCGGCGAGCAGCGCGCCGCCGATCAGGGGAATGCCGAACAGGAGTTTCAGCGCGATCGCGGTGCCGATGACCTCGGCGAGATCGCAGGCGATGATCGCCGCCTCGCAGGCAACCCAGAGCAGGAAGTTCACCGGCGGCGAATAGGTGGCGCGGCAGGCCTGCGCGAGGTCGCGGTCGGTGACGATGCCGAGCCGCGCCGCCAGCGATTGCAGCAGGATCGCCATCAGGTTCGAGAGCAGGATGACGGAGAGCAGCGTGTAGCCGAACTTGGAACCGCCGGCGAGGTCGGTCGCCCAGTTGCCGGGATCCATGTAGCCGACCGAGACGAGATAGCCCGGGCCGACGAAAGCGAGCAGCCGGCGCCACCAGCGGCCTGCGACCGGAAGGGCGATCGTGGCGTTCACCTCGGCGAGGCTCTTGGTGACGGGCGCGTCAGTGCGCCAGCCGGCGGTGTCGGGGGTCAAATCAGGGGTTCTGGCATCCATACGACGAGAATACCGAAATCGAGGCTTATTGCAACTCATTTGCAACTGCATCTGGTGGCATGGGTTCTCGTCCTGGCTGTTGTCCCCCGCCCTTGTCGGGAAGCGGGTGGGTTTGGCGGCCCTCGGCGCCGAATACTGGCGCCAATCCGACTTTGCAGGACATGAGCCATGTCAAACCCGCCTCGCCTCCCCGACACCTTCAGCCGCCTCGCCTGGTCCAACCTCGCGGCGCAGTCGGCCGAGCAGATCGCCCTGGCGGCCGCCCCCATCGTGGCGGTGCTCACGCTCGGGGTCGCGGAAGGCCAGACCGGCCTGTTGCAGACCGCGCTGACCCTGCCCTTCGTGCTGTTCGCGATTCCGGCCGGCCTGCTCGCCGACCGCATCTCGCGCCGCTCGCTGATGGCAGGAGCCGAGGCGCTGCGGGCCGTGGCGCTCGGGACCATCGTGCTGCTGCTCGCGCTCGGCGCGCTCAATCTGCCGCTGCTGGCGCTGCTCGGCTTCGCTGCGGTGTGCGGCACCGTCGTCTACAGCGTGGCCGCGCCGGCGCTGGTGCCCTCGCTGGTGAGCGCGCAGCTGTTGCCGGCAGCGAATGCGCGGATCGAGCTGGCGCGCACCGTCGCCTTCGCCAGCGGACCCGCGCTCGGCGGCGCGCTGGTGGGCTGGTGGGGCGCGAGCCCGGCCTTCGGCTTCGCCGCGGCGCTGTCGGCGATCGCGGTGGTGCTGCTATCGGGCATCTTCGAACCCGCCCGTGCGCCGGCGCCGCGCCGCCATCCGTTGCAGGACATCCGCGAAGGCGCGGCTTTCGTGTTTGACCATCCGCTGCTGCGGCCGGTGTTCATCACCCAGTTCATCTTCAACACCGGCTGTTTCCTCCAGATCGCCGTGTTCGTGCCCTACGCCGTGCGCCATCTCGGCCTCACCGCCGCGGGCGTCGGCACGGTGCTGACGATGTACGGCGTCGGCATGGTGATCGGCGCGCTCCTCGCCACCCGGGTGATGCAGCGCATCGCCTTCGGCACCGTGGTCGGTCTCGGCCCGGTCACCGGCCTCATTGCCGCAATCGTGATGGCGCTGACGGCGCTGATCCCCTCGCCCTGGCTCGCGGCCTTGAGCTTCTTCCTGCTCGGCGTCGGGCCGATCCTGTGGGTGATCTCGACCACGACGCTGCGCCAGTCGGTGACGCCGCCGCGCCTGTTGGGACGCGTCTCCGCCATCAACATCATGAGCTACGGCGCGCGCCCGCTCGGCTCGGCGCTGGGCGCGCTGGTCGGCGGGCTCTTTAGCGCGGAAGCGTGCCTCTATCTGGCGGCCGCCGTGTTCGGCGTGCAGGCGCTGGTGATCTGGCTGTCACCGGCCGTGGCGCTGGACCGGCAGCCGGACATGGTGGGGGATGAGGTGGCGGCACGATGCTGACCAGAACCCGTCCGTATCCCGGACAAGCGGCAACGCGCGCGTTGCTGCGCAGAGCCGAAGGGCGCTGCGCTGCGTCCGGGGCACGAGAAGAGAGAGTATGCACTGCTCCCACACCCTGAAACAGCCTTGCCTAATTCGCCAGATAGCGCTCGTAGCTTCCCGTCACCGGCTCGCTTGCGTCGACCTCGGGATCGAGCGTGTAGAGATCCTGCGCACGGCCGATGCCGCGCAACGCATAGCGGCCGGTCGAGACGAGGTAGCGGCGCCCGGCGGCATCGAGGCCCTTGTAGAACTCGGATGACGCCAGCAATTCGCGGTCGACCGAGCGGCTCATCGCGGCGATGCGGCTGACCTCGTTCACGGTCGGACCCACCACGGTGAAATCGAGCCGGTCCTCGCTGCCGATATTGCCGTAGAAAACCTGGCCGACATGCAGGCCGATATAGGCTGTCGTCGTCGGCCGCCCCTCCGCCGCCCGGCGGGCATTCAGCGCCGCGATATTCTTGCGGAACAGGTGCTCGGCACGGAGCGCCGCCCGCCGCGCATCCGCCATGTCCTCACCCCAGAACATGGCGAGCACGCCGTCGCCGATCAGCTTCAGCACGTCGCCGCCGGCCTCGTGGATCGCGTCGATCACGGCCTGCGCATAGTCGTTGAGGAACGGGATGATCTCGTCGGGACCGATGCTTTCGCTGATCCCGGTCGAGCCGCGCAGGTCCGAGTACCAGAGCACGGCATTGATGCGCTCGGTGACGCCGCGCGAGATGCGCCCGCGCAGCACCTGCTCGGAGGCGTCGCGGCCGAGATAGACCCGGCCGAGCGTGCGCACGATGTCGACCTGCTGTGCCGACTTGATCGCGAGACCGAGCACGGGCACGAGATCGCGCAGCGCGGCAAGCTCGGCTTCGCTGAAGCCGTCGTCCCGCCGCGTCGTCCAAGAGGAGTAGAGGCAGTCCATCTGCCCGAGCGCTCCGCTCTCGCCGAAGCGGTGCACGAAAGCCAGGAAATGGCGGTGGCCATTCTCGGCGAGGTCGCCGATCTGCGCAAAGTCCAGCGACGGCGCCTCGGCGAGATCGATCACCATCTCGTCGTCGCCATGCTCGAGCAAATGATAGAACACCGAGCGGCGCCAGTTCTTGGCCGCGTCGCCCTCCGCCGTCGAGCCGTACTCGATGACGTCGCTCTCGTTGCTCGGCGTATCGCTCCAGCGGAACGCGCGGCCCTCGTAGATCGGATGCAGCGTGTCGATGATCACGAGGCCGCGCGACAGGTCGAGCCCTTCGTCGCAGCAGCGCTCGCAAAAGCCGCGGAGCAGTTCCTGTTCGGGCAGGCCCGTGAGCCCCTGGCTGGCGATCCAGTTTATCAATGAAAGGCGGGAAGCTGTTTGCATGCGCCATTATGGCGTGCATTCGTGACGGGCGAAAGGCGCAGAGCCGCGCGCGTAAAGGCTCCCCGTCCCGCGCAGGTCGAATATGCCGAGGTTGCGGTTGACGCCCTCGGCGCACGGACGGCAAATGCCGACGATGATGATTTCGTCGGCCAGAATCGGAAGCACGCGCGGATGAGCCAGCGCCAGCTTCCGATCATCCTGGCGCTGGGCACCACGCAGACCCTGGCCTGGGCCTCCAGCTATTATCTGCCGGCGCTGCTCGCCGATCCCATGGCGCGCGACCTCGGCGTCTCCTCCAACTGGATCTTTGGCGCGTTCTCGGCCTCGCTGGTGATCTCGGCGATGCTCGGCCCGCGCATCGGGCGGCAGATCGACCTCGTCGGCGGCCGCCAGGTGCTGTCGGCCTCGAACCTGACCATTGCCGGCGGTCTCGTCCTGCTCGGGGTCTCGCAGTCGGTCGCGGTGATGGCGATCGCCTGGCTCGTGCTCGGCATCGGCATGGCGATGGGACTCTACGACGCCGCCTTCGCCGCGCTCGGGCGCATCTACGGCACCGAGGCGCGCCGGCCCATCACCGGCATCACGCTGATGGCGGGCTTCGCCTCCACCGTCGGCTGGCCGCTCACCGCCTGGGGTATCGCCCATATCGGCTGGCGCGAGACCTGCTTTGCCTGGGCCGCCGCCAACATCCTGATCGGCCTGCCCCTTAATTTCTTCATGCTGCCGGCGATCAAGGGCGCCAAGCAGGCGGCGGCCACGGCCGAAAAGCCGCATGTTCCGCTCGACCGCACCATGCTCCTGCTCGCCTTCATCTTCGCCGCGGTCTGGACCGTCACCGGCGCCATGGCCGCGCATTTCCCGCGCATCCTCGAGACCACAGGCGCAACGCCGGCCGAGGCGATCGCGGCCGGCGCCCTGATCGGCCCGGCGCAAGTCGGTGCGCGCATGTTGGAGGCCGGCTTCCTCAGCCGCTTCCACCCGCTGTGGTCGACGCGGCTTGCCTGCCTGACCCATCCGATCGGCGCGGTGATCGTGGCGATCTTCGGCGGCGCCGCGGCGAGCGCGTTTGCGCTGTTCCACGGCTCCGGCAACGGCATCCTGACGATCGCGCGCGGCACGCTGCCGCTGTCGATCTTCGGCCCGAAGGATTTCGGCTACCGTCTCGGCATCATCGGCGCGCCCGCACGCATGGCGCAGGCGGTGGCGCCGCTGGCCTTCGGCCTCTTGATCGATCTCATGGGCGCCAAGGTGCTGATCGTCTCCTCCGCGCTCAGCCTCTCGGCGCTGGCGGCACTGTTCCTGATCCGCACCAGGCCGCGGCCGGATTGACCGGACCGGAGCTTTCGCGCACAAGCGGGGCCATGAGCGACGACAACAGCCCGCCCCGCACCTTCAAAGGCCTGCTGCGCTGGGCGACTACGCCGCCGCAGGCCTGGGGCGTCTACCTCCTCGCCGTCCTCCTGGTCTGGCTGCTCTCGTTCTATGCCGGCACGCTGAAGCCGAAGAAGACGCCGGAGCCGAGCCCGCCCGCGGCGACCGCGCCGAAGACCTGATCCGAGAAGCTAGTCGTAAAACTCCGGCGCCAGCTTCTGGCTGTCGCGCTGGGCCTTGTCGTGGTTGATCCAGAGCTGCGCCCTCTCCTTGGCCAGGGTGTCGGCGATCTTCTGCATCGAGGCGGCTGTCTGGTCCTTGTCGACGTTCATGCTGGGCACGCGGCGATTGTCCCAATTGTCCTTGAAGTGCACGGCATCGCCGGACAGCACCACCGCTCCGGTCTTCGGCAATCTCACCAGCAGCGACTGGTGCCCGGGCGTATGGCCGGGCGTCGACAGGATGGTCACGCTGCCGTCGCCGAAGACGTCCTTGTCGCCGCTGAGCAGCTCCACGGGGTGCGATGGCTTGAAGCGCGGCACGTTGTTGGCGCCGGGCCAGTCATATTCGGCCTTCTGCACGTAGAGCACCGACTGCGGGAACAGCTCGACATTGCCGGTATGGTCCGGATGCGTGTGCGAGACCGCCATGGCCTTGACGTCGTCGGGCATGACGCCGAGCTGCTCGAGCTGGGCGGCAAGCGTCTTCGGCCGGCGCCAGGTGACGGCCTTGGGATCGGCAGGCACGAGACCGTTGGGCATGGCGGCGACGGCGTCGGCGATGCCGGTGTCCCACAGGAACCAGCCCTTGCCATGCTTGATCAGATAGCAGGTGTCGACGAAGTCCATCGTCTTGCCTTCATTCAGCCCTGGCGTCCAGCGCGAGATGTCACCCGCGGTGCCCTCCCCGCAATTGAGCACGTAGAGCTTCTCGACGCCGGTCTTGTCCGATTGCGCGTGCGCCGCAGAACCGGACAGAGCGAGTGCTGCGACGGCGAATGCGAGCATGATCCTGGGCATCATTGTTCCTCCGGTACAGCCATGCAGACCGTGACCGGGGATCAACCCCGGCCCATTCGCAGAATTCCCGCACGGGCCGGCGTCAATGCGCGCAGGTCTCGACCTCCACCGTGACGTGGCTGAGGCCCTTCAGACCGGCGAGCCGCCGCTTGTAGACCGCCGGCTGTTTCGGCTTGTCCGACACCACCGAGATCAGCACGGCACAATGGCCGGGGCCGACCTGCCACAGATGCAGATCGGTGACGCGGTCGTCGCCGACCTCCATGCGCGCGCGGATCACCCGCTCCAGCTTCTCGTCGGCCCGCACGTCGAGCAGCACCGCGCCTGACGACTTGACCAGGCCGAACGCCCAGCTCGCGATCACCACGCTGCCGATCAGGCCGACCGCGGGATCGGCCCAGACCCATCCCGAAGACATGGCGACCGCGAGCGCGGCGATCGCCAGCACCGAGGTCGCGGCATCGGTCATGACATGGACATAGGCCGCGCGCAGATTGTTGTCGTGATGACGATGCTGATGGCCATGGTGATCGTGGTCGTGGCCATGATCGTCGTGATCGTCATGGGCATGGCTGTGGCCGTGCTCATGGCCGTGATGGTGATCATGGCTGTCGCGCAGCAGCCACGCGCTGGCGAGGTTGACGCCGAGGCCGAGGACGGCGACCGCCATCGCCTCGCCATAGACGATCGGCACCGGATTGATCAGCCGCAGCACGCTCTCATAGGCGATCTCGACCGCGATCAGGCCCAGGATGATCGCGCTGGCGAAGGCGGCGAGATCTCCGAACTTGCCGGTTCCGAAGGTGAAATGCGCATTGCCCAGATGCCGGCGCGCGAAGCGGTAGGCGAAGGCGGCGATGCCGAGCGCGGCCGCATGCGTGCCCATGTGCCAGCCGTCGGCGAGCAGCGCCATCGAGCCGAACAGCGAGCCGGCCACGATCTCGCCGACCATCATGACCAGCGTCAGCACCACCACGAGCCAGGTGCGCCGCTCGTTCGCGTCGTGCTTCTCGCCCAGGAAGGCGTGGTCGTGGGTCCATTGTTCGATGGAATGGGAATGCATCGAATTCTCCAGGAGATTCAGGTCCGTTGGGTTCAGTATAGCCGGCGGGCCGCACTTTTCTAAGGTGCAATCATTCCCCGGATTGACAGTGCTTCTTAGTTTCGGTGTAATCCGAGCCATGGGGATTTGAGCGATCTCCCCACGAGGCGACAAGCCCAAGCATCGCGTCCCGTTCGGTTGTTGCGAGGACGCACCATGTCTACATTCACGACCATATCATCTGACAAATTGGCACGGTTGATCGGCACGGCGAATACGCCTGTCCTGATCGACGTGCGCACCGAGGAGGATTTTGCCGCCGACCGGCGGCTGATCCCGGGCTCCATCAAGCTCAGCCACGAGAATGTGACGGAGTGGGGCGGCGACTTCGCCGGCCGCCGCGCCGTCGTCTCGTGCTTCCGCGGTGAGAAGCTTGCCCAGGGTACCGCGGCCTGGCTGCGCCAGCTCGGTGTCGAGGCCGAGACGCTGGAGGGGGGCTTTGAGGGCTGGAAAGCGGCCAAGCTGCCGCTGGTCGACGCCCGCAAGCTGCCGCCACGCGATGCCAGGGGACGCACCGTCTGGGTGACGCGGGCGCGGCCGAAGGTCGACCGCATCGCCTGCCCCTGGCTGATCCGCCGCTTCGTCGATCCGGGCGCGGTGTTCCTCTATGTCGCTCCCTCCGAAGTGATCGCGGTCGGCGAACGCTTCAATGCGGCCCCGTTCGACATCGAGAACGTGTTCTGGAGCCACCGCGGCGAGCTCTGCACCTTCGACGTCATGATCGAGGAGTTCGGCATCGCCACCCCGGCCCTGCTCCGGCTGGCGACGCTGGTGCGCGGCGCCGACACCGCACGGCCGGATCTGGCGCCGGAGGCGCCCGGCCTGCTCGCGGCCTCGCTCGGGCTGTCGCGGATGTATGACGACGACCTCGCACAGCTCGAGGCCGGCATGACGCTGTACGATGCCTTCTACCGCTGGTGCCGCGACGCCACCGCCGAGACCCACAACTGGCCGACCAACAAGGTGAAGGCTTGATGGACACCCGCAACGTCCAAGCAGGAGCTGATGCCGGTCACGGCATCAGCTTCAACGAAGCCTTCCGCGTCTGGCTTCGCGTCGCCTGTCTGAGCTTCGGCGGGCCCGCGGGCCAGATCGCGGTGATGCACCGCATCCTGGTCGAGGAGAAGAAGTGGATCTCCGAAGGCCGCTTCCTGCATGCCCTCAATTACTGCATGCTGCTGCCGGGCCCGGAGGCGCAGCAGCTCGCCACCTATGTCGGCTGGCTGATGCATCGCACCGCCGGCGGGCTGATGGCGGGCGGGCTGTTCATCCTGCCCGGCATCATCGCCATCATGGCCTTGAGCTATGTCTACGCCGCCTTCGGCAATGTCAGCTTCGTCGAGGCGCTGTTCTTCGGGCTGAAGGCGGCCGTGCTCGCCATCGTGGTCGAGGCCGTGGTGCGCGTCGGCAAGCGCGCGCTGAAGAACCGCATCATGATCGCGATCGCGGCCGCGGCCTTCGTCGCGATCTTCTTCTTCGCGGTCCCCTTCCCGATCATCATCATCGCCGCCGGCCTCATCGGCTATGCCGGCGCGCGAGCTGGCCGGCCGGAATTCGCGCCGGCCGGTCACGGTCCTGGCGGCGGCGGCGCCGCGATCGACAGCATGCTCGGCGAAGCCGTGCCCGACCACGTCAAGCCCGACACCGCGCGCGCGATCCGCGTTGGCTCGCTGTGGCTCGCGCTCTGGCTGGTTCCGGTGATGGTGTTGTTGCTCGCGCTCGGGCAAGGCAGCGTCTTCAGCCAGATCGCGCTGTTTTTCTCGAAGATGGCGCTGGTCACCTTCGGCGGCGCCTATGCGGTGCTGGCCTATGTCGCCCAGCAGGCGGTCGAGCAATATCACTGGCTGAAGCCGCACGAGATGCTGGACGGCCTCGGCATGGCCGAGACCACGCCGGGCCCGCTGATCATGGTGCTCCAGTTCGTCGGCTTCATGGCGGCCTATCGCGACCCGAGCGGGCTGTCGCCGATGCTCGCGGCGACGCTCGGCGGCCTGCTCGCAACCTGGGTCACCTTCACGCCCTGCTTCCTCTGGATCTTCGTAGGCGCCCCCTACATCGAGCGCCTGCGCGGCAACATTGGCCTTGCCGGCGCGCTCAGCGCGATCACCGCGGCCGTGGTCGGCGTGATCCTCAACCTCTCGATCTGGTTCGCCCTGCACACGCTGTTCCGCGAGACAGTGCCGGTGCACGTGTTTCCACTGAACTTCGACAGGCCGGTGCTGAGCAGCGTGGACATCCCCGCGCTGGTGCTGTCGATCGCGGCGGCGACCGCAATCTTCCGCTTCAAGCTGGGGATGCTGACCGTGCTGGCGGGGAGCTGCGCGGCGGGTGTGGGGCTCAGGCTGGCGGGGGTGATTTAGGGCAATCCGGCTGCCATGACCGGTAGGCATCGAGAGGCGACCTTGCAGCCGACAGCGCTTCATGGCCGCTCTGGGTCAACAGGCGACATTCTAGATGAGGGAAGCCGCCAACCGAGGCGGTCTTACTCTCCTTCGGATTTCACCGTATCCGCAAGGCTCTCAAGCTGGTGCCCTAGCGCTATCCAGCTCCGTGAAATGTTTATAAGCAGGGCAGACCGGCGGGCTGAATTTTTCGGATCAGCTCCTAGCATCTTGTATTCCGCAGCGTAGGCTCTGCATTGTTCGATTGACGGCATTTGCGCTGCTCCACCTGGCCAGCCTTAGGAACGAGACTCTCAAAAGCCCCTTCTTCTGATTTCATCCTCGATTTCTTTAATGAGCTTGAGGATTTCGGGACCATCCATGTCTCCAAGCGCGGTGCGCTTAAGGCGCTCAACGGTCAGCTCAGTCTTTGAAGAAGGTCCGTTGTCGTTTTCCATCACCGTCTTCCATTCCGTAGGACGCGTCGCCCCAGGCAATCGGGAAAAAGTTCGCATATGCCGCCTTTGCAGGATGGTCAATTTTGCTCACATTCAACGGGCAGGCCGGATTCCGCGGGGCGCGGGGCGCTCTGCATGTCGCCTGATATCGACGTTCCTCGATGTGCCCATTCAACGAGGTAAGGAAACACGTTTCCTGGCCATCCACTCCCTTCAAAGGTGTGGACAGCCAGAGTCCGTTAAGGGTCAAAGGCTGCCTTAGCCAGCTTCCAGGAGTTGGTCGGCTCACCTCCCCGAAGCGGCGAGTGAAACAGGGCGTCAACTGAGACGACCCAAATTTCTCATCGCATCAGAACCCTTGCACGACTTAAGACCGCGAAACCAGCCTTTGATCTCCTCGGACTTCATGGGATCTTTGAGAGCGCCGACTGAATGGTAAGACGACACGGCATTCGGACACCCGACACACACCGGAGACTCAAAGGCGCACCAATTTTCTGCGGGAGACTTAGAAAAATGCCTGAAGCAGTTAGCCCAAGGTGGCTCGGATACACCCATACGTCCGTCCCTCCACTTAACAGGCTGCGACCGGAACTCTACAGTTTTTCCTGCGAGTGACCGCTGTTGCGGGCTGCTTGCAGGCCATGGCATGCGCAGCAGTCCGGACAAGATTCACGCACCTTCTCGATGGCGCGGCGACGTAGATCGATCGGGTTCTCTTGGCCGTCAGCCGCCAGGGCCAAAATCTTCTCGGCGAGGCAGGCCATCAAGGAAGGTGTCCGCTTTGCTTCGGGCACCGTTTTTGCGGCGTCCGACAGAACACCCCGCAATGCGCCGCGAGGATAAGTTCGTGACCATTCACTCTTCGTCAGCGCCATCAGCTACTCCACACACAGACTACTTACAAACTACTTACAAACGAGAATTTGCTGTTGAGCTTCGCTCGGCCGCCTCGCGCTCGGAGAAATAGCCGTCGAACTCGACATTGGACGGCCCAATTCGTTCTGTGACACTTGGTGAACGATCCAGGGGCAGCCACACCGAGAAGACGAGAATATAATTAGGTCATTGAAATCCGGACATCTTAATTGTCTCGACGCGCTTCGCGGGGGCGGGTAGCTTCTCTATTTCATTCTCGATCAACCGGAGCAATATGCTCCGCTTATCCGGGTCCATCTCCTCTCGCAGGAGCGTTTTGTAATGAACCAGGTTCTGGTTGACGACGAAGCTTTCCAGGTCAGTCATTCAAGCCTCGCCTCTCCACGCATTCAGTCATACGGTATACGGCGCGCGTGGCAGAATGATTTTCCGTGGCCAAATCCTGCAAACATTACTCAATCTGGATCATCACTAATTGAGTGCTCCTTGCAGATTTTGAGCTACGCTGAGTATTGATCTAGATCACTTTTAGCATCCATCACCCGATGTAGGGATTTGCTACTCGGCACAATGACGTGACGAGTGGCCCGGTCGATTTGGATCATGGATCTCCCAGAATACCCGCTCAGCCGATCTCCGGTGGTTCGCACTCGCGATCCGGAAGCGATGAGGAATGCGCTCTTTACGGTGTATGGTGCAACTGGATTTGCGGTCGCGAAACCGACCGACTTTGAAGGTATGGCGAATTACCTGATGTTATCCAGCGTCGGGCTTGGCTTTTGTGGATATGGTGCGAAGACAGTCGTCGAATTTCCTGAGAGCGATTTCGCAAGATTGCAAATCGGCCTCAAGGGTAAGGCGGGCGTTATTTTAGGCGGCACGACGACGATCCCGGTGAATGAGCAGCAGCTCGGCATTACGCCGCTAGGGCAGCCAACAACCATTATATTTGAACCCGGGTTCGAGCAGCTGATCCTTCGCATCAAAGCTGCGGCGTTAGAGAATGCCTTAACAACCCTACTGGGCGCAAAACCCCGGGCGACGCTGGTGTTGGACCCGACAGCCCCTCCGAAGCAGCCGAGCGCTCAGCTATTGCGCGAGCTGACCATGTTCCTAGCCAACCAGCTGAATTCAACGGCTGCGCAGTTGCCCAAACTGATGCTCCTCGAACTTGAGCAGGCGCTAATCGTCGCGTTCCTGTCGGCTCACCGGCATAACTTCACCGATGTTTTGGAGAGTCCCGCCAAGGAGCCAGCACCGCTCGTGGTCCGCTTGGCGGAAGAATACATAGAAGCAAATTGGGCTCGCGCTATTACCATTGAGGAGCTGGCGCTACAAACGAGCACCAGCATCCGCAGCCTCTACGCGGCTTTCGGGAGATATCGTGGATACTCGCCGATGAAATTTGCAAAAGCCGTGCGCCTGCGACACGCGAGGCGGATGCTCCTGGAAGGTAATCCGAGAACTTCCGTCTCCCAGATCGCTTTCAAATGCGGCTTCGGCAATCTGGGCCATTTCGCAAGTGATTTTCGGAAAACGTTCGGCGAGCTTCCCTCAGAAGCTTTCGCGCGAGCATTGCGAGCGCGGTAGAGTTCCGGGCCTCGATCACCCTGTTTCAGATCGGCCGCTGCCTGTCGGGCAAAACAGCCCGGTCGGTTTGACCACGCCGCCTGTCAAGCCCCGCATCTCAAAATATTCCCCTTTACCGAAATTCGGATTTATCGTACATCCAAAACACCCTGGCCCGAGACGAGGGGCGGATCGCGATCGTCACGAACCGCGGGCTGGGCAGCGATGGACGCGACGGCGTCGGCGCAACGGGCATTGCAGGGCGGGACACCGTGAGCAATGGCCTGCCGCGCATACGACACGGCGCTGACAGCGTCTTCGCATGGCTTCGGGGGCGAGCACACGCCACCCCTCGGAGCGACATGCGAGGACGTGCGCGGACGGAGAAGTCGTGTGGTCCCGACGCCCGGGGTTCTGGCGTCAAGCCTCGCGGTGATGTGGCGGCCCGACCGGGCCGGCGTCAGCCAGCCGCGAGGCGACGGGGGCAATAGTGCAACGCTCCCCGAGGAGAGCACGAAGGACACCGTTAAAACCATTCGCGCAGGGAAGGCCGGGCGACCGGCATCACCTGTAGTCCACCCCGTGTGCATCTTCTGTCGCGCACGGACTCGGGTGCCGCTGGCGCCCGGCCTTCCCTGCGCCCTCGTCTTTCTCGAGGGCGTGCCGTGAAGCAAAACTCGGGCGAGACGCGCCGCGGGAAGGCGAACTCTTGCCAGCTGTTTGAAGGCTGTAACGGAGCGACGGCCAATCTCTCATTCTCGCTGTCATCGTCCGCGAAGGCGGACGATCCAGTAGTCCGCAGCGGACGTTGTGCGAACGCATCGGCGCCGCGGCGTACTGGATGCCCCGCCTGCGCGGGGCATGACACCATCCTCGTGGCGTTACCGCATCATCATCCGCGCGATCGCTTCCCCGATCACCACCGTGGTGAAATGCGTATTGGCGCGGCAGTCGGACGGCATGATCGAGGCGTCGGCGACGCGCAAGGAAGCGATGCCCTTCACCGTGCCGTCAGGATTGACCACACCGTCGGCATCACCAACGCCGCTCATGCGGCAGCTGCCGGCGGCGTGCTGGATGTCGCCGGTCTCTCGGCGCAGCACCGCGTCGAGCTCGCGGTCCGGCAGGCGAGCGGCCTGCGGCAGCGTCAGCTCGGTGTCGGCGAGCCGGATCCAGTCGGCAATGCCCGAAAGCGCCGGCTGGGATGTGATCACCGCGAGGCGCTTCACCGCGTCCATCATGCGCAGCATGTCGCGGGGATCGGCCAGCATGTTCTCCTCGACGACAGGATCGATCGCGGCATCGGGCGAGGCCAATCTGAGCGTGCCGCGGGAGTACGCGTTGAACAGCCCGGCGCCGATCGCGCCCGGCACGCCGATGCCGCGATGATTGAAGGCGATCAGGATCATGTCGCGCTTGCCGCCGTCAGCGAGCCCGGAGGAATAGGTCACGCAGCAATTGGTGTGGCGCGTGTCGGGACCGGTCGGCCGCAACTCCTCGCGGAGCTGGATCGTGGCGCGAAACAGCGGGTGATCGAAGAAGTGGCGGCCGACCGGCAGGTCACGCGCCACCGCAACGCCCATCGCCTTCAACTCCTCGGCCGGCCCGATGCCCGAACGCAGCAGGATCGCCGGGCTGTGGATGGCGCCGGCGCAGAGCACGATCTGGCGCGCGCCGATCTCGTGGGTGCCCTGCCCGTCGATGTGAACGCGGACGCCGGTCGCGCGGCCGTCGCTGATCAGCACGCGATCGACCAGCGCATGGCCGCGGATCTCAAGGTTAGTGCGGCCGCGCGCCGGCTCGAGATAGCCCTCATTGGTGCTGATGCGGCGGCTGTCGCGGCTGTTGATGGGATAGCAGGCGACGCCCTCGCCGTCCGGGCCGTTGAGGTCGGCACACCAGGGATAGCCGCTCGCCAGCGCCGCATCGCGCAAGCCGCGATCGATCGGCCCCCACTTGTCCGGCGGCGCGCGATAGACCGGCAGCGGCCCGCCGCGGCCGTGGCCTGCGGCATCGCCGAACTCCAGGTCGTCCTCGATCACGGAGAACAGCGGCATCACCTCCCCGGCCGACCAGCCGGTGCAGCCATTGGCGGCCCATTCGTCGAAGGCATCGGCAACGCCGCGGATGGCGATCTGGCCGTTCATCATCGACGAGCCGCCAAGCCCCTTGCCGCGCCAATAGAAGCGCGCCTCCTGACCGGCGACCCGGCGCGACAGAAGATCAGGCCATTGCCATTTCTCCTGGTACTCGCGCTTGTGGATGATCGGGATCGGGTTCGGCGTCCTCACCTCCCACGGTGCCTCGTCCGCGCGCCAGTCGCGGCCCGCTTCGAGCAACAAAACGCGCCGTGCGGGATCCTCCGACAGCCGCGCCGCAACCGCAGCGCCGGCCGAGCCGCCGCCGACAACAATGACATCGTACATCGCGTTACTTCTCGACATTCCAGAACACCGGCGTCGTGGACGGTATCAGACGTCGCAGAACGGCGGAATGCGAATTGGAGAATGGCGCTCTCACCTCCCGTGGGGAGGAGCAATGACGGTGGGGAGAAAGCTGAGCGCTACACTCTGGCTGTCATCGCCCGGCTTGACCGGGCGATCCAGTACTCCGAGGCGGTTGTGGCTCGATCGATAAGCCGCGGCGTACTGGATGCCCCGGACAAGCCGGGGCATGACACCGATGTTGTGGCAACAGCGCGTCCTGGCCGCCCTACCCGATCACCTTGCCGAACTTGTTCGACTTCGGGAAACCCTTCGGCGGCAGGCGGCCGGCGTCGGCGCGGGTGCCTTGCCACTCGCTGAGCTCCTTCATGGTCGCGGAGAATTCGCGGCCCGCGGAGTCCTTCCAGGTCAGGCCCGCCTTGGCCTCGAACACGGTCACGTCCGAGAGGCCGCCGTCCTTGTACTTCTGCAGGCGCACGCCGCGGCCGCGCGCCATTTCCGGCACCTGGTCGAGCGGGAAGACGAGCATCTTGCGGTTCTCGCCGATCACCGCGACGGTGTCGCCGATCACCTCGGTGATCGCGCGCGCCTCGTTCGGCATGTCGACATTGAGGACCTGCTTGCCCTTCTTGGTGGTGCCGACGCAATCGTCCTCGTTGACGACGAAACCCTGGCCCTCGTGGCTCGCGACCAGGAATTTCCGTCCGCCCTTGTTGACGAACAGCGCGACGGGCGCGGCCTCCTGCTCGAGGTCGATGAACAGGCGGATCGGCTCGCCGTGACCGCGGCCGCCCGGCAGCTTGGCGACGTCGAGCGTGTAGAACTTGCCGTTGGTGGCGAGCAGCAGCAGCTTCGAGGTCGTCTCGGCGAAGAAGGCGAAGCCGAGCTTGTCGTCCTGCTTGAAGGCGAGCCCCGAGAGATCCTCGACATGGCCCTTCATGGTGCGGATCCAGCCCTTGTCGGAGACGACGACGGTCACCGGTTCGCGCTCGACGAAGGCCTCCTCGATCGCGGCGAGATCGTGCTCGGGCGCGTCGGCAAAGGTGGTGCGGCGCTTGCCGAGCGGCGTCTTCGGCCCGAACATGTCGCGGACCTTGCCGACCTGCTCGCCGACCTTCTTCCACTGCTCGGCCTCGGAGGCGAGCACCGCGTTGATGCCCTTGAGCTCGTTGCGGAGGTTCTTGTCCTCGGTGCGGATCTCCATCTCCTCGAGCTTGCGCAACGAGCGCAAGCGCATGTTGAGGATGGCTTCGGCCTGCACCTCGGTGAGCTTGAACGCCTTCATCAGCTCGGGCTTCGGCTCATCCTCGGTGCGGATGATCTTGATCACCTTGTCGATGTTCAGATAGGCGATCAGGAAGCCGCCGAGGACTTCGAGCCGGTGCTCGATCTGCGCCTTGCGGTAATTGCTGCGGCGGATCAGGACGTCGCGCAGATGGTCTAGCCATTCGCGCAAGGCCTCGGCAAGGCCCACGACCCTGGGCACCTTGCCCTTGATCAGCACGTTGAGGTTCAGCGGGATCTTGTTTTCGAGCTCGGTGAGCCGGAACAGCGATTCCATCATCAGCGCCGGATCGACGTTCTTCGATTTCGGCTCGATCACGATGCGGACGTCCTCGGCCGACTCGTCCCTGATGTCGCCGACCAGCGGCAGCTTCTTCTGGTCGAGCAGCTCGGCGACCTTCTCGATCAGGCGCGATTTCTGCACCAGGAAGGGAATTTCGGTGACGACGACGACCCAGGTGCCGCGCGCGCCCTCCTCCTGCTCCCACCTCGCCCGGACACGGAACGAGCCGCGGCCGGTGGCGTAGGCCTCGGCGATCGCCTGCTTGGAATCGACGATGATGCCCCCGGTGGGGAAGTCCGGGCCCTTCACCCATTTCAGCAGCGCCTTGGATTTCGCGTCGGGCTTCTCGATCAAATGCAGCGCGGCGTCGCAAAGCTCGGCGGCGTTGTGCGGCGGGATCGAGGTCGCCATGCCGACGGCGATGCCCTGCGCGCCGTTGGCGAGCAGGTTCGGGAAGCCGCCGGGCAGCACGACCGGCTCCTTCGACTGGCCGTCGTAATTGGCGCGGAATTCGACGCCGTCCTCGTCGATGCCGTCGAGCAGAAGCCGCGCGACGTCGGTCATGCGCGCTTCGGTGTAGCGGTAGGCGGCCGGGTTATCGCCGTCGATATTGCCGAAATTGCCCTGGCCGTCGACCAGCGGGTAGCGCGAGGAGAAATCCTGCGCGAGGCGCACCATGGCGTCGTAGATCGCCTGGTCGCCGTGCGGATGGAACGAGCCCATCACGTCGCCGACGATCTTGGCGGACTTCTTGAAGGCCGTGCCGGGGTCGAGCCTGAGCAGGCGCATGCCGTAGAGGATGCGCCGATGGACCGGCTTCAGGCCGTCGCGCGCGTCCGGCAGCGCGCGGTGCATGATGGTGGAGAGCGCATAGGCGAGATAGCGCTCTTCCAGCGCTTCCCGCAGCGGCACCTCGTGAATTTCGGCCGGTTCTTCCGGCGGAACGATTCGTTTTCCCATGCCGCCCGGTTAAACCGTGGAAGCGAATCGGGCAAGGATCGAATGGTTCCCTGTGGGCGGGCTAGTGCCCTGCCCAGCCGGCCGTCACGGTCTGGGTCTTGTCCTGGGCCGGTGTCGGCGCATTGGCCAGGCAACGCCGGGCGGCCTCGATTTCAGCCTCCGTCGCTCCCTTCGACCGCGCCCATGTCTCTGCGGCGGCAGCGGAATATTTGGCCACATAGTACCGCACGACGGTGCAGGATGCCCGGCGAAACACGCCGGGTTGCGGCTCGCCGGCCATGGCATCAGGCGCGAACGCGAACAGCGCCGCGGAAAACGCGAATCCCCTGATCAACATTTAGGCTGTCCCCGTTGTGGAACCCAAGGGCGAACTCGATGACCCCGATTTCGTTCCCGTGGAACTCCCTGTGAGAGGACAAGGCAGAGTCCCGTTTCGCTCATGGTGCGGGAATCGCGGCCCTCGCCTGTTGCCGGATCAGGGCGTTGATGAAGCCCGCGCGCGCGTCGGAATGGCCCTGACCCCGCGGCTCCAGCACGTGACGCAGCAGGAACAGGCCGGTGAGCCGAAAGCCGTCCTGGAGATCCTGCTCGGTCAGGTCGCTGGCGGTTTCGCCCTGACGCAGAAACGGCGGCAGGCGCAACAGGCGGTCACGCCAGGGCGCGCCCGCGCTGCGCGACACCGCGCCGCCGGATTTCGGCGAGACGTAGATCAGCTCGGCGGTCTCGCCGGTCACCGCACAATTTTCCAGCGCCAGCCCGAAGCCGAGCTCGGCGAGCATCGCCAGCTCGAAATGGATGAGGTGCACGGCCGCGCCCCCGATGTCCTCGAAATCGTCGAGCGAATGCTCGAGCAGCGCAAAGATCTCCTCGTGTGGATCGCGCTCCGGCAGCAGGCGCGCGATCGAGGCGAGATGGGTGACGCCGTAGACGCCGTGGGACGATCCGAGCAGCGTGGCCGCGCGCAGCTTCAGGCCTTCGATCGTATAGGTGCCGAGATGCTCGTCGAGCCGCGCCCGCCAGACCGCGCTGACGCTGTTCCCCGGCTGCAAGAGCGGCCGCATCCGCGAACTGGCGCCGCCGCGCACGAGGCCGAGATGCCGGCCGTGCGCGCGCGTCAGGAGCTCGACGATGGCGCTGGATTCGCCATGCCGCCGCACCCCCAGCACGATGCCTTCGTCGGTCCATTCCATGGGGGAATATTACAAGATTCCGGTGCCGCCCGCATCCTTCGTGCCCCGGACAAAACGCGGCGCGCAAGCGGCGCGTTGCCGAGCCGGGGCCCATTCTTCCGTATTGTACCGTGTGGCGTTCTGGGTCCCGGCTCTGCAATGCAGCGCTCGCGCGCTGCATCTTGTCCGGGACACGGGACCTCACGCGTTGAACCAGCCCTGCGCGTCGCCGGTGAAGGAGAAATACAGGCCCATCGTCGTCAGCGCGCAGGAAACGATCTCGATGGCGCTGTCGAGCTCCAAGCCCTTCGCGCCGATGATCTGGCCGAGCGAGATGACCGACAGCACGAGCGCGGCCGCCAGCACCCAGCGCGGCCAGTTCTTGCGCCCATGCGCGGCCAGCCGGACGAAATACAGAAGGAGCAGGATCATGCCGCCGGCGAGCAAGGTCCCCGTCATGATCATCTGCTCGGTCATCTCGGCATTGGGCGTGCGGTCCTGCACCGCAACGGACAAGGCGTCCAGCATCAACGATGCATAGAGCAGCGCTTCGAAGCGCCTGACGTTGCTGGGCACGCTCATCGGATACCGATCTTTTCTTGGTTATTCTCTCGGAAAGTCCAGACCCATCTCGCGGTAGCGGTCGGGATCGTCGCCCCAGTTCTCGCGCACCTTGACGAACAGGAACAGATGCACCGGCACGTCCAGGATCTGCATCAGCTCTTTCCGCGAGTCCGCGCCGATCGACTTGATGGTGGCGCCGCCCTTGCCGAGCACGATCTTGCGCTGGCTTTCGCGCTCGACGAAGATCGTCTGCTCGATCCGCACCGACTTGTCCTTGCGCTCCTCCCACTTGTCGGTCTCGACCGTGGACTGGTAGGGCAGCTCCTGGTGCAGCTTCTGATAGATCTTCTCGCGCGTGATCTCGGCCGCCAGCTGCCGCATCGGCGCGTCCGACATCTGGTCCTCGGGATAGAGGAACGGACCCGCCGGCACCATATCGGCGAGCGTCCTGCGGAGATCGTCGACGCCGTCGCCCGAGATCGCCGCGATCATGAAGGTCCGCGCGAACTTCATGCGCTCGTTGGCGGCCTGCGCCAGCGCCAGCAGCTTCTCGCGCTGGACCAGGTCGACCTTGTTGATGACGAGGATCTTCTCGTGATTGACGCCGGCAGCCTTGGTGAGAATCGCCTCGGCCTCCTCGTCGATGCCGGTCTTGGCATCGAGCAGCACGCAGACGAGATCGGCGTCATGCGCCCCGCTCCAGGCGGTCGAGACCATGGCGCGGTCGAGCCGCCGCTTCGGCAGGAAGATGCCGGGCGTGTCGACCAGGATGATCTGCGCGTTGTTCTCGATCACGATGCCGCGGATCAGCGCGCGCGTGGTCTGCACCTTGCGCGAGACGATCGTGACCTTGGCACCGACCAGCGCATTGACCAGGGTGGACTTGCCGACATTCGGCGCGCCGATCAGCGCAACGAAGCCGCAGCGCGTCGCAACGGGCGCCTCGCCGCTTGCTTCAGCCGTCATTGCTGCCGCCGACGCCTTCGCGTTCGATCATCACCGAAGCTGCTACCTTTTCTGCCGCGCGCTTGCTGCCGCCAATGCCCTCGGCCGGCGCGAGGCCCGGCAGGTCGACGGCGACGCGGAACTGCGGATCGTGATGCGGGCCGGTGCGCTCGACCTCGCGGTAAACCGGCGTCGGCAGCCCCTTGCCTTGCGCCCATTCCTGCAGCACGGTCTTGGGATCGCGCAACGGACGGCGCGGCTTGTGCATGCGCTCGGTCCAGTTGCGCCTGACGAACTCGGACGCCGCTGCGTAGCCTCCGTCGAGAAAGACGGCGCCGATCACGGCCTCGCAGATGTCGCCGAGGATGGATTTGCGCAGGCGGGCATCGGCGCTGGAGCCGACCGAGCCGAGCTTGATGTCGTCGAGCAGGCCGAGCGACTTGGCGACGTCGGCGCAGCTTTCCTTGCGCACGAGCTCGGCAAGACGCTTGGAGAGCTCGCCCTCGTCGGCGTTCGGGAAGGCGTGATAGAGCATATCGGAGACGACGAGCCCGAGCACGTGGTCGCCGAGGAATTCCAGGCGCTGGTAGCTGTCGCCGCGCTTGCGCCCGGACTTCAGCGCCGAGACATGCGTGATCGCCTGCATCAGCATGTTCGGGTCGGTGAAGCTGTGGCCGATGCGCGCCTCGAGCGCCGCGTTCGCATCGGTGCCCTTGGCCTTGCTGCTCCGCGCCCGCTTCTTCTTGGCAGGCGTCTTCGGTGCAGCTTCGCTCTCAGGAGCGGCTTGCGCCTCGGTCGGTTGGATGGCGATGTCCTTGGCTTCGTCTTTCATCGGACGATTTTGAAGAAACGATTCCAGCGTACCGCCCACGGCCAGCGCCAGAACATCCAGGCATGCTCGCCTTCGGCGATGGAGAAGAAGATCATCTGGGCGCGGCCGATCAGATTCTCCTTCGGCACATAGCCGACCTGGCCGAGAAAGCGGCTATCGGTGGAGTTGTCGCGGTTGTCGCCCATCATGAAGAAATGGCCTGACGGCACGGTGTAGACATTGGTGTTGTCCACGTAGCCGTTGTCGGCACAGTCGAGCGTCTCATAGGACACGCCGTTCGGCAGTGTTTCCTTCCAGCGCTTCACCCGGGAGATGCCGCCGCCTTCCGAGCCGCAGGGCTCCTCGCCGACATATTCGCTCATCCGCTGCCGCTCGACCGGCGAGTCGTTGATGTAGAGCAGCCCGTCCCGCATCTGGATGCGGTCGCCGGGAAGGCCGATCACGCGCTTGATGTAGTCGGTGGAATCGTCCTTCGGCAGGCGAAACACGACGATGTCGCCGCGGTCCGGGTCCGAGCCCCAGATCCGCCCCGAGAACAGCGGCGGCGAGAACGGAATCGAATAATGGCTGTAGCCGTAGGAATATTTCGAGACGAACAGATAGTCGCCCACCAGCAGCGTCGCCTTCATCGAGCCGGACGGGATGTTGAAGGGCTGGAACAGGAAAGTTCGAATCACCAGCGCGATCAGGAGAGCGTGGATCACGACTCGGATCGTTTCGCCGACGCCGCTCTCAGTTTTCGTTCCCGAAGTCACGCTCATTGCTCTCTCAATTCCGGCCGGCGATCACAGAGCGCCCTCCTCCCGCGAACGGCCCACCGGTTCGCGGCGCAAGGAGATTGTCCTGATTCTGACAGTGAGGGCCAATTCCGGCGTAAAGCCGAACTCGCCCAGGCTGATTTGCGTCCGCGGACTTTTAGACGGTTGTCGGAGGCCACGCAATCAAGGATCGCATCAAAACTGGGTAAGATATTGATTTACAACGAAGATCACAAAATCCACGACGTCGCGTCAGGGTTTCGGCAGCGGGACGGCGGAAATGATGACGAAGGCCTGCGCCAGCGGCCAGTCGTCGGTGATCGACACGTCGATCCGGGCCTCGAACCCCTCCGGCGTTAGGGCCTGGAGCCGGGCCAGGGCGCCGCCGGTCAGCTGCATCGTCGGCCGCCCGCCCGGCAGGTTGACCACGCCCATATCGCGCCACCAGACGCCGCGCCGGATCCCGGTGCCGAGCGCCTTGGAGCAGGCCTCCTTGGCGGCGAAGCGCTTAGCGTAGGTCGCCACCACCATCTTCTCGTTCTTGGCGCGGCGCTCCGCCTTGGCCCGCTCCGCCGCGGTGAAGATGCGGTCGAGGAAGCGCTCGCCATGGCGCTCGATCACCTTGGCGACGCGGGTGATGTCGATCAGGTCGGAGCCGATGCCGATGATCATGCCCGGCTCCGGCCGCGATCCATCGCCGCACGCATGCTGCGCACCGTCTCGGCCAGCCCCACGAACAGCGCTTCGCCGATCATGTAGTAGCCGATGTTGAGCTCCATGATCTCAGGCAGGGCCGCGATCGTCTCCGCGGTCGCATAGTCGAGCCCGTGCCCGGCGTGGACCTCGAGCCCGGCAGCCTTGGCCAGCTTCACTCCCGCCACGATCCGCTGCCATTCGGCCTCGGCCTTGGCGGTGTGGCCGTCGACCACGGCGTCGCACCAGGCGCCGGTGTGGATCTCGATCACGGGCGCGCGCAGCCGCGCCGCCATCTCGATCTGGGCGGGATCGGCGGCGATGAACAGCGAGACCCGAATGCCGGCATCGCTCAGCCGTGCGATACAGGGCGCTAGCGCGTTGTGCTGGCCGACCACATCCAGCCCGCCTTCGGTGGTCACCTCTTGCCGGCGCTCCGGCACCAGGCACACCGCATGCGGCCTGGTGGCGAGCGAGATGCGCATCATGTCGTCGGTCGCCGCCATCTCGAAATTGAGCGGCTTGGAGATCTCGGCCTTCAGCCGCGCCATGTCCTCGTCGCGGATGTGCCGGCGATCCTCGCGCAAATGGGCGGTGATGCCGTCGGCGCCGGCCTCGATCGCCAGCAGCGCCGCCCGCACCGGATCGGGATGGCGGCCGCCGCGCGCGTTACGCACGGTTGCGACGTGATCGATATTGACGCCGAGGCGAAGCGGAGAAGCAGGCATTTCAGAGCTCACGAAATCGGAGGGACCGGCGCATGCGAGATGCGCCTATCCATTAACACGTTCGACTTTGGCGACGACCGCCTTGGCGCGCAGCTGGGCCAGGATCGCGCTCAAATGCTTCAGATCGTAGACTTCGAGATCGATCGTCGTTTCCGTGAAGTCCGGCGAGCGGCGCTGCATGCTGATGTTGTCGATGTTGCCGTCGTGCTCGGCGATCACGGTCGCGATCTGCGCCAGCGCGCCGGGCTCGTTGACGTTCTCGACCTTGATGCGCGCCGGGAAGCGCTGCGGTGCGGAATCCTCGATGTCCCAGCGGACGTCGAGCCAGCGCTCCGGCTCCTCCTCGAAATCCTTCAGGGCCGGCGCCTGGATCGGGTAGATCGTGATGCCCTCGCCCGGCGTGACGATGCCGACGATGCGATCGCCCGGCACGGCGCCGCCGTTCGGCGCGAACTTGATCGGCAGGTCGGAATTGATGCCGCGGATCGGAATCGCGACCGGGCTGCGCGGCTGCTCCGACGACTTCTCCTTGAGCTTGGCGGCAAGCCCCTTCTTGACGCCGTAGCGCGCGATGCGCTCCTCCTTGTAGTCGGGGTACATCGCACGTGCGACGTGGGAGGCCTTGATCTCGCCGCGCCCCACGGCCGCCATCACGTCCTCGATCGAGGTCCGCGCGAGCCGCGGCAGCGCGCCCTTGAGCTTGTCGTCGGCATATTCGATCTTGGCGCGCTCGAACAGGCGCTCCACGATGCGGCGGCCGAGCCCGGCATATTGATCGCGCACCGCGGTCCGTGTGGCGCGGCGGATCGCGGCGCGCGCCTTGCCGGTGACCGCAAGCGTCTCCCAGGCCGAGGGCGGTGCCGATTGCGCTTCCGAGGTCAGTACCTCGACCTCGTCGCCGTTCTGCAGCTCCGAGGACAGCGGCGCGAACTGACCGTTGATCTTGCAGCCGACCGCGCTGTTGCCGACGTCCGTATGCACGGCATAGGCGAAGTCGATCACGTTGGCGTGGCGCGGCAGCGCGATCAGCTTGCCCTTCGGGGTGAAGCAGAACACCTGGTCGTGGAACAGCTCGAGCTTGGTGTGCTCGAGGAATTCCTCCGGATTGGCGCTCTCCGAGAGGATGCCGATGGTGTGGCGCAGCCAGGCGAACGCCGTGGACTCGCGCTTGAGGAATTCGGTCGGCGAGCCGACGCCTTCCTTGTAGAAGACATGCGCGGCGATACCCCGCTCGGCGATCTGGTCCATCGCCTCGGTGCGGATCTGCAGCTCGACGCGCTGGTTGCCCGGACCGATCACCGTGGTGTGGATCGAGCGATAGTCGTTCTGCTTCGGTGTCGAGATGTAGTCCTTGAAGCGCCCCGGCACCACCGGCCAGGTGGTGTGGACGATGCCGAGCGCGCGATAGCAGGACTCGATGTCGTTGACGACGAGGCGAAAGCCGAAGATGTCGGACAATTGCTCGAAGCCGACCGACTTGCGCTCCATCTTGGTCCAGATCGAGAACGGCTTCTTGCGGCGGCCATAGACCCGCGCCCCCAGGCCCCTGTGGCGCAGATTGTTGGAGAGCTGGTCCTCGATCTCCCCGATCAGATTGCGGTTGCGTTCGGCGAGCGCGTCGAGGCGCTGCATCACCACCGAATAGGCTTCGGGATCGAGGGTGCGGAAGGACAGATCCTCCAGCTCCTCGCGCATTTCCTGCATGCCCATGCGCCCCGCGAGCGGCGCATAGATGTCGAGCGTCTCCTCGGCGATGCGCCTGCGCGATTCCGTCGGCACGAAATCCAGCGTGCGCATGTTGTGCAGACGGTCGGCGAGCTTGACCAGAAGCACGCGGACATCGTCGGCAATGGCCAGCAACAATTTGCGCAGATTCTCGGCCTGCTTGGCCTCCCGCGAAACCAGCTCGAGCCGCTTCAGCTTGGTCAGGCCCTCGACCAGCGCGCCGATCTCCGGCCCGAAAATCTGATCGATCTCGGCCCGCGTCGCCTCGGTGTCCTCGATCGTGTCGTGGAGCAGCGCCGCCACGATGGTGGCGTCGTCGAGCTTCAGGTCGGTGAGAATCGCCGCGACTTCGAGCGGGTGCGAGAAATACGGATCGCCCGAGGCGCGGGTCTGCGAACCATGCGCCTTCATGGCGTAGACATAGGCGCGATTCAGCAGGTCTTCGTTGGTGTTGGGATTGTAGGACCTGACGCGCTCGACGAGGTCATATTGACGCATCATGCGCGCGCGGGGCTTGGGCGGCCGCGCGACCGGCGCAGTCGGGGCCACGGCAACCGATTCGGTTGCGGCCTGCATCTGCGTGGATCTGCGGCGCCGATATACCATGCCGTCCTGCCTTCAAACGGGCCTGGGCCGGCCCGTTGTATACATCTTAGCTCCGACCGCGCCTGTGTCCGATCAATTCAGTGACAGGACGCAGCGCCAGCCGCCACGCTATGGTAACCACGAAAACGTCAACAAAAGCAAAGGCCCGAACAACGGTTCGGGCCTTGATAAGATCACAAGAAGTCGACCATCGCGATGGACGATTTACTCGTCCTCCTCGGGCTGCTCCTCGGGCGGCGCAAGGCCTTCGAGACCCTTCAGGAGCTCCTCTTCGGTCATGCGCTCGACGGCGACTTCGGTATCGTCCGCATCGACGCTCGCACCCGCGGAACCGATCAGCGGCACCGTATCCGGCTCGGGCTCGTCGACCTCGACGAACTTCTGGAGCGAGTGCACCAGCTCCTCGCGGAGGTCCTCCGGCGAAATGGTCGTGTCTGCAATTTCGCGCAAAGACACAACAGGGTTCTTGTCGTTATCGCGGTCAACCGTTAGTTGTGAGCCGGACGAGATCATGCGGGCACGGTGGGCGGCCAGCAGGACCAAGTCAAACCGGTTGTCGACCTTGTCGATACAATCTTCTACGGTGACGCGAGCCATGGACTGTCGCTCCGTTGTGGGTGGGACGAAATATGTGGATGATTGGGGCTAGTTATAGGGGCCGGGCCGGTTTCGCAAGGCCAATTTGTGATTTGGCCTCGCCAAACGGCTCTGCTACCCCCACATTGGGGCTGGGATGGGTGGTTTCCCGGGCTGCCATCGAGGGTAGCGCCGGGTGTATGTATGCAAGTCCGCCATAACTATACCTTGATTGCCCCGACTTCTCCGGATTTGCGGTTTCGACGGGTCTCAGCGGCACTCTAGATATGCGCGGCTTGCTGTCGCCGCGCCAACAATAAACGATCAATCACGAACACTACGCGAGCAACTGAATGTCACCTTCTCCTACCAACAAGATCGCGCTCTTCATCGACGGGGCCAATCTCTACGCGACGGCGAAAACTCTGGGCTTCGACATCGATTACAAGCGCCTGCTGAAGGAGTTTCAGGGCCGCGGGACGCTGCTCCGGGCGTTCTACTACACCGCCATCATCGAGGATCAGGAATACTCCTCGATCCGCCCGCTGATCGACTGGCTGGACTACAACGGCTACACCGTCGTCACCAAGGCGACCAAGGAGTTCATCGACGCCTCCGGCCGCCGCAAGGTCAAGGGCAACATGGACATCGAGCTCGCCGTGGACGCCATGGAGCTCGCCGAGCACATCGACCAGATGGTGCTGTTCTCCGGCGACGGCGACTTCCGCTCCCTGGTCGAGGCCGTGCAGCGCCGCGGCGTGCGGGTCACGGTGATCTCCACCATCGCCAGCCAGCCGCCGATGATCGCCGACGAGCTGCGCCGCCAGGCCGACGTCTTCACCGACCTCGTCGAGCTGCAGTCCAAGCTCGGCCGCGATCCGTCCGAACGCCCCGCCCCGCGCGACCGTGGCGAGCGCGAGGCCCGTCACCACGCCCCGCAATTCCTCCAGCGCGCAACCACGATGGCGCCGAGGGGCGATGACGACTTCGAGGAGTGAGGCGGCCCGGCCGAGCCGCCAGCTTCCCACCGTCGTTCCCGACCGCGATTGCCCGCTCTGTCCGCGCCTCGTTGCCTTTCGCGAGGCAAACCGCGCGCGCGAGCCGTTGTGGCACAATGCGCCGGTAGCCCCCTTCGGCGACATCAAGGCGCGCCTCCTGATCGTCGGCCTCGCGCCGGGGATGCAGGGCGCCAACCGCACGGGACGGCCGTTCACCGGCGATTATGCCGGCGACCTGCTCTACGCCACCCTGCTCGAATACGGATTTGCCAAGGGTACCTATCAGGCGCGTCCCGATGACGGCCTGAAGCTGATCGACTGCCGGATCGCCAATGCCGTACATTGCGTGCCGCCGCAGAACAAGCCGCTGCCGGCCGAGATCAACACCTGCCGGCGGTTTCTGGTCGCCAATCTCGAGACGATGCCGAAGTTGCGCGCGATCATCGCGCTCGGGCGAATTGCGCACGACAGCGTGCTCAAGCCGCTGCAGCTGAAGGCCTCACAGGCCCCGTTCGGCCATGGCGCCGTGCACCAGGCCGGCGCGTTCAAGCTCTACGACAGCTACCACTGCTCGCGCTACAACACGAACACCGGCGTCCTGACGCCGGACATGTTCCGCAGCGTGTTCGCGAAGGTGAAGGCGGACCTGGATTGAAGGCGGACCTGGATTAGAGAGCAGCTGGGGCACCGGCAATGTTGAACCCGTCATCCTTCGAGGCTCGCCCTGCGTTGCAGGACGAGCACCTCAGGATGACGGTGACAGACTGAGGTGCGCGGCATCGCCCATCATTGGCTGGCGATAGACCTGCCCGCGTGCGGGATACGCTTTACGTCCCGACCGGATGGGCCCTCAGCCAATCCAGCACGTCGCCGGCGTTCCGGTCGGGCGGAAACACCGGATAGAAGACGCGCGTGATGCGTGCGTCGTCGACGATCAGCGCGAGGCGCTTGATCAGCGTCAGGCCCGCGACCTCCATGGTCGGCAGCTTCAGCGCCTGCGTGAGCGCCAGCTTCTCGTCCGACAGCACCGGGAACGGCAGATGCAGCCGTGAGGCCATCTCGGTCTGGTATTCGTTGCTCTGGGTCGAAAGGCCGAACACGTGGGCGGCGCCGGCGGCCTTCAGCTCGGCGAACAGATCGCGGAACGCACAGGTCTGCGGCGTGCAACCGCGCGCGCCGGGGATCATGTCCCAATCGTCGACCAGCGAGATCTTGCCGGGCTCGCCGGTGCGCGGATAGGCGAACACCACGGTCCGGCCGCGCAGGGCCGACAGGGTCACCGAGGTGTCGTTGGTTGCGAGCAGGCCGATCGGCGGCACCACCATGCCCGTGAGATGCGCGGCCGCGCCGTCATCGACGGGCGCGGGAATCTGGCTCCAATCGACCTCGAGCAGGTTCCGCTGGGTCATCTCGTCAGCCCCTCGCCCGCATCAGGCGCCCCTTCTCCCGGCTCCAATCGCGCTTCTTCTCGGTCTCGCGCTTGTCGTGCAGCTTCTTGCCCTTTGCAACCGCAAGCTGCAATTTGGCCCGGCCACGCTCGTTGAAATAGAGCTTGAGCGGGATCAGCGTCATGCCCTCGCGGTCGACGGCGCCCATCAGCTTGTTGATCTGCCGGCGATGGAGCAGCAGTTTTCGCGGCCGCTTGGGCTCGTGGTTGAAGCGATTGCCCTGGAGATATTCGGGAATGGTGGCGTTGATCAGCCAGATCTCGCCGTCCTTGGAATCGGCGTAGGATTCCGCGATCGTGCTTTTGCCGTTGCGGATCGACTTGACCTCGGTGCCGGTCAGCGCAATGCCCGCCTCGATCGTGTCCTCGATCGCATAGTTGAAGCGGGCCTTGCGATTTTCCGCCATGACCTTGATTGGACGTTCGTTTTTTTCGGCCATGAGAGGACAAACCCGATCGAGATGCGCAGCAAAGCTAACAGTTCGGATGAAGCGCGCGCGTCACTTCTTGAGGAGGTCGCGGATCTCGGTCAGCAGCTCGACCTCGGCCGACGGCTTCGGCGGCGCGGCGGGCGCTGCCTCCTCCTTGCGCTTCAGCGTGTTCATGGCGCGGATCACCAGGAACAACACGAAAGCAACGATGATGAAGTTGATCGTCAGCGTCAGGAAGCTGCCGTAAGCAAGGACGGCGCCTTGCTTTTTCGCATCCACTAAGTTGGTGGCAGTAACCGCCTTGGACAAGGGGATGAAGTGGTTCGAGAAGTCGAGGCCACCGGTGACGGCGCCGATGATCGGCATGATGACGTCGCCGACCAGCGATGTGACGATGGAGCCGAAGGCCGCGCCGATGATGACGCCGACGGCGAGATCGACAACATTGCCCTTCATGGCGAACTCGCGGAACTCCTTGAGCATCCGCCTGCCCCTGTCGTCGACGCTCATGAACGGGCTCCTCGGTCGGCCGGCGCCTCAGTTGATCAGGCCAGCGTGCACCATGGCGCTGCGCACCGCAACGCGGGTCGGCTCGGAAACCGGCACCATCGGCAGCCGCAGCGTCTCGTCCAGCTTGCCGAGCAGCGACATCGCGTACTTGATCGGCGCCGGATTGCTCTCGATGAAGAGGTTGTTGTGCAGCGGCATCAGCTTGTCGTGGATCGCCAGCGCCGCCTTGGTGTCGCCCTTCTGCCAGGCGGCATGAAACTCCGAGCACAGGCGCGGCGCGACGTTCGAGGTCACCGAGATGCAGCCGTGGCCGCCATGCGCCATGTAGCCGATGATGGTGGCGTCCTCGCCGGAGAGCTGGTTGAAGTCCTCGCCCATCGCCGCGCGCTGCTGCGACACGCGCACCATGCTGGCGGTGGCGTCCTTGACGCCGGCGATGTTCTTCAGCTCCCACAGCCGCTTCATGGTGTCGACCGACATGTCGATCACCGAGCGCGGCGGGATGTTGTAGATGATGATCGGAATCCCGATCGCGTCGTTGATCGCCTTGAAGTGCTGGTACATGCCTTCCTGGGTCGGCTTGTTGTAGTAGGGCGTCACCACCAGCACGGCGTCCGCGCCCGCCTTCTCGGCGTGCTGGGAGAGCTCGATCGCCTCCTTGGTCGAGTTGGAGCCGGCCCCCGCGATGACAGGCACGCGGCCCTTGGCTTCAGCGATGCACCACTCGACCACCTTCTTGTGCTCGTCGTGGCTGAGCGTCGGGCTCTCGCCGGTGGTGCCGACCGGGACCAGGCCGTTGGTGCCCTCCGAAATCTGCCAGTTGACCAGCGAGCGGAACGCGGCCTCGTCCAGCGAGCCGTTCTTGAACGGCGTGACCAAGGCGGTGAACGACCCCCGGAATTTCGTCTTGGCTGCCATGGACTTCCTCCGTACGCGGCTATCTCTTGAGCAAGCGCCATTCATATCGGGTCTATCCCGCCGGTAAAAGGCCCGCTGCCGTGTGACGCACCGTTTAGGCCGCGATTTTGCCGCGGTGATGGTGCAAATCGGTCCGAGGTAAGCGGCTGTTGGTATTTTGTCCGCATATTCAATCAAATACAGCTAGATCTTGACCCACTTGACTGATTCGGGGCGACGATACCCGTGACCTCATTCCCTCGTGCCGCCTGGCGGTCCACCGGACTGGTCCTGTGCCTGATGGCAGGGCTGTCGGTGGGATGTGCCGCCCTGGCCAAGTCCAATGAGACGCCTGCGGAAGCCGCAAAGCCGGCCGCCAAGGACGCCGCGACGGGCGCGTCCAAGGGAACCAGCAAAGGATCTGGCAAGGACGCAGCCAAGGACACGGCCAAGGACACAGCGAAGGGCGCGAGCAAAGGCGCCGCTGCCGCGACGGCCAAGGACGCTGTGAAGAAACCGGCCAAGGACGCTGGCAAGAGCGCCGGGAAAGACGCGGCGAAGGACAAGCCCAAGCCTGCCGCAACGCCTGCCGCAACGCCTGCCGCAGCGGCGCCTGCGCCGAAAGCACATCCGGCTGCCAGCGGTTCGCCTCCGAAAACAGCTCCCGCGCCGGCCGTGACGGCCACCGTTAGACCTTCCGCTCCTCCCCCGCGCCCCGCCGTGGCCCCCGTGCTGGCTCCGGCGACCCGCCAGCACGCCGCGCCGCGCAAGCCGGTCGTCCCGGCCGCGGTCGCGGCGACGTCGTCGACGTCGCAGGGCGACAAGGAGACGCTGGAGAGCGTCATCGAGCTGGTGCGCAAGCGCAAGGCGGCTGACGCCACCAATGCCGCGGCCGGCATCTCGGATCCGGTCGCGCGCAAGCTCGCGGAATGGATCATCCTGCGCAGCGAGGACAACGGCGCGAGCGTGGAGCGCTACCGCGCCTTCCTCTCCGCCAATCCGAGCTGGCCGTCGCAGACCTTCCTGCGCCGGCGCCTCGAAGCTGCGATGTGGGACGACAGGCGCGACGATTCCGTGGCGTGGTCGTGGTTCGAGAACGAGTCCCCGATCTCTGCCAAGGGCCGCTTCACGCTCGCCAAGGCGATGCTGGCGCGCGGCGACCGCGCCAACGCCGAGCGGCTGGTGCGCGAGGCCTGGCGCAGCGATCCGATGTCGGAGGACACCGAGAACAACGCGCTCGACCAGTTCGGCGCCCTGCTGACGCCGGGCGACCAGAAGGCGCGGATGGACACCCTGCTCTACGGCAGCGAGAACGAGGCCGCGCTGCGCGCCGCCAAGCGCCTCGGCGCCGGCTATGTCGCGCTCGCCAAGGCCCGCATCGCCGCCGTCAAGAAGGCGCCGAACGCGCGCGCGCTGCTCGACGCGGTGCCGCGCGAGCTGCACAGCGATCCCGGCTTCCTCTTCAGCAAGATCCAGCTCTTGCGCCGCGAGGAGAAGTTTGCGGAAGCGGCCCAGCTGATGCTGTCCGCGCCGAAGGACCCGGGCCGGCTGCACAATCTCGACGAATGGTGGATCGAGCGGCGTCTGCTGGCGCGCAAGATGATCGACACCGAGGAATTCCGCAGCGCCTACCTGATCGCGCGCGATGCCGCGCTGCCCTCGCGCGACATCTACAAGACCGAGCAGGAGTTCACGGCCGGGTGGATCGCGCTCCGCTTCCTCAACGATCCCGCCGCCGCCGCGCAGCATTTCGCCCGCATCGGCGTCGGCAGCGTCAATCCGACCGCGCTGGCGCGTGCCGGCTATTGGCAGGGCCGCGCCGCGGAAGCGATGGGTCGGCAGCAGGAGGCGCGCAACGCCTATGCGCGCGCGGCCGAGCAATCGACCAGCTATTACGGCCAGCTGGCGCGCGCCAAGCTCGGCCTGCCGCAGATCGAGCTCAACAGCCAGCCGCGCGGGCGCGGCGCCGAACGGCTGGAGATCGTGCGCGCTGCGCATCTGCTCTACGAGCTCGACGAGCGCGAGATGGCCGTGCCCATGCTCGCCGACATGGGCGAGAACGGCGATCCCGAGGCGCTCGCCGGCCTCGGCGAGCTCACCCAGCGCTACAATGATGCGCGGGGCATGCTGCTGGTCGGCAAGGCCGCGCTCAATCGCGGCCTGCCGTTCGACTTCTACGCCTACCCCGTCAACGGCATTCCGCAGTTCTCGCCGATCGGCCCCGAGGTCGAGCGCAGCATTGTCTATGCGATCGCCCGGCAAGAGAGCGCGTTCAACCCCTCGGTGGTCTCGCCGGCGCAGGCCTACGGGCTGATGCAGGTGACGCCGGACGCCGCGCGCTACGTCTGCAAGCGGCACGGCGCCACTTACGATCTGGGCCGGCTGAAGAACGATTCGGTCTATAACGCCACGCTCGGCTCGGCCGAACTCGGCGGACTGCTCGAGGATTACCGCGGCTCCTACATCATGACCTTTGCTGCCTACAATGCCGGCCGCGGCAGCGTGAAGAAGTGGGTCGAACGCTACGGCGATCCGCGCGACCCGAAGGTGGATGCGGTCGATTGGGTGGAGCTGATTCCGTTCTCCGAAACGCGCAACTACGTGCAGCGGATCATGGAGAACCTTCAGGTCTACCGCGCCCGCTTCGGCGGCGGTACGCGCCTGCAGATCGAGGCCGATCTGCGTCGCGGCGCCGCAAGCGTGGAATAGAGCCGCCCTCGCGCGAACGGACGACGTTCAGCTCAATCACCGGCCATGCCTGGATTGAGGACGTTCCATCGCCAGCCCCGCTTTCGGGGCGGACTTCTTATCCAGGCGCGACCGGCTCGGGTCAGCGTGACGGAAGCTGGATGGAGGCCATATAATCGTGGATCGACTGATCAGGGATCGACTTGCACGCAATCAAGTGGTGAATACAGTTCGAAGCAAGGTCGAATGAGCGGTAGCAATGATGAGAGATCATTGCCAGATGCTTGAGTTGCTCGACCGTCATGTCAGCCGGCCGCATGAAGTTTCGCACATAGACGATATCGGCCTCCAGTAGCTGATTCATCGCCGCGTAGGGATTGGATGGATCGCTCAAGGGAGCGATCATACGCCGATTAATGGCCGTAAAGGCATGAGGAATAAACCCCTGCTTGCGCAATTCGGTATCGATATCGCCGAATGTCGGCTGGTCCTTGTAGAGACAAAGAAACGAGACCTCCGTTTGGATGGCGACCGCCTGCTTCAGCTTTTGCCGCCCGCTGCCGAACACGGCTAGTTCGGAGCCTTGAACGTCGATCTTCAGGAAATCCAGATCCCGTATTTCGGCAATATCGTCGAGCCGGCGGGTCTGGACCGGATGTTCACTGACCACCCTGCCCCATTCGGCGAATTTTGGGAAATGCGAGAGTGCATTCTGATCCGGGAGCAGCAGGCTTGTCATTCCCGGTATTTGGCAGAGACGCAGCTTTGCTTTGTGCCCGTTTCCGACGACGTAGTGATAGTAGCTCTCCAGGTCACTCTTGCGGGCATTGAGCTCTGCAAGCGCTTCGTCCTGCGGTTCAAAGCCAACGACGGTACAAAGTCTTCGTTTTAGCATCGCCTTGTAGGGCGGCTCGCCATCGATCGGATTGGCCCCGATATCAACCACCGAGGTCAGCCGTGCTGGCTGGATGATATTGTTCAGGAGGTCCGGTTCGTTGTCAGTCATTTCACGTGAAGCCCATGGATGGAATGACATGAGGCTTCAAGCCGAGGCGACCTCATGATGAGATTTAGACAGCAAATGAGGCCGGCGCTTCGCCAGCGCAATGCCGACGCCAGATTTCACTGTAGGCCTTTTCGATGTGCCGCGTCATACGGGCCGTATCGAACAGCGGCCAAGTGGTCCGCTGCGACGCCAGCTTGCTCCTCAGGGCGCTTCGAACTTCGGAATCATGCGCGATCCGAAGCGCCAAGCCCTCATAGTCGTCCAGCGATCGCGTCACCAGTTCAGGTAGGCCGACAGCGTTCAGAATACTGGCTGCAACGCGACCCGCAAAGGCGTTGCCGAGGCAGGTCAGGACCGGCAAGCCGGCCCAGAGAGCGTCGCTAGCCGCCGTATGGGCATTGTAGGGCAGTGTGTCCAGATACAGATCGGCGAGCCGGTGGCGCGCCAAGTGGGCGTCAGCAGGCGCATGGGGGGCGAATACGATCCTTTCTGCCGCGATGCCGCGCGCAACGGCCTCGCGCTTCAGGTTCTCCCTGGCGATCGTGTCCCCATCAAGCAGCCAGAGGACGCTGCCGGCGGTCTTGGCAAGCAGCCTCATCCAGACGTCGAACATCACCGGCGTGATCTTGGACGTTCTGTTGAACGCGCAGTAGACGAATGCATCGTCCGCCAGTCCGACCTCGCTCCTAGCAGGTACATTTGCAAGCGATCGCCTCGCGTCGTTCGCCTGATAGCTGTCCGGGAGGTAAATCACCTTTTCGGCGTAGTGCTTCTGCTCTCCTTCGGGAATGACGATCCGGTCGGCCATGATGTAGTCGATATAAGACGCGCCCATCGTGCCGGCAAAGCCGAGATAGTTGACCTGGATGGGAGCCGCCCGGCGTGCGAGGACTTTCGGCCTGGCGCCGGCTGTGAAGCCTCCGAGATCGACGAGAACCTCGATATCGAGCTGGCGGATCAACTTGACCACGTCCTCATCGGCAAGATGGCCGACATCTTCAAAGCGTTCGAATGCTGCCTCCAACCGGCTGCGCATTGTGCTGCGATCATCCGGTCCGTGGGAGATGGCGCTGATCTCGAAGCGCTCGCGGTCGTGCTCCTCAAAAATGCCAGCCATCAAATGCGCGGTGGCATGATTGCGGAAATCGGCAGACAGGTACGCGACCCGCAGGCGTGACACTGGCGGCGGCGTTCCCGGTCTCGCGGCACCTCTCTCGGGGGCGACGTTAGCGACATATGTCTTCGCGCAGATCAACTGGTGTGCGGGAGACGACGACGCATGAAAGAATGTGAAGGGGTCGACCGCCACGCCGGATTCAACGGCCTCGCCGAGGCCCGCTCGTTCAACTTCGAAACTGCGCCAGTCGGCGCGCTTGCGCCTGGACGCAACGAGCTTGCTCAAGGCGAACGGGAACGCCTTGTTGAGTGCGATCGTTCTTTCCAGCGCATCGATCGCCTCGTCGTCTCGACCCATTTGGGCAAGGATCTCGGACAAAACGAAGTGATTCTGTGGATTCGACGGTGCAAGCTCGATGGCCCTTTGGTAGCTGCCAAGCGCTTCGTCGAGCTGACCGAGCTGCTGGAGCGCACTGCCTCGATTTGCGAACGCTGCGCTTGATGGCGCGATCGCGATGGCGCGATCGAATTCTGCGATAGCCCCGTGAAGCTCCTGCCGTGCCATCAGGATCGCTCCGCGATTGAGATACGCATCGGCGAAGTTCGGCGAAACGGCAATCGCTTTCGTAAGCCAGGCGAGTGCATCATCTGTCTTGTGCAATGCACGCAGCACGTTGGCATAGTTGAAAAGAACGTGGGGATTGTCGGCATCAACGCGAGCTGCCTTCTTGAGCAGCGGCTCGGCGTCCGCGAAATCACCCCGCTGGGCGTGCAACAGCCCCAGCATATGAAGCGCGACAGGATGGGTTTTACTTCCCTTCAGGACGGTCGTATAGGCCCGCTCCGCCTCCAACAGATTGCCTGAACGGTGCGCCGCAATTGCCTGATCCAGACTAGCCGACCGATGAAGCGAGATGGGGGCCGATGCTCCCTTGTTGCGGCTTTGCTGCGTCATATGTTTGCTGCGTCATATGCTTGGGTTCTGCGCCCCGACGACGGTCGGTTTTTTTGGTGAACTGGCGCAAAACTTTAGTCGCCTTTGCCTGAGAGAACAACGGCCGCGCCGTCGTGCTTCAGGGCACGACATGACAGCGCGTGCGTCGATTTCGCGCGCGACAGTATCGATGCCGACCAGTTCGGCTTCTCGATCCCTCGCGCGGCAAGGATGTTCAAAATAGCAACCAAAAAAATAGACCCCCAGCGAAATCGCTGGGGGTCCTTGTTATCGGCCGAGGACCGATTTTAGAAGTTGCGCTGAGCGCGGAGGAGCAGGGCGAGCGAGTCCTGATGCTTCATCTCATACAGAGCTGCCGGCTTGGCACCCGTCGGAAGGCCCGGGCTCGTGATGGTGCCCGAGTACTTCTGGTCCAGACGCGACCAGCTCAGGTCCGCCGTGAAGGCCAGGCCCTTCACCGGGGTCCATACGGTGTTGACACCGATCACAGCGAAGTTGAAGTCGGGGTTGCAGTTGCCAGTGAGGGCAAGCAAGCCAACCATGTTCGCGCAGATCGTGGCCTTGCCAGCACCAAAACCACCGTAGAGACGCGCAATTACGTGCAGCGGGTCATGGGAACCTTCAGGTCTACCGCGCCCGCTTCGGCGGCGGCACACGCTTGCAGAGCGGCGCCGGAAGCGTGGAATAGCACGGGTCGATCAGGCGGACCCCGCCCTTGGGCATGATCCGGAAAAGTGCGCAGCGGTATTCCGAAAAGACATGCTCGAGCGATCATCTGGAGCGCGATGACGGCTCATCGTGATCGCTCAACCTTCAGACCGCCGCCCACCTCGCGCGCAAGCGCGAGCACCCTGGACCGCAGGGTTCCTCACCACATCCGGTCGGGGGCGGATCGGCCGTGAGGTGGGCGGACCGGGCGGACCGAAGTCGGCTGGGACCAATATGGGTTCGCGAGGCACATCGCCGGCAATCCCATCGCAGAAGCCTTGCAATCCTCCCAGGACCGGTAGCTGCAGGAGATCCGGTTGCTGCCGCCCCACTCCCATTGTTGGAGGCACACTGGATAGTTGGGGTCCAAGGGTTCGGCAGCTGCCGGCGCGAACACCGCCGTAGCGCCGGCAACCGTCGATGTCGCGGCGAGCACGCTCAGCATCCGCCTCAAGCTCGTCGAAATGTTCATGGTCAGAAGCTCCCTTGCCGCGGTCTCGAACGATCCGCCTTTTAGGTTAGGTGCCCACTCCATGACCAGCAAATAAAAACCCCGGCAGTTTCCTGCCGGGGTTCTCTGACCAATCGGAAGATTGATCTTAGAAGGTGCGCTGAGCGCGGAGCAGCAGGCTCAGCGAGTTCTGATCCTTCAGCTCGTACACAGCTGCCGGCTTCGCGGCAGTTGCGACCGCAGTGTTCGCACCGCTGATCGTACCGGAGTACTTCTGATCCAGACGCGAGTAGCTCAGGTCGGCCGTGAACGCCAGGTTCTTGACCGGGGTCCAGACGGTGTTGACGCCGATAACCGCGAAGTTGAAGTCCGGGTTACAGGTCGCACCAGCCGACGGGCCGAGAGCAGCGAAGTTGCCGCAGATCAGCGCCTTCGCGTTCGTGCTGTAGCTCAAAGCAGCATAACCGCCGTAGATAGCGCTGACCCAGTTCGGGCTCCAGTTGTGGGTGTAGCCACCGCGGAAGCCCCAGCTCTTCGTGGTCTCGATGCCACCGCCGGCAGAGCTGAACACGCCGTCAGAGATACCGGCGAAACCGACGCTCTGGTAGGCACCAGCCACGCCCGTGCCGCTGTACATGAAGAAGGACTGCGGGAACAGGATCTGGAAGTTCTCTCGGGACATGCCGTCGGTGTAGACCGCCTGCAAGTTGATCGAGTCACCCGCACCGGTCGGGATGTTCTTGATCGACAAGGCGCCCTGCACAGCCCAGCCCCACTTGTCCGACGGATGACCCGTGGGTTCCGTCGTGCCGTAGTAGCCGGCATGCAGCTCATGCGCAGCCACCGAAAACTGGGCAAGACCCCAAGCCTGGTCGACGCGGACCGCGCCGACGATGTCGGGAGAGCGCGTTCCACCCCAGCCGTTGTTGCCGTAGACGCCCTGAACAAACGTCGCAGCATTGGCAGCGTTGATGTTGAACAGGTTGCCCTGGCCGTTGGACTGAGTGGTCGGATCTTCCAAAGCGATCGAAGCGGTGATGCCCTGGCCGAAGTCAGCGGTATAAGCGACCTGGTTGATACCGGTCACGTGGTTGGAACCGCCCGGAATGGTATCGGGACCGCCAGCCGGATAGCTCTGCCACGGAGCGTCGAAGATCGAGACGGTGCGGCCGAAGGTGAAACCAGCGAACTGGATGAACGCATGGTAGAGGCCGAGCGTCGCCGAACCGGTCGAGAAGGCCGACGGGTTGCTGCCAGTGACGTTCTGCGAATCATAGCTGAAGATCGTGTCGGCGTAAGTACGAACAACGCCGTACTCGGTCGCCGTGCGGGTGTCGACATTGAAGTCAAAACGAGCGCGGCTGTAGAAGTAGTTCGTCAGACGGTTGTTCGAGCCACCGTTCGCGGTGCTCGCGCTCTGCCTGAAACCATAGTCGCCAGCGCCACCGAGAATCATGTCGGCGCGAAGGTAACCACCCAGCTTGATGCAGGTGTCGGTGCCCGGGATGTAGTAGAAACCTGCGCCGTAAAGCGAGCAGATCCTCACGTATTCGACCGCCTTGGCCTTCACGGGCAGATCGGCTGCTTGAGCTCCGCCCACGGCGATCAGACCCGCCGCTGAGCCGAGCAAAAGGCTCTTAACCAACTTCATGTTAAACCTCCAAGTTGC
>Ga0209758_1000548_pt1 | contig 59657 bp, 63 predicted proteins | sample AraplaMF_Col_mMF_FD_184258 | JGI IMG/M metagenome (GOLD analysis project Ga0209758, IMG submission 184258) | Arabidopsis root microbial communities from the University of North Carolina, USA - plate scrape MF_Col_mMF (SPAdes) (version 2) | ecosystem: Host-associated > Plants > Roots > Endosphere... | reverse complement strand
TCCCGTTCCTCGAGAACGACGACGCCAACCGCGCGCTGATGGGCTCGAACATGCAGCGCCAGGCGGTGCCGCTGGTTCGCGCCGAGGCGCCGTTCGTCGGCACCGGCATGGAAGGCGTGGTGGCCCGTGACTCGGGCGCGGCGATCGCCGCGCGCCGCACCGGCGTGATCGATCAGGTGGACGCCACCCGTATCGTCATCCGCGCCACCGGCGAGACCGACCCGACCAAGCCCGGCGTCGACATCTACCGGCTGATGAAGTTCCAGCGCTCCAACCAGAACACCTGCATCAACCAGCGTCCGCTGGTGAAGGTGGGCGATCAGGTCAAGCGGGGCGACATCATCGCCGACGGTCCGTCGACCGAGCTCGGCGAGCTCGCGCTCGGCCGCAACGTGCTGGTCGCGTTCATGCCGTGGAACGGCTACAACTTCGAAGACTCGATCCTGCTCTCCGAGCGGATCGTGAAGGACGACGTCTTCACCTCGATCCACATCGAGGAGTTCGAGGTGATGGCCCGTGACACCAAGCTGGGCCCTGAGGAAATCACGCGCGACATTCCGAACGTGTCGGAAGAGGCGCTGAAGAACCTCGACGAAGCCGGCATCGTCTATATCGGCGCGGAGGTCCGCGCCGGCGACATCCTGTGCGGCAAGATCACGCCGAAGGGCGAAAGCCCGATGACGCCGGAAGAGAAGCTGCTGCGCGCCATCTTCGGCGAGAAGGCCTCGGACGTCCGCGACACGTCATTGCGCGTGCCGCCGGGCGTGCAGGGCACCGTCGTCGAAGTCCGCGTGTTCAATCGCCACGGCGTCGACAAGGACGAGCGTGCGCTCGCGATCGAGCGCGAGGAGATCGAACGCCTCGCCAAGGACCGCGACGACGAGCAGGCGATCCTCGACCGCAACGTCTACGGCCGTCTGTCGGAGCTTCTCGAAGGCCGGCAGGGCATCGCGGGCCCGAAGGGCTTCAAGAAGGACTCCAAGATCACCAAGGCGGTGCTGGAAGAGTACCCGCGCGCGCAGTGGTGGCAGTTCGCCTCGCCGAACGACAAGCTGATGGCCGAGATCGAAGCGATCCGGAAGCAGTACGACGAGTCGAAGAAGGGTCTGGAACAGCGCTTCCTCGACAAGGTCGAGAAGCTGCAGCGCGGTGACGAGCTGCCGCCCGGCGTGATGAAGATGGTCAAGGTCTTCGTCGCGGTGAAGCGCAAGATTCAGCCCGGCGACAAGATGGCCGGCCGCCACGGCAACAAGGGCGTGGTGTCGCGCATCGTGCCGATCGAGGACATGCCGTTCCTCGAGGACGGCACCCATGTCGACATCGTGCTCAACCCGCTGGGCGTGCCGTCGCGCATGAACGTCGGCCAGATTCTCGAGACGCATCTGGGCTGGGCTTGCGCCGGCCTCGGTCTCAAGATCGGCCACGCCGTCGAGCTCTACAACAGCAAGGGCGACGTCAAGCCGCTCAAGGAGATGCTGAAGAAGGTCTACGGCGACGACGAAGACATCAAGGCGATGAACGAGGACAACCTCATCGAGCTTGGCACCAACCTCAAGCACGGCGTGCCGATCGCGACGCCGGTGTTCGACGGCGCCAAGGAGGCCGACATCGAGAGCATGCTCGACCTCGCGGGTCTGAACCACTCTGGCCAGTCGTCCGTCTATGACGGCCGCACCGGCGAGAAGTTCGATCGTAACGTGACGGTGGGCTACATCTACATGCTCAAGCTCCACCACCTCGTGGACGACAAGATCCACGCGCGCTCGATCGGCCCGTACTCGCTCGTCACCCAGCAGCCGCTGGGCGGCAAGGCGCAGTTCGGCGGCCAGCGCTTCGGCGAAATGGAAGTCTGGGCGCTCGAAGCCTACGGCGCAGCCTACACGCTGCAGGAGATGCTGACGGTGAAGTCCGACGACGTCGCCGGCCGCACCAAGGTCTACGAGGCGATCGTCCGCGGCGACGACACCTTCGAAGCCGGCATCCCCGAGAGCTTCAACGTGCTGGTCAAGGAGATGCGTTCGCTCGGCCTCAACGTCGACCTGCATAACTCCAAGGCGCAGGCGCCGGGCACGGCCGAGGCAGCCGAGTAATCCAAGCGGCGGGGAGCGGCGAGTGCGCCGCTCCCAAAGCCGTCTCGCTTTTGCCCTCTGAAGCGCGACGGCGAACCTGAAATGACTTTAGCGGCCGACTTTGTCGGCAAGCGGAGAAGACGATGAACCAAGAAATCATGAATCTTTTCAGCCCGCAGGTTCCTGCGCAGGTGTTCGACCAGATCAAGATTTCGATCGCGAGCCCGGAAAAGATTCTGTCCTGGTCCTACGGCGAGATCAAAAAGCCGGAGACCATCAACTACCGTACCTTCAAGCCCGAGCGCGACGGCCTGTTCTGCGCGCGCATCTTCGGGCCGATCAAGGATTACGAGTGCTTGTGCGGCAAGTACAAGCGCATGAAGTACAAGGGCATCATCTGCGAGAAGTGCTCGGTCGAAGTGACGCTCAGCCGCGTGCGGCGCGAGCGCATGGGCCATATCGAGCTCGCGGCGCCTGTTGCGCACATCTGGTTCCTGAAGTCGCTGCCGTCGCGCATCGGCCTGCTGCTCGACATGACGCTGAAGGACCTCGAGCGGATTCTGTACTTCGAGTACTACGTCGTTCTGGAGCCGGGCCTCACCCCGCTGCAGGACCGTCAGCTCCTCTCGGAGGACGAGTACCTCAAGGCACAGGACGAGTACGGCGGGGACAGCTTCACGGCGCTGATCGGCGCGGAAGCGATCCGCGAGATGCTCAAGGGTCTCGACCTGGAGAAGCTCGCGGCTGACCTGCGCGTCGAGATCGCGGAGTCGAAGTCCGACCTCAAGCCGAAGAAGCTCGCCAAGCGGCTGAAGCTGATCGAGGCCTTCACCCAGTCCGGCAACAAGCCGGAGTGGATGATCCTCACGCAGGTGCCGGTGATCCCGCCGGATCTGCGGCCGTTGGTGCCGCTCGATGGCGGCCGCTTCGCGACGTCCGACCTCAACGACCTTTATCGCCGCGTCATCAACCGCAACAACCGCTTGAAGCGGCTGATCGAGCTGCGCGCGCCGGACATCATCATCCGCAACGAGAAGCGCATGCTTCAGGAGGCGGTGGATGCGCTGTTCGACAACGGCCGCCGCGGCCGCGTCATTACCGGCGCCAACAAGCGTCCGCTGAAGTCGCTCGCCGACATGCTCAAGGGCAAGCAGGGTCGGTTCCGCCAGAACCTGCTCGGCAAGCGCGTCGACTATTCGGGCCGCTCGGTGATCGTGGTCGGTCCGGAGCTCAAGCTGCATCAGTGCGGCTTGCCGAAGAAGATGGCGCTCGAGCTGTTCAAGCCGTTCATCTACTCGCGGCTCGACGCCAAGGGCCTGTCGACCACAGTGAAGCAGGCCAAGAAGCTCGTGGAGAAGGAGAAGCCGGAGGTTTGGGACATCCTCGATGAGGTGATCCGCGAACATCCGGTGATGCTCAACCGCGCGCCGACCCTGCACCGCCTCGGCATCCAGGCCTTCGAGCCGGTCCTCATCGAGGGCAAGGCGATCCAGTTGCATCCGCTGGTCTGCGCTGCCTTCAACGCCGACTTCGACGGCGACCAGATGGCCGTTCACGTGCCGCTGTCGCTCGAGGCTCAGCTCGAGGCGCGCGTGCTCATGATGAGCACGAACAACATCCTGCATCCCGCGAACGGCTCGCCGATCATCGTGCCGTCGCAGGACATCGTGCTGGGTCTCTACTACCTCTCCATCATGGCCGACGGTCATCCGGGCGAGTGGAAGTACGAGATCCACTCGGACGAGGCACTGAAGAGCGACCCGAAGAAGGTCAACACGGTGCGCGGCTTCTACCGCGACATCGCCGAGGTCGAGCATGCGCTCAACCAGGGCGGCGTGCACCTGCACAGCAAGATCAAGTTCCGCTGGACCGGCATCGACGAGAAGGGCGAGGAGTACCACAAGTGGTACGAGACCACGCCGGGCCGCGCGCTGCTCTGCCAGGTGCTGCCGCGCTCGTCGAAGGTGCCGTTCGACGTCGTGAACAAGCTCATGACGAAGCGCGAAATCTCCGGGATGATCGACACGGTCTATCGCCACTGCGGTCAGAAGGAGACGGTGATCTTCTGCGATCGCATCATGGCGCTCGGCTTCTATCACGCCTTCAAGGCCGGCATCTCGTTCGGCAAGGACGACATGGTCGTGCCGAAGAAGAAGTGGGAGATCGTCGACAAGACCCGCGCCGAGGCCAAGGACTTCGAGCAGCAGTACAACGACGGCCTGATCACCCAGGGCGAGAAGTACAACAAGGTGGTCGATGCCTGGTCGAAGTCGACCGACAAGATCGCCGAAGAGATGATGAAGGAAATCTCGGCGGTGAAGCGCGACGAGAAGACCGGCCGTCAGGCCCAGGTCAACTCGATCTACATGATGGCGCACTCCGGCGCGCGCGGCTCGCCCGCGCAGATGCGTCAGCTCGCCGGCATGCGCGGCCTGATGGCCAAGCCGTCGGGCGAGATCATCGAGAGCCCGATCATCTCGAACTTCAAGGAAGGCCTCTCGGTGCTCGAGTACTTCAACTCGACCCACGGCGCCCGTAAGGGTCTGGCAGACACCGCGCTGAAGACCGCGAACTCGGGCTACCTGACCCGGCGTCTCGTCGACGTCGCGCAGGACTGCATCATCACGTCGTTCGATTGCGGCACCAAGGGCGGCATCGCGGTCCGAGCCATCATCGACTCGGGCACCGTGGTGGCGTCGCTGGCGAGCCGCATCCTGGGCCGCACCACGGCCGAGGACGTCAAGGATCCGGCCGGCACCCGCGTCATCGTCAAGAGCAACACGCTGCTTGGCGAGAAGGAGGTCGAGGAGATCGTCCGGGCCAACGTGCAGGAGCTCCGCATCCGTTCGGTGCTGACCTGCGAACTGACCAACGGCGTCTGCGGCGCCTGCTACGGGCGCGATCTGGCCCGCGGCACGCCGGTGAACATGGGCGAGGCGGTCGGCGTGATCGCGGCGCAGTCGATCGGCGAGCCGGGCACCCAGCTCACCATGCGCACGTTCCACATCGGCGGCGCGGCGCAGATCTCCGAGCAGTCGTTCATCGAGTCGAACTTCGACGGCAAGGTCGTGATCAAGACCAAGGGCAAGAACGCCGTGGTCAAGAACTCGGACGGCGATTGGATTGCCATGGGCCGGAGCATCGTGGTCGCGGTGGCGGACGCCGACGGCACCGAACGCGCCACGCATCGCATCCAGAACGGCGCGCGGTTGCGGGTGACCGACGGTCAGGACATCAAGCGCGGCACGCGTATCGCCGAGTGGGATCCCTACACCCGGCCGATCCTCACCGAGGCCGATGGCACCATCGGCTTCGAGGACCTGGTCGAGGGCCAGTCGATGTCGGAATCGGTCGACGAGTCGACCGGTATCGCCAAGCGCGTGGTCACCGATTGGCGGACCTCGACGCGTGCGGCGGACCTGCGGCCGGCCATCGTCATCAAGGGCGAGGACGGCAAGGTCCAGAAGCTCGCGCGCGGCGGCGATGCCCGCTACATGCTCGCGGTCGACGCGATTCTGTCGGTCGACACCAACGAGCACGTCAAGGCTGGCGACGTGATCGCGCGTATCCCGACCGAGAGCGCCAAGACGCGCGACATCACCGGCGGTCTGCCGCGGGTGGCGGAGCTGTTCGAGGCGCGGCGGCCGAAGGAGGCCGCGGTCATCGCCGAGTTGTCCGGCACCGTGCAGTTCGGCCGCGACTACAAGAACAAGCGGCGCCTCAGCATCACGCCGGCCGAGGGTGGCGAGCCCGTCGAGTACCTGATCCCGAAGGGCAAGCACATCCACTTGCAGGACGGCGATCTGATCGAGAAGGGCGACTACATCGTCGACGGCAACCCGGCGCCGCACGACATCCTGGCCATTAAGGGTGTCGAGGAGCTGGCGAACTACCTGGTCAACGAGATCCAGGACGTCTACCGGCTCCAGGGCGTGGCGATCAACGACAAGCACATCGAGGTGATCGTTCGCCAGATGCTGCAGAAGGTCGAGATCACCGACGTCGGCGAGACCGACATGATCCACGCCGAACAGATCGACAAGATCGAGTTCGACGAGATCAACGCCCGGTTCGTGGCCGAGGGCAAGAAGCCCGCGGTGGCGCATCCGGTGCTGCTCGGCATCACCAAGGCGTCGCTGCAGACCCGGTCGTTCATCTCGGCGGCGTCGTTCCAGGAGACCACCCGCGTGCTCACCGAGGCTGCCGTCAACGGCAAGGCGGATACGCTCGACGGTCTCAAGGAGAACGTCATCGTCGGCCGCCTGATCCCGGCCGGCACCGGCGCCATGATGGGCAAGCTGCGCGAGGTTGCGACCAAGCGCGATCAGCTCATCCTCGACGAGCGGGAGAAGGAAGCCGCCAAGGCTGCGCCTGTCACTCCCGCGGCTCCGGCCGAGCAGCCTGCGGCGCTGCCCGCCGCGGAGTAGGGCGAGTCGCTAACGTTGCGGAGGGCCGCCCACTGGGCGGCCCTTTTGCTTTTTGCAGTGCGGAAAAGGCAGAATCCTCAGCATTTCCGGCCCTTTCTGCCTTGACTCAGAGGTAAACCGCCGATAAATACGCGCCACTTACGGCAGGCGGTGAGCTTCGCCAGTCGGAACGGTTTTGCCCCGAAACCCGCTAAACCCTGAAGATCATTGATCTTTTCGGCTGCGGGTGGGTCGCTCCAGCCTCGACCAATGAAGCTCAAACGCTGCCGCTGACGTCGAACGATAGTCAGATTCTGGTGCACGACCGCGACCGCTATTCGTCGTGGTCCTCTGGACCGTACAGCGCCTTCCACCGCCGGGGTGGACGGCGCGGTTTCGTTTTGCGCGCGGGTCCCGGGCCGCATCGGTTTGCCGGAGCGCGAGGCGCGTTCTGGTGAAAAGAGCTCCGGCGAAAGTCGGGGCAGGGCTTCAGGAAGCTTCGAAGAGGCAACAGGCGAATGCCGACGATCAATCAGCTGATCCGCCACCCGCGGGTGGTGCAAAAGGCGAAGAAGAAGGTGCCGGCGCTCCAGGAGAGCCCGCAGAAGCGCGGCGTTTGCACGCGCGTCTACACGACGACCCCGAAGAAGCCGAACTCGGCGCTTCGTAAGGTCGCCAAGGTGCGCCTCACCAACGGCTTCGAGGTGATCGGCTACATCCCGGGTGAGGGCCACAACCTCCAGGAGCACTCGGTGGTCATGATCCGCGGCGGCCGCGTCAAGGATCTGCCGGGCGTTCGCTACCACATCCTGCGCGGTGTGCTCGACACCCAGGGCGTCAAGAACCGCAAGCAGCGCCGTTCGAAGTACGGCGCCAAGCGTCCGAAGTAAGGATCGATCGTCATGTCCCGTCGCCATTCAGCGGAAAAGCGCGAGATCAACCCGGATGCCAAGTACGGCAATCTGGTCGTTTCAAAGTTCATGAACTCGGTCATGTACGAGGGCAAGAAGTCGGTGGCCGAAGGCATCGTCTACGGCGCGCTCGACACCATCGAGGGCAAGACCAAGGGCGATCCGCTCAAGGTCTTCGAGCAGGCGCTCGAGAACGTCATGCCGTCGATCGAAGTGCGCTCGCGCCGCGTCGGCGGCGCCACCTACCAGGTGCCGGTCGAAGTCCGCAGCTCGCGGCGCCAGGCGCTTGGCATTCGCTGGATCATCTCCGCGGCGCGCGAGCGCAGCGAAAAGACGATGACCGAGCGGCTCTCGGCGGAGCTGCTCGATGCGTCCAATAACAGGGGGAACGCCGTCAAGAAGCGCGAAGACACGCACCGGATGGCGGAAGCCAACCGCGCGTTCTCGCACTACCGCTGGTAACCGCAGCGTACGAACGGAAGCGAACGAAAGACAGATCCCATGCCCCGCGCTCATCCCATCGAGGACTACCGCAACTTCGGCATCATGGCGCACATCGATGCCGGCAAGACCACGACGACCGAGCGGATTCTCTATTACACCGGCAAGAACCATAAGATCGGCGAGGTGCACGAAGGCGCCGCGACGATGGATTGGATGGAGCAGGAGCAGGAGCGCGGCATCACGATCACGTCGGCCGCGACCACCGCGTTCTGGAACGGCAAGCGCCTGAACATCATCGACACCCCCGGCCACGTCGACTTCACCATCGAGGTGGAGCGTTCGCTGCGCGTCCTCGACGGCGCGGTGGTGGTTCTCGATTCCAACCAGGGCGTCGAGCCGCAGACCGAGACCGTGTGGCGCCAGGGCGACAAGTACAAGGTGCCGCGTATCGTCTTCGCCAACAAGATGGACAAGATCGGCGCTGACTTCTTCCAGTGCCTGAAGGACATCGTCGATCGCCTCGGCGCGAAGCCTGTTCCGATTCAGCTGCCGATCGGCGCGGAGAGCCAGTTCAAGGGTCTCGTCGATCTGGTGCGCATGAAGGGCGTGATCTGGAACGACGAGTCGCTCGGTGCGAAATACGACGACATCGACATTCCGGCCGATCTGCTCGATCAGGCCAAGGAGTATCGCGAGAAGCTGGTCGAGGCCGCCGTCGAGCTCGACGACGCCGCCATGACCGCGTACCTCGAGGGCAAGGAGCCTGACGAGGCCACGCTGCGGAAGCTCATCCGCAAGGCGGTGATCACCGGCGCGTTCTATCCGGTGCTGTGCGGCTCGGCCTTCAAGAACAAGGGCGTGCAGCCGCTGCTCGACGCCGTCGTCGACTATCTGCCGTCGCCGCTCGACGTGCCCGCGATCAAGGGCGTCGACCCGAAGGGCAACGAAGTCGAGCGCCATCCCGACGACAAGGAGCCGATGTCGCTCCTGGCGTTCAAGATCATGGACGACCCCTTCGTCGGCACCATCACGTTCTGCCGCATCTATTCCGGCACGCTGTCGAGCGGCACCGGCGTCATCAACTCGACCAAAGAGCGCAAAGAGCGCATCGGCCGAATGCTGCTGATGCATGCCAACAACCGCGAAGACATCAAGGAAGCCTATGCCGGCGACATCGTCGCGCTGGCCGGCCTCAAGGACACCCGCACCGGCGACACGCTGTGCGATCCGGCCCATGAGGTGATCCTGGAGAAGATGGAATTCCCCGATCCGGTCATCGAGATCGCGATCGAGCCGAAGTCCAAGGCCGACCAGGAAAAGCTCGGCGTGGCGCTCGCGAAGCTCGTCGCCGAGGATCCGTCGTTCCGCGTGTCGACCGACACCGAAAGCGGCCAGACCATCATCAAGGGCATGGGCGAGCTGCACCTCGACATCAAGGTCGACATCCTCAAGCGCACCTACAAGGTGGAAGCCAACATCGGCGCGCCGCAGGTGGCGTATCGCGAGCGGATCAGCCGGCCGGTGACGGTCGACTACACCCACAAGAAGCAGACCGGTGGCACCGGTCAGTTCGCGGCGGTGAAGATCGTTGTCGAGCCGCTGCCGCCGGGCACCGGCTTCGAGTTCGAGAACGATATCGTCGGCGGCGCGGTGCCCAAAGAGTACATTCCGGGTGTCGAGAAGGGCCTCGAGTCGGTTCTGGGCGCGGGCATCCTTGCCGGCTTCCCGGTGGTCGACCTCAAGGTGACGCTGATCGACGGCAAGTATCATGACGTCGACTCGTCGGCTTTGGCCTTCGAAATCGCGGCGCGCATGGCGCTCCGCGATGCGCTGCAGAAGGGCGGCGCGACGCTGCTCGAGCCGATCATGAAGGTCGAGGTGGTGACGCCGGAAGACTACACCGGCTCCGTCATCGGCGATCTCAACTCGCGGCGCGGCCAGATCCAGGGCCAGGACATGCGCGGCAACGCCAACGTCATCACCGCGATGGTGCCGCTCGCGAACATGTTCTCCTACGTGAATAACCTGCGCTCGATGAGCCAGGGCCGAGCCACCTTCACCATGCAGTTCGATCACTACTCGGAAGTTCCGAAAGCGATCGCAGACGAAGTTCAGGCGAAGTACGCCTAACCCTAAGACCCTAAACTTCAAATCAACCGGAGCGCCGGGAGACTTCAATGGCCAAAGAGAAATTCAACCGTAACAAGCCGCACTGCAACGTTGGCACGATCGGTCACGTCGACCACGGCAAGACGTCGTTGACCGCGGCCATCACCAAGGTGCTGGCTGAGACGGGCGGCGCGACCTTCACCGCGTACGACCAGATCGACAAGGCGCCGGAAGAGAAGGCGCGCGGCATCACCATCGCGACCGCCCACGTCGAGTACGAGACCTCGAAGCGCCACTACGCGCACGTCGATTGTCCGGGCCACGCCGACTACGTGAAGAACATGATCACCGGCGCCGCCCAGATGGACGGCGCGATCCTGGTCGTGTCGGCTGCCGACGGCCCGATGCCGCAGACCCGCGAGCACATCCTGCTCGCCCGCCAGGTCGGCGTGCCGGCGCTGGTCGTGTTCATGAACAAGGTCGACATGGTCGACGATCCGGAGCTCCTCGACCTCGTCGAGCTCGAGGTTCGCGAGCTTCTGTCGAAGTACAACTTCCCGGGCGACAAGATCCCGATCATCAAGGGCTCGGCCCTGTGCGCGCTCGAGAGCAAGAGCCCCGAGCTCGGCCATGACGCGATCCTGAAGCTGATGGCGGCGGTCGACGAGTACATCCCGCAGCCGGAGCGCCCGATCGATCAGCCGTTCCTGATGCCGGTCGAAGACGTGTTCTCGATCTCGGGCCGCGGCACGGTGTGCACGGGCCGCGTCGAGCGCGGCGTCATCAAGGTCGGCGAGGAAGTCGAGATCGTCGGCATCAAGGCGACCCAGAAGACCACCGTCACCGGCGTCGAGATGTTCCGCAAGCTGCTCGATCAGGGCCAGGCCGGCGACAACATCGGCGCGCTGCTGCGCGGCATCGACCGCGAGGCGGTCGAGCGCGGCCAGGTGCTGTGCAAGCCGGGTTCAGTGAAGCCGCACACCAAGTTCAAGGCCGAGGCCTACATCCTCACCAAGGAAGAGGGCGGCCGTCACACCCCGTTCTTCACCAACTACCGTCCGCAGTTCTACTTCCGCACGACTGACGTGACGGGCGTGGTGACGCTGCCGGCCGGCACCGAGATGGTGATGCCGGGCGACAACATCGCGATGGAAGTGCAGCTGATCGTTCCGATCGCGATGGAAGAGAAGCTCCGCTTCGCCATCCGTGAGGGCGGCCGCACCGTCGGCGCGGGCGTCGTCGCAAGCATCATCGAGTAACGAGCGCATCGGGAATGGCGAATGGCGAGTGATCGCCGTTCGCCATTTGCCACCCGCGGGCAATGGCACGCGATGGTGACGATCTGAGAAAGAGACAACGGCAATGAACGGCCAGAATATCCGGATCCGGCTCAAGGCGTTCGATCACCGCATCCTCGATGCGTCGACCCGCGAGATCGTCAACACCGCCAAGCGCACGGGCGCGCAGGTGCGTGGACCGATCCCGCTGCCGACCAAGATCGAGAAATTCACGGTGAACCGTTCACCGCACGTCGACAAGAAGAGCCGCGAGCAGTTCGAGATGCGCACCCATAAGCGCCTTTTGGACATCGTCGACCCGACGCCGCAGACCGTGGACGCGCTGATGAAGCTCGACCTCGCCGCTGGCGTCGACGTCGAGATCAAGCTCTGAGCCTGTCGGGACGAGAAGGGTAGCCAATTATGCGCTCCGGTGTGATCGCACAGAAGGTCGGAATGACCCGCCTATTCACCGATGCCGGCGAGCACGTGCCGGTGACGGTGCTGCGTCTTGCGCAATGCCAGGTCGTCGCGCATCGCAGCAAGGAGAAGGACGGGTACGTCGCGCTCCAGCTCGGTTCCGGGACCCGCAAGGTCAAGAACGTGAGCAAGGCCGAGCGCGGCCGCTTTGCCGTTGCCAAGGTCGAGCCCAAGCGCACGATCGCCGAGTTCCGCGTCAGTGATGATGCGCTGATCCCGGTCGGCGCCGAGATCACGGCTGACCACTTCCTGGTCGGGCAGTTCGTCGACGTCACCGGCACCTCGATCGGCAAGGGCTATGCCGGCGGCATGAAGCGCTGGAACTTCGGCGGTCTGCGTGCCACGCACGGCGTGTCGGTCTCGCACCGCTCGATCGGTTCGACCGGCGGCCGCCAGGACCCCGGCAAGACCTTCAAGAACAAGAAGATGCCGGGTCATCTCGGCACCGACCGCGTGACCACGCTCAACCTTCGCGTCGTGCAACTCGACGTCGAGCGCGGCCTGATCATGATCGAAGGCGCAGTGCCCGGTCACAAGGGCGGCTGGATCACCGTGCGCGACGCGGTGAAGAAGGTTCCGCCGAAGGACCTGCCGAAGCCCGGCAAGTTCAAGGCGCCGGCTGCGGAAGCGGCCCCGGCCAAGACTGAAGCTGCGCCTGCGGCCGAAGCCCCGAAGGAGGGCGTGTGACATGGATGTGAAGGTCACCACCCTTGATGGCGGCGAAGCGGGTTCGGTCACGCTCTCGGATGCGATTTTCGGTCTCGAGCCGCGCGCCGACCTGATCCAGCGTTGCGTCGTTTGGCAGCTCGCCAAGCGCCGCGCCGGCACGCACGCGGTGAAGAACCGCGCCGATGTCTGGCGCACCGGCAAGAAGATGTACGGACAGAAGGGCACCGGTGGCGCCCGTCACGGCTCGGCCCGCGTGCCGCAGTTCCGCGGCGGTGGCCGTGCGTTCGGCCCGGTCGTGCGCAGCCACGAGATCGGTCTGCCGAAGAAGGTCCGCGCGCTGGCGCTCAAGCATGCGCTGTCCGCCAAGGCCAAGGACGGCGGCATCATCGTGCTCGACAAGGCGAGCGTGAAGGACGCCAAGACCAAGCAGCTCGCGGCGCATTTCGAGAAGCTCGGCGTGCATACCGGCGCGCTGATCATCGACGGTGCCGAGATCGAGGCGGGTTTCCGCAACGCCGCGCGCAACATCCCCAACATCGACGTGCTGCCGATCCAGGGCATCAACGTCTACGACATCATGCGCCGCGGCAAGCTCGTGCTGACCAAGGCCGCAGTCGATGCGCTGGAGGCGCGCTTCAAATGAGCACCAACGATCCGCGCCACTACGACGTGGTGATCGCGCCGGTGATCACCGAAAAGGCCACGATGGCGTCCGAGCAGAACAAGGTCGTCTTCAAGGTCGCGCGCACCGCCACCAAGCCGCAGATCAAGGAAGCGGTCGAGAAGCTGTTCGACGTCAAGGTGAAGGCCGTGAACACGCTCGTCCGCAAGGGCAAGGTCCGCTTCTTCAAGGGCCGCCCCGGCGAGCTGCAGGACACCAAGCGCGCGATCGTGACCCTCGAAGAGGGTCACCGCATCGACGTGACCACCGGTCTGTAAGGGCAGGGTAGAGCAATGGCACTTAAGACTTACAAACCGACCACGCCGAGCCAGCGCCACCTGGTCATCGTCGACCGTGAGGGGCTGCACACCGGCAAGCCGGTGAAAGGCCTGGTCGAAGGACAGCACTCGTCCGGCGGCCGTAACAACCACGGCCGCATCACCAGCCGCTTCCGCGGCGGCGGTCACAAGCAGGCCTATCGCGTCATCGACTTCAAGCGTACTCGCCGCGAGGAGCCCGCAACCGTCGAGCGCATCGAGTACGATCCGAACCGCACCGCTTTCATCGCGCTGGTGAAGTACAAGGACGGCGAGCAGTCCTACATCCTGGCGCCGCAGCGTCTTTCGGCCGGCGACGTCATCATTGCGGGCGAGCAGGTCGACATCAAGCCGGGCAACGCGATGCCGCTCGGCAACATGCCGGTCGGCACCATCGTCCATAACGTCGAGCTCAAGATCGGCAAGGGCGGGCAGATCGCGCGTTCGGCCGGCACCTACGCGCAGATCGTGGGCCGCGACCAGGAATACGTCATCCTGCGCCTGAACTCGGCGGAGCAGCGCCTGGTGCATGGCCGCTGCCTCGCGACCGTCGGCGCGGTGTCGAACCCGGACAACATGAACACGACGATCGGCAAGGCCGGCCGTCAGCGCTGGAAGGGCCGCATGCCGCACAACCGCGGCATCACCATGAACCCGGTCGATCACCCGCACGGTGGCCGCACCAAGGGCGGTGGCCATCCGGTGACGCCGTGGGGCTTCCCGACCAAGGGCAAGAAGACCCGCAAGAACAAGTCCACCCAGAAGTTCATCATGCTGAGCCGCCACGCTCGCAAGAAGACATCGTAAGGGATCGCGCGCATGTCACGATCGGTTTGGAAAGGCCCGTTTGTCGACGGCTATCTGCTCAAGAAGGCAGATGCCGCGCGCGCCTCGGGCCGCCACGAAGTCATCAAGATCTGGAGCCGCCGCTCGACGATCCTGCCGCAGTTCGTCGGCCTGACCTTCGGCGTCTACAACGGCCAGAAGCACATTCCGGTCGCGGTCACCGAGGAAATGGTCGGCCACAAGTTCGGCGAGTTCTCGCCGACCCGGACCTTCCATGGCCACACCTCCGACCGCAAGGCCGTGCGCAAGCCGGCCCCGGCGGCAGGCTGATAGCGGAGCTTTGAGGAAACCATCATGGGCAAGAGCGCACGCGAACGGGACCTGCCGGATAACGAGGCCAAGGCCGTCGCCCGCATGCTGCGGGTGTCGCCGCAGAAGCTCAATCTGGTCGCACAGCTGATCCGCGGCAAGAAGGTCGCAATGGCGCTGTCCGATCTGCAGTTCTCGCAGAAGCGGATCGCCAAGGACGTCAAGAAGTGCCTGGAATCGGCGATCGCCAACGCCGAGAACAATCACGACCTCGACGTCGACGATCTGATCGTCGCCGAGGCGCACGTCGGCAAGGCGCTGGTGTTGAAGCGTTTCCATCCGCGCGGCCGTGGCCGCATGGGCAAGATTTTGAAGCCGTTTTCGCATCTGACGATCGTCGTTCGTCAGGTCGAGAGCAAGGCGGCTTAAGGAGAAGTCATGGGTCAGAAGGTCAACCCGATCGGTCTGCGGCTCGGCATCAACCGCACCTGGGACTCGCGCTGGTACGCCGGCAAGAACGAGTACGGCGGGCTGCTGCATGAGGACATCAAGATCCGCGAGGAGCTGATGGAGGCCCTCAAGCAGGCGGCGGTGTCGAAGATCGTGATCGAGCGCCCGCACAAGAAGTGCCGGGTGACGGTGCACTCGGCGCGTCCGGGCGTGGTGATCGGCAAGAAGGGCGCCGACATCGAGAAGCTGCGCAAGTCCGTTGCGAAGCTGACCGACAGCGACGTCGTCATCAACATCATCGAGATCCGCAAGCCCGAGCTCGACGCGACGCTGGTCGCGGAGTCGATCGCCCAGCAGCTCGAGCGCCGCGTGGCGTTCCGCCGCGCCATGAAGCGCGCCGTGCAGTCGGCGGTCCGCCTTGGCGCCCAGGGCATCCGCATCAACTGCTCGGGCCGTCTCGGCGGCGCCGAAATCGCCCGCATGGAGTGGTACCGCGAGGGCCGCGTGCCGCTGCACACGCTGCGCGCCGACGTCGACTACGGCGTCGCCACCGCCTTCACGACCTACGGCACCTGCGGCGTGAAGGTCTGGATCTTCAAGGGCGAGATCATGGAGCACGACTCCATGGCGCAGGATAAGCGCCTCGCCGAGGCCGAAGCCGGCCGCCCGTCGCGCCGCGACGGCGCGTCGGAACGGTAAGCGAGAAGCAAGGGTAATTCGTCATGCTGCAGCCGAAGAAAACCAAGTTCCGGAAGGCGCACAAAGGCCGCATCCACGGCGTGGCCACCAGCGGACAGAATTTGTCGTACGGCCAGTTCGGCCTCAAGGCGATGGAGCCGGATCGCGTCACCGCGCGTCAGATCGAAGCCGCGCGCCGCGCGCTGACCCGTCACATGAAGCGCGCCGGCCAGGTGTGGATCCGTGTCTATCCGGACGTGCCAGTGTCGAAGAAGCCGCTCGAAGTCCGCATGGGCTCCGGCAAGGGCTCGGTCGAGCTCTGGGTCTGCCGCGTCAAGCCGGGCCGCATCCTGTTCGAAGTCGACGGCATCTCGGTGCAGCTCGCCAAGGAGGCGCTGACGCTCGCTGCCGCCAAGCTTCCGATCAAGACGCGCTTCGTCGCGCGCATCGCCGCGTAAGTTCGAGGATCAGGGCCATGAAAGCTTCCGATGCGCGCGCCATGACCGTCGACCAGCTCGACGACGAGGTGCTCAAGCTCAAGAAGGAGCAGTTCAATCTCCGCTTCCAGCGGGCGACGGGACAGCTCGAGAACACCGCGCGGGTGCGCGAGGTGCGCCGCGACGTCGCGCGCATGATCACGATCGCCAAGCAGAAGCGTGCGGGCGAGGCGCCGAAGGCCAAGGCCGCGGCGCCTGCGGCAACTGCCACCGTCAAGCGGACGCCGAAGCCGCGTCTGCCCACATCGAACCGTTCGAAGCCGCGCCTGGCGTCCCGCGCCAAGGCGAAAAGGAAGTAGAGGATCTCATGCCGAAGCGAACGCTCCAGGGCGTGGTGGTCAGCGACAAGCAGGACAAGACCGTTGTTGTCCGCGTCGAACGCCGCTTCACGCATCCGGTCATGAAGAAGACCGTGCGCCGTTCCAACAAGTTCCACGCTCACGACGAGAAGAACGAGTTCTCGGTCGGCGACATCGTGTGGATCGAGGAGCACAAGCCGATTTCGAAGCTCAAGCGCTGGATCGTCGCCAAGGGCGAGAAGCGCGCGAGAATCGACGAGCCTGCCGACGAAACCGGCAAACGGGTGTCGAAGAAGAAGAGCGGCAAGGAAGCTGCCGCTCCGGCGAACTGAGCCACGAGACGCGTGAATAAGAAAGAATTGCGAGGCGCCTGATGATTCAGATGCAAACCAATCTCGACGTGGCGGACAATTCCGGCGCGCGCCGTGTCATGTGCATCAAGGTGCTGGGCGGCTCCAAGCGCAAGTACGCCACCATCGGCGACGTCATCGTCGTCTCGGTGAAGGAGGCGATCCCGCGCGGCCGCGTCAAGAAGGGCGAGGTCATGAAGGCCGTGGTGGTGCGGGTCCGCAAGGACATCAAGCGCCCGGACGGCTCGGTGATCCGCTTCGACCGCAACGCCGCGGTGCTGATCAACCCGCAGATGGAGCCGGTCGGCACCCGTATCTTCGGGCCGGTGCCGCGCGAGCTGCGTGCCAAGAACCACATGAAGATCATTTCGCTCGCGCCGGAGGTGCTGTGATGGCCGCGAAGATCAGGAAGGGTGACAAGGTCATCCTGCTCACTGGCCGTGACAAGGGCCGCACCGGCGAGGTCATCGAGGTTCGTCCGAACGATGATCGCGTGCTCGTGCGCGGCATCAACATCGTCAAGCGCCACCAGAAGCAGACGGCGCAGCAGGAGGGCGGCATCGTCTCCAAGGAGGCGCCGGTCCACCTGTCCAACGTCGCGATCGCCGATCCGAAGGACGGCAAGCCGACGCGCGTCGGATTCAAATTCGTGGGCACGGGCGAGGATCGCAAGAAGGTCCGCGTCGCCAAGCGCTCGGGAGTAGAGATCGATGGCTGATAAGAAAGAAGACGCCGGTAAGGCCAAGGCCGCGCCGAAGCAGGACAAGTCGCCGGAAGCCGCCGCCCGCGCCGAGAAGGCCCAGGCCGCGAAGGACAAGGCTGCAGCCAAGAAGAAGGCTGCTGAAGGCGGCGAGAAGAAGCAGCGTGAGCCCGAGGAGCGGGTCACGCCGCGGCTTCGCACGCAGTTCGACGAGGTCATCCGCAAGGCCATGACCGAGAAGTTCGCCTACAAGAACCCGATGCAGGTGCCGCGCCTCGACAAGATCGTCCTCAACATGGGCGTGGGCGAGGGCGTTGCCGATCGCAAGAAGGTCGAGCAGGCGGCTGAAGCGCTGACCGCGATCACCGGCCAGAAGGTCGTCGTCACCCGCTCGCGCAAGTCGATCGCGACCTACAAGCTGCGCGACGGCCAGGCGATCGGCTGCAAGGTCACGCTGCGCAAGTCGCGGATGTACGAGTTCCTCGACCGCCTCGTGAACATCGCGCTGCCCCGCGTGCGTGACTTCCGCGGCCTGAACCCGAAGAGCTTTGACGGCCGCGGCAACTATTCGCTCGGCATCAAGGAGCACATCGTGTTCCCGGAAATCGACTACGACAAGATCGACGAAGTCTGGGGCATGGACATTACGGTCTGCACCACCGCTCGCACCGACGACGAGGCGCGCGCGCTGCTGACAGCATTCAACTTCCCGTTCCGGCAGTGAGGGTAGGGCCTTAACCGGCAAGACCTTCAAACGCGGATCACCAGGAGAGCCTAAATGGCGAAGAAGAGTTCGATCGAGAAGAACAACCGCCGTCGCAAGATGGCGAAGCAGGCGCGTGGCCGCAGAGACCGCCTGAAAGAGATCGTCATGGACAAGACCAAGCCGATGGAGGAGCGCTTCGCCGCTTCGCTGAAGCTTGCCGAGATGCCGCGCAACGCCAACCAGACCCGCATCCGCAACCGCTGCGAAGTGACGGGCCGGCCGCGCGCGTTCTACCGCAAGCACAAGCTCAGCCGTATCGCGCTGCGCGAGCTCGGTTCCAAGGGCCTGATCCCGGGCCTGGTGAAGTCGAGCTGGTAAGGAGGCGCGCACATGCAGTTGAACGATCCACTCGGCGATATGATCGCGCGCATCACCAATGCGCAGATGCGTAAGAAGCCGAAGGTGTCGACGCCGGGCTCGCGGCTCCGCGTCAGCGTGCTCGACGTTCTCAAGAACGAAGGCTTCATCCGCGGCTACGCCAAGGTCGATCACGCCGACGGCCGCAGCGAGCTCGAGATCGAGCTCAAGTATTTCGACGGCCAGCCGGTGATCCGCGAGTTTTCGCGGGTCTCCAAGCCGGGCCGCCGGGTCTATGTCGCAGTCCGCAACCTGCCGCGTGTCAACAACGGCCTTGGCTTGTCGATCATTTCGACGCCCAAGGGCGTGATGGCTGACCACGACGCTCGCGATGCGAACGTCGGCGGCGAGCTGCTCTGCACTGTGTTCTGATCGGGAAAAGCGAATTCAGGGAAACCACCATGTCCCGTATCGGTAAGAAACCAGTTCTGGTGCCGTCCGGCGTCACCGCCAACGTCGAAGGCCAGACCGTCAAGGTCAAAGGCCCGAAGGGCGCGCTGCAGCTCGTGCTGCACGACGACGTCAAGGCCACCATGGACAAGAGCGGGATCAAGATCGATCCGCGCTTCGAGACCAAGCGCGCCCGCTCGCAGTGGGGCACGGCGCGGACGCTGGTCAGCAATCTGATGACCGGCGTCACCAAGGGCTTCGAAGAGAAGCTCGAGATCAACGGCGTCGGCTATCGTGCGGCGGTGCAGGGCAAGAACCTGCAGCTGCAGCTCGGTTACAGCCACGACGTGGTCTACCCGATCCCGGAAGGGATCGCGATCGTGACGCCGAAGCCGACCGAGATCACCATCACGGGTTCGGACAAGCAGCGGGTCGGCCAGGTGGCCGCCGAGATCCGCGACTTCCGCTCGCCGGAGCCCTACAAGGGCAAGGGCGTGAAGTACGCAGGCGAATACATCTTCCGCAAGGAAGGCAAGAAGAAGTAACGGAGCGCGCGATGCCGACAGTCAAGGACCGGGCCCAGCGCCGCAGAGGAAGCGTGCGCCGTGCCGTGAAGGCCGCAGCCAACGGGCGCAAGCGGCTTTCGGTGCACCGCTCGGGCAAGCACATCTATGCCCAGGTGATCGACGACGTGAAGGGGCTGACGCTGGCGTCTGCCTCCTCGCTGGAGAAGGACATGCGCTCGAAGTCGGGCGCCAATGTCGAGGCCGCCAAGGCGGTGGGCTCGCTGGTCGCCAAGCGCGCGGTCGAGAAGGGCGTCAAGGACGTCGTGTTCGATCGCGGCAGCTATCGCTACCACGGCCGCATCAAGGCGCTCGGCGATGCCGCGCGCGAAGGTGGCCTGAACTTCTAACGGATGATGACGGGCTGATCGCCCGAAGAGAGAGAAGACCGTTATGGCACATGAACCAAGACGAGAGCGCGAAGGCGGCGACCGCGAGCGTCGCGGTGACCGCCGCGGCGACCGCGGCGGCGATCGCGAGCCGAGCGAGTTCATCGACAAGCTCGTCCACATCAACCGCGTCGCCAAGGTGGTGAAGGGCGGCCGGCGCTTCGGTTTTGCTGCGCTCGTCATCGTCGGCGACCAGAAGGGCCGGGTCGGCTTCGGCCACGGCAAGGCGCGTGAGGTGCCGGAGGCGATCCGCAAGGCCACCGACGCCGCCAAGCGCAACGTCATGCGCGTGCCGCTCCGCGAAGGCCGCACGCTGCATCACGACGTGTTCGGCCGTCACGGCGCCGGCAAGGTGTTCCTGCGCGCGGCGCCTCCCGGAACCGGCATCATCGCCGGCGGCCCGATGCGCGCGGTGTTCGAGTCGGTCGGTATGCAGGACGTGGTCGCGAAGTCGATCGGCTCGTCGAACCCCTACAACATGGTGCGCGCGACCTTCGACGCGCTGAAGCACCAGGACTCGCCGCGTTCGGTCGCGGCGCGCCGCAGCATCAAGGTTTCGACGCTCCAGGCTCGCCGCCAGGGCGCCGACAGCGAAGCCGCGGCTGACTGAGCGGGAGACTGAACATGGCCTCTGGCAAAACCATCAAGATCGAGCAGATCGGCAGTCCGATCCGGCGTGAGCTGAGCCAGCGTCAAACCCTGGTCGGTCTCGGGCTGAACAAGATCGGCCGTAGCGCCGAAGTGCCGGACACGCCGGCAACCCGAGGGATGCTCACCAAGGTGAAGCACCTCGTCCGCGTGGTGGACGGCAAGTAAGGAGAAGCGGCGATGAAGCTCAACGAGATCGCCCCGCGCGAAGGTTCGCGCAAGAAGCGCTTCCGCATCGGCCGTGGCATCGGCTCGGGCGCCGGCAAGACCGGCGGCCGCGGCGGCAAGGGCCAGACCGCGCGCTCGGGCGTGCGCATCAAGGGCTTCGAGGGCGGCCAGATGCCGATGCATCGCCGTCTGCCGAAGCGCGGCTTCAAGAACACCGCGTTCCAGCTCAAGCTGAACGAAGTGAACCTCGGCAAGGTCCAGGCCGCGATCGACGCCAAGCTGCTCGACGCGGGCGCGACCGTCGACGCCGCGGCGCTGATCAAGGCCGGCATCCTGCGCCGCGCCAAGGACGGTGTTCGCCTCCTCGGCAATGGCGAGATCAAGGCCAAGGTCGCTTTCGAGGTCTATGGCGCCTCCAAGTCCGCCGTCGAGGCGGTCGAGAAGGCCGGCGGCTCGGTCAAGATCCTGGCCCCCAAGGAAGAGGGCGAAAAGGCCGCCTGATCGGCCTCATCGCCCGGCCTGGCCGGGCGGGGGGGCCCGACAGGCGTGGACTTGCGGTGGATATGCACCACATAGAGACCACCAATCAGTAGGGGCGAGACGGGAGCTCTCAATGGTCTCTGCGGCAGAACAACTGGCAGCCAATCTGAACTTCTCGGCGCTCGCCAAGGCCGAGGAACTCAAGAAGCGCATCTGGTTTACGCTCGGCGCGCTGCTGGTCTACCGCTTCGGCACCTACATCCCGCTGCCCGGCATCGACCCCACGGCGTGGGAGCAGATCTTCCGCACCCAGGCGGGCGGCATTCTCGGCATGTTCAACATGTTCGCCGGCGGTGGCATCCACCGCATGGCGATCTTTGCGTTGAACATCATGCCGTACATTTCGGCCTCGATCATCATTCAGTTGATGACGACTGTTTCACCGACACTTGAGCAACTTAAGAAAGAGGGTGAGCAGGGCCGCAAGGTCATCAACCAGTACACCCGCTATCTGACCGTGGTGCTGGCGCTGTTCCAGAGCTACGGCATCGCCTACGGCCTCGAAGGCGCCGGCAATGCGGTGACCGACCCGGGCATGTTCTTCCGGATCTCGACCGCGATCACGCTCACCGGCGGCACCATGTTCCTGATGTGGCTCGGCGAGCAGATCACCGCGCGCGGCATCGGCAACGGCATCTCGCTGATCATCATGGCCGGCATCGTCGCCGAGCTGCCCGGCGCCATCGCCGGCATGCTCGAGCTCGGCCGCCAGGGTGCGCTGTCGACCGGCCTGATCCTGGTCATCATCGTGATGGCGGTCGTCGTGATCGCCTTCATCGTGTTCATGGAGCGCGCGCAGCGTCGACTCTTGATCCAGTATCCGAAGCGCCAGGTCGGCAACCGGATGTTCGAGGGCCAGTCCTCGCACCTGCCTCTGAAGCTCAACACCTCGGGCGTGATCCCACCGATCTTCGCCTCGTCGCTGCTGCTGCTGCCGACCACCATCGCGCAGTTCAATGCGGGGCAGGGACCGGAGTGGTGGCAGACGATCGTCACGCAGCTCGGCCACGGCCGGCCGCTGTTCCTGATCCTCTATGTCAGCTTGATCGTCTTCTTCGCTTTCTTCTACACGGCGATCGTGTTCAATCCGACCGAGACCGCCGAGAACCTCAAGAAGCATGGCGGCTTCATTCCGGGCATCCGGCCGGGCGAGCGCACTGCCGAGTACATCGACTATGTGCTCAGCCGCATCACCGTGATCGGTGCGGCCTACCTGTCGATCGTCTGCCTCATTCCTGAAATCCTGATCTCCTACGCGTCGGTGCCGTTCTATTTCGGCGGCACGTCGCTCCTGATCGTCGTCAGCGTGACCATGGATACGGTCGCGCAGATCCAGGGCTACTTGCTTGCCCATCAATATGAAGGTCTGATCAAGCGGTCGAAACTGCGGGGGCGCAGGAAATGAGGATTGTTCTGCTCGGTCCGCCGGGGGCCGGCAAGGGCACGCAAGCCAAGGAACTCGTCTCGAAATACGGCATTGTGCAGCTCTCCACCGGCGACATGTTGCGTGCGGCTGTCGCGGCCGGCACGCCGGTCGGACAGAAGGCCAAGGACATCATGGCGCGGGGCGATCTCTGCCCCGACGAGGTCGTGGTGCAGATCGTGGCGGACCGTATCGAGCAGCCCGATGCCCGCAACGGCTTCATCCTGGACGGGTTTCCGCGCACCGTGCCGCAGGCCGAGGCGTTGGACCGGATGCTGGCCCAGAAGAAATTGCGGCTGGACGCGGTGGTCGAGCTCAGGGTCGATCCGGACATCCTGGTGCGCCGGATCGAGAACCGGGTCGAGCAGATGAAGCTCCGCGGCGAGCCGCTGCGGGCCGACGACAACCCGGAAGTCCTCAAGCAGCGGTTGGCCGCCTACGGCGTTCAGACTGCGCCCCTGGTGAGCTATTACAAGGACCATGGGGCGTTGCGGACGGTTGACGGCATGGCCTCGATCTCCGACGTCAGCGCGGCCATCAATCGGGCGCTGGCCGAGGCGGCGTTCCGACCGGTGGAAAAGTCGTCGGCGGGCTCCCGGAAGGCCGCTCCGGCCCGTAAGGCTGCGCCCCGTAAGGCTGCCGGTTCCGCAAGGAAGCCTATGGGCAAAAAGGCCCCTGCCAAGGCCAAAACGGCCTCCAAATCGACCAAGACCGCAACCAAGACCGCCAGGCGCAAGCCTGCCGCCAAGACAGCCCCCAAAAGGGCCCCTGGAAGGGCGGCTAAACTGTCCAAAAAAAGCCGGAAATCTGCGCGGGGGCGGAGGTTGACGAAGTGAGGCGGAATCCCCTAATAACTCGCAATCCAGTCGGACCCAGTTCGAACGATGCCTGCCCCAGAGTCTTGGGGAGGGCGTCGCGTTATCGCATGGAATCCCCGTTTTCGGCGCTTCTCCGGCGCGTCGAAACAGGTAGAGACGGCACGGCGCGAAGCCGCCTGCCGAAACAGGAGTGAAGTCGTGGCCCGAATTGCAGGCGTGAATATTCCGACCAACAAGCGCGTCCTGATCGCGCTCCAGTATATCCACGGCATCGGACAGAAGAACGCCAAGGACATCATGGAGAAGGTGCACATCCCGGAGGACCGCCGGGTGTCGCAGCTGACCGATCAGGAAGTGCTCCAGATCCGTGAAGTGATCGACCGTGACTACATGGTCGAAGGCGATCTGCGGCGTGAGGTTGCCGTCAATATCAAGCGGCTGATGGATCTCGGCTGCTACCGTGGCCTGCGCCACCGCAAGGGCTTGCCGGTCCGCGGCCAGCGCACCCACACCAACGCCCGCACCCGCAAGGGCCCGGCCAAGGCCATCGCCGGCAAGAAGAAGACGGCGTAACGCTGAAACAGCATTTTCATCGGCCGGCGTTCGTGCGCGGCCGCGAAAGGATCATCAATGGGTAAAGAAGCCACACCGACCGGGCGTGTCCGCCGCCGCGAGCGCAAGAACATTGCCTCGGGCGTCGCGCACGTCAATGCGTCGTTCAACAACACCATGATCACCATCACCGACGCGCAGGGCAACACCATTGCCTGGTCGTCGGCTGGCACCATGGGCTTCAAGGGCTCGCGCAAGTCGACGCCGTACGCGGCGCAGATCGCGGCCGAGGACGCGGCCAAGAAGGCGGCCGAGCACGGCATGCGCCAGCTCGAGGTCGAGGTTGCAGGCCCGGGCTCGGGCCGCGAGTCGGCGCTGCGCGCGCTGCAGGCCGCGGGCTTCACCGTGACGTCGATCCGCGACGTGACGCCCATCCCGCACAACGGCTGCCGGCCGAGAAAGCGTCGGCGCGTATGAGCGATACTTTTGTCCGGCCTGCGGACGGGCAGGCTGCCGCCGACAATTCCCACGGGGCGGAGTGGGGTGCGCCGAAAAGCGCGCCACTCAATACGATGGGTGCAAACGTGATCCAGAAGAATTGGCAGGAACTGATCAAGCCGAACAAGCTCCAGGTTTCGGCGGGCTCCGACGCGAAGAAGACCGCGACGGTCATCGCTGAGCCGCTCGAGCGCGGCTTCGGCGTCACGCTCGGCAACGCGCTGCGGCGCATTCTGCTGTCGTCGCTGCAAGGCGCGGCGGTGCAGTCGGTGCATATCGACGGCGTGCTGCATGAGTTCTCGTCGATCGCCGGCGTCCGCGAGGACGTGACCGACATCGTGCTCAACATCAAGGACATCGCCATCAAGATGCAGGGCGATGGGCCCAAGCGCATGGTGGTCAAGAAGTCCGGCCCGGGCACCGTGACGGCGGGCGACATCCAGACCGTCGGCGACATCGTCGTCCTCAACCCCGAGCTCGTGCTCTGCACCCTCGACGAGGGCGCCGAGATCCGCATGGAGTTCACGGTCAACACCGGCAAGGGCTACGTGCCCGCCGAGCGCAACCGTCCCGAGGACGCGCCGATCGGGTTGATCCCGGTCGACAGCCTGTTCTCGCCGGTCCGCAAGGTCTCCTACAAGGTCGAGAACACCCGCGAGGGCCAGATCCTCGACTACGACAAGCTGACCATGACGATCGAGACCAACGGCGCGGTTGGCCCCGAGGATGCGCTGGCTTACGCCGCGCGCATCCTGCAGGACCAGCTCAACGTGTTCGTCAACTTCGAGGAGCCCCGCAAGGAGCAGGCCCAGGAAGCCATTCCGGACCTCGCCTTCAACCCGGCGTTCCTCAAGAAGGTCGACGAGCTCGAGCTCAGCGTGCGTTCGGCGAACTGTCTCAAGAACGACAACATCGTCTATATCGGCGATCTCGTTCAGAAGACCGAAGCCGAGATGCTGCGCACCCCGAACTTCGGCCGCAAGTCGCTCAACGAGATCAAGGAAGTGCTGGCTCAGATGGGCCTGCACCTCGGCATGGAAGTGCCCGGCTGGCCGCCCGAGAACATCGAAGAGCTCGCCAAGCGCTTCGAGGATCATTACTGAGACCCGCATGTCATGCCCGGCCGACCGCCGGGCATGACTTTGACTTTTGTAAGCGAAGGAAACACAGGCGATGCGTCACGGAAACGCTCACCGCAAGCTCGGCCGCAAGCCTGAGCACCGCAAGGCGATGTTCGCCAACATGGCGGCTGCGCTGATCAAGCACGAGCAGATCACCACCACCTTGCCGAAGGCCAAGGAGCTGCGGCCGGTGGTCGAGAAGCTCATCACGCTGGGCAAGCGCGGCGGTCTGCACGCCCGCCGCCAGGCGATCTCGCAGGTCCGCGACGTCGCGATGGTCAAGAAGCTCTTCGACGTGCTGGGTCCGCGCTACAAGGAGCGCAACGGCGGCTACTGCCGGATCATGAAGGCAGGCTTCCGTCACGGCGACAACGCCGCCGTCGCGGTGATCGAGTTCGTCGATCGCGACGAGTCGGCCAAGGGCCAGGATTCGGGGCCGGTGACGGCGCGGCCGGTCGAGGAAGAAGCCACCGCGGCGTAACCCGCCATGACGGCGATGCGATTTGCAAGGGCGGCTTCGGCCGCCCTTTTGCTTTTGGCGGGGTTGCTTTTGCTGTCGGTCGCGCCGGGCCTTGCGCAGCAGGGCAACGAGAAGGAGCGCGAGATGATCGCCGCCGCCGAACGCGGCGAGCTGCCGGTGGTCCGCCGGTTGCTCGCTGACGGTGCCCGGATCGATGCCCGCGACCAGCGCGGCCGCACGGCGCTGCTCGCCGCCACCCACCGCAACCGCATCGATGTCGCGCGCTTCCTCATCCAGGAGGGCGCCGACGTCAACGCCAAGGACTTCATCCAGGACACGCCGTTTCTCTATGCCGGCGCCGAAGGCCGCAACGACATCCTCAGGCTTACGCTCGCCGCCGGCGCCAACCTCAAGGACATCAACCGCTATGGCGGCACCGCGCTGATCCCGGCCGCGCATCACGGCCACATCGAGACGGTGAAGATCCTGCTCGCCACCGCGATCGACAAGAACCACGTCAACAATCTCGGCTGGACGGCGCTGCTCGAGGCCGTAGTCCTTGGCGACGGCGGGCCGACGCATACCGAGATCGTTCGGCTTTTGGTTGCCGCCGGCGCCAACGTCGACATTGCCGACCGCGATGGGGTGACGCCGCTCGCCCATGCCAGGCGCGCCGGCTATTCCGGCATGGTGCGGATTTTGTCCGCAGCGGGCCCCAGGTAACCGGCACAAGAGTGACCGGCGCCACATAAAGGTTGCGTCAATCGTGCGAGGGGTAAAGGCTCGCAACCCGATTGGCGCTGCCTGGGCGGCGCGATAGGATTAGACCGATTCAAAATCGGGATTTTTACCGCGGATTCCTCATCCGCGTTTTTTGCCAACCCAAAAAGGAGAAGTTGATGATCCGCTGGACCTTGGCGTTTGCCTTGACCGCTGCGATCTCCAGTCAAGCCGCCGCCCAGTCGCCCGTCGAGCGCGGCAGCTATCTCGTCAACACCATCATGACCTGCGCCAATTGCCATTCGCCGAAGGGCCCGCCCGCGGCCGTCGCAGGCAAGGATTTCTCCGGAGGGCTGCGCTTCAACGAGCCGCCGTTCGATGTCACCGCTCCGAACATCACGCCGGACAAGGAAACCGGCCTCGGGAACTGGACCGACGCCGAGATCAAGACCCTGATGCTCACGGGAAAGAACAAGAGCGGCATCCAGGTCGCCGAGGTGATGCCGACGGCGTTCTATCCGATCCTGACACCCGAGGACCTCAACGCCATCGTCGCCTATCTGCGGAGCCTGGCGCCGGTCAAGAACAAGGTGCCGGACCCGGTCTACAAGATCGCGCTGCCGCACCACGTGTTCCCCGGCGCCGAGAAGGCCTATTCGCAGGCTGACCTCAACGACAAGGTCAAGAAGGGCCTCTACCTCGCCACCATCGGCCATTGCATGGAGTGCCACACGCCGTTCAAGCCCGGCGCCGGTGCGGACTTCGCAGGCTCCCTGGGCAAGGGCGGCCGCGAATTCCCGGGCCCCTGGGGCGTCTCCAAGTCGCGCAACATCACCTCGAGCAAGACCGCAGGCCTCGGCAACTGGAGCGACGCCGAGATCAAGACCGCCATCACCCAGGGCAAGAGCCGCGACGGTACGCCGCTCAAGGGCCCGATGGGCTACCAGTACTATGCCAAGATGACCGACGCCGACCTGGACGCGGTCGTGGCCTATCTGCGGACCGTCCCGGCCAAGGACTAGGCGACCCCATAGGTGCCTTAAGGGGCGGGACGGCTGGCCGTCCCGCCCTTCTATTGCCGCTTCGCGGGGCCTATATCTCGGGTTCCCCAATGGAATCGGCGATCATGACCCTTCGCTTGAGCTTAGTTTGTGTGCTGGCCGGTGCAGGCCTGCTGGCCGCGCAGCCCGCCACCGCCCAGCAACGCGTGGTGCCGCCGTCGCCCGAGGCGCTGCGCATGTCGTACGCGCCGATCGTGCAGCGGGTGACACCCGCGGTGGTCACGGTCTCGGCGGCGAAGACGGTCGAGAACCGCAATCCGCTGATGGACGATCCGTTCTTCCGCCGCTTCTTCGGCGGCGGCGGTCAGTTCGGCGGCTCGCGCGAGCAGCGCTCGCTCGGCTCCGGCGTGATCGTCGATGCCGGCGGTCTGGTGGTCACCAACAACCACGTCATCGACGGCGCCGACCAGGTGAAGATCTCGCTCGCCGACAAGCGCGAGTTCGAGGTCGACGTGGTGCTGAAAGACCCGCGCACCGATCTCGCCGTGCTGCGCATCAAGGACGGCAAGGAGCGCTTCCCGGTTCTGGACTTCAGCAACTCCGACGAGCTGCAGGTCGGCGACGTGGTGCTCGCGGTCGGCAATCCGTTCGGCGTCGGCCAGACCGTCACCCACGGCATCGTCTCCGGCGTGGCGCGCACCCAGGTCGGCGTCTCCGACTATCAGTTCTTCATCCAGACCGACGCTGCGATCAACCCGGGCAATTCCGGTGGCGCGCTGGTCGACATGGCCGGCCGCATGGTCGGCATCAACACCGCGATCTTTTCGCGCTCCGGCGGCTCGCAGGGCGTGGGCTTCGCCATCCCGGCCAACATGGTGCGGGTGGTGGTGGCCTCGGCCAGAACCGGGGGCACCGTGAAGCGGCCGTGGCTCGGCGCCAATCTCCAGGCCGTGACCGCGGAGCTGTCGCGCGAGTTCGACCTGAAGCGCCCGGCCGGCGCTGTGGTGACCAACATCACAGCCGGGAGCCCCGCGGCGCGGGCCGGCCTCAAGCCAGGCGACGTCATCGTCGCGGTCGGCGAGCAGCCGGTCGATGATCCCAACGCCTTCAACTACCGCTTCGTCACCCATTCGCTCGGCGGCACCGTGCCGCTCGGCGTGGTGCGCGGCGGCCGCGAGACCAAGATCGCGGTCGCGCTCGAGACCGCGCCGGAGACGCCGCGCGACGAGATCGTGATCCAGGCGCGTTCGCCGTTCGCGGGTGCCAAGGTGGCCAACCTGTCGCCGGCGCTGGCCGATGAGCTGCGGCTCGAGAGCTCGATCGAGGGCGTCGCGGTGGTCGAGGTCACCGAAGGCACGTCCGCGCAGAACGTCGGCTTCCAGAAGGGCGACGTGATCGTCTCGGTCAACAACACCAAGATCGCCAAGACCCGTGACCTGGAGAAGGCGGCGCAGGCCGGCTCGCGCGTCTGGCGCGTCGTGATCCAGCGCGGCGGCCAGCAGATCCAGGCCGTGTTCGGCGGATAGGACGGAGCGATGGCGCAGCGCGTCAAACCACGCGGCGGCGGTCCGAGCCTGTTTGCGGCGGCGGGCCTCGACAACGACGCGCCGCGGCCGCTCGCCGACAAGCTGCGCCCGCAGAAGCTTGCTGACGTGGTCGGTCAGGATCAGCTGCTCGGTCCCGACGGCGCGCTGACGCGCATGCTCGAGAGCAACTCGCTCGGCTCGCTGATCTTCTGGGGGCCGCCCGGCACCGGCAAGACCACGGTGGCGCGGCTGCTCGCCAACGAGACCAGTCTCACCTTCGTGCAGATCTCGGCGATCTTCTCCGGCGTCGCCGATCTGAAGAAGGTGTTCGACGAGGCGCGCGCGCGGCGCGAGACCGGGCAGGGGACGCTGCTCTTCGTCGACGAGATCCATCGCTTCAACCGTGCTCAGCAGGATAGCTTCCTGCCGGTGATGGAGGACGGCACCATCGTGCTGGTCGGCGCCACCACCGAGAATCCGTCGTTCGAACTGATCGCGCCGATGCTGTCGCGGGCGCGCGTGCTGGTATTCAAGTCGCTCGGTCCCGACGCGGTCGAGAAGCTGCTCAGCCGCGCCGAGGAGCTGGAAGGCGAGAAGCTGCCGCTCGACGACGAGGCGCGCTTGTCACTCGCGCGCATGGCCGACGGCGACGGCCGTGCCTCGCTCACGCTCGCTGAAGAAGTCTGGCGCGCCGCGCGGCCCGGCGAGGTCTTCGACAGCGCGGGCTTGCAGCAGGTCGTGCAGCGCCGCGCGCCGATCTACGACAAGAAGCAGGACGGCCACTACAACCTGATCTCGGCGCTGCACAAGTCGGTGCGCGGCTCGGACCCGGACGCCGCGCTCTATTATCTTGCGCGCATGCTCGATGCCGGCGAGGACCCGCTCTATCTCGCGCGGCGCATCGTGCGCATGGCGGTCGAAGACATCGGTCTTGCCGATCCACAGGCGCTGGTGATCGCCAACGCCGCGAAAGATGCCTTTGATTTCCTGGGCTCCCCCGAAGGCGAGCTCGCCATCGCGCAGGCCGTGCTTTATGTCGCGACCGCGCCGAAGTCGAACGCTGCCTACACCGCATACGGTGCGGCCAAGCGCGCCGCCAAGGACAACGGCTCGTTGCTGCCCCCCAAGCACATCCTCAACGCGCCGACGCGGCTGATGAAGGACGAGGGCTATGGCCGCGGCTATGCCTACGACCACGATCAGGAAGAGGCGTTCTCCGGCCAGAACTATTTCCCGGAAGAGATGGACCGCCAGCAGTTCTACGATCCGCCGGAGCGCGGCTTCGAGCGCGAGATCAGAAAACGCCTGGAATACTGGGCGAAGCTGCGCAGGGAACGTGGCGGGGGCTAAGCCCCAAGGGCTGAGCTGCAAGAGGCTAAAGCCACAAGAAAATTCAGCCGTGAGCAAAACAATATTTGCGGTATCGTGGTGCTGCGCGAAAGCCTATCAAAGCGTCTAGAAACGCTTTGGGCTTAAATCGATTGCCAAATCCTGGGGCTGAGAATTGCAATGACGTGTTTGCGGCTTGTGGGCTGCGCGATGAGCGCGGTGACGTTGTCCTGTGTGATTGCGCCTGCGTTCGGGTCCGAAGCCTTCGTCGGGCGCTGGGCGGTGAAGCCCGAGGTCTGCGGCTCGCGCGGCGGCGAGACGCCGGCCACTTCGGCGCTGGTCGCCACCGACACCTCGCTGTGGTGGTACGACGGCTATTGCAGCATCGGCAAGATGTACAAGGCCAAGGCGGTCTATGTGCAGGCGCACTGCGGATCGAAGGGCGACGTGTCGGTGACGCTCGACGCGACAGGCGACCGCATGAGGGTCACCTGGAACAAAGCCAAGCCCGAAGACCTACGGCGCTGCCCGTAGGCGCGGAGCGCGATCAGCGTTTTGGTTTGCTTCCGCTGGCGCAGCAAACTCCGCTTCACCTCTCCCGTGGGGAGAGGTCGGATCGCGAAGCGATCCGGGTGAGGGGGTACGGACTATCGATTAAGCCGTTCCCCCTCTCCCCGATGGGGAGAGGGAGCGCACCGCCATCGCGGTTAGCACTTCGCTCCATCCTTGAGACTTCCTCATGACCGCCACGGCGCCACCGGTCGCGGCGTCGGTCTTCGGCCATCGTGCCTTTGCGTTCTACTGGATCGGCCGGATCGTCTCGATCCTGTCGTTCCAGATGCTGATGGTGGCGATCGGCTGGCAGCTCTATGCGATCACCGACAGCGCGCTCGACCTGGGCTTTCTCGGGCTCGCCCAGTTCGTGCCGATGCTGCTGCTGACGCTCTTGGTCGGCCACGTCGCCGACCGTCACGACTATCGCCATATTCTCCTGGCCTGTCAGATCGGCGAGGCGATTGCCGCGGGCTTTCTCGCGATCGGCTCCGCGATGGGCTGGCTCAGCCCGTGGTCGATCTATGCGGTGGTGGTGCTGGTCGGCGCGGCGCGCGCCTTCGAGATTCCGACCATGGTGGCGATCATCCCGGCATTGGTGCCGCGGCCGCTGGTGCCGGCTGCGACCGCCTGGTTCACCTCCGCCAACCAGGCCGGACAGATCGTCGGCCCGGTGCTCGGCGGCTTTCTTTACAACAAGCTCGGCCCCGGAGGCGTCTACAGCACCGCCATCGCGTTCTGGATCGTTGGCGTGAGCTTCATTGCCATGATCAGGATGGAGCGCCCGCCGCGCTCGGCCGAGCCGCTGACGCTTCGTTCGGCGCTGGGTGGCTTCCGCTTCGTGCTGCGCGACCCGGTGATCTTCGGCACCATCGCGCTCGACATGTGCGCGGTGTTCCTGGCCGGCCTCGGCACGCTGTTTCCGATCTTCGCCCGCGACATTCTCAAGGCCGGGCCGGAGGGCTTGGGATTGCTGCGCGCCGCGCCCGCGGTCGGCGCATTCGTGATGTCGGTGGTGCTGGCGCGCCGGCCGCTGACCCTGCCGATCGGGCGGGTGCTGTTCAGCGTCATTTCGGTGTTCGGGCTGTTTACCATCCTGTTCGGGCTGTCGACCCATCTGGTTCTGTCGCTGATCGCGCTTGCGGTGCTGGGCGCTGCCGATGCGGTCAGCGTCGTGATCCGTTTCTCGCTGGTTCAGCTCCGGACGCCGGTCGAGATGCGGGGCCGGGTCAGCGCCGTGAACGGCATGTTCACTGGCACCTCCAACTATCTCGGCGATTTCCGGGCCGGCGCCGTGGCCGCCCTGGTCGGCGCGCCGTTCGCCGCCGTGCTGGGCGGGGCGGGGGTGTTCCTGGTGGTGGGGCTTTGGCTGTATCTTTTCCCGCAGTTGCGGCGTATCCGTTCGCTGGACGAGGTGCCCGCGGTCGCGGGCGCCGCCCCGAAACCGCCTTAAGCGAACCGCCAAAACCAAGCCCATGAGTGAAGCTGCGCCCAAACCCAATCCCGGCAAGACGGCCCCCGGCAAAGGCGTTCAGACCGTCTACGTCTCGGGCGACGAGGACGGCATGCGGCTCGACCGCTTCTTCGAGGCGCGGTTTCCGGGCCTGTCCTTCAGCCACATCCAGCGCATCATCCGCAAAGGCGAGGTGCGGGTGAACGGCAAGCGCGCCGAGCCCAAGGACCGTATCCAGAAGGGCCACGCGATCCGCATTCCGCCGCTCAAGGTCGAGCCGCCCAAGCCGCGCGACGACGCCTCGGCCGACACCAAGGACCGCACCTTCATCAAGTCCATCACGCTGTTCGAGGATGACGACGTGATGGTCTTGAACAAGCCGATGGGCTTGAGCGTGCAGGGGGGCTCCGGCACCTACAAACACATCGACGGCATGCTGGGCAGCATGACATCGAAGGACGGCCAGCGGCCGCGCCTCGTGCACCGGCTCGACAAGGACACGTCGGGCTGCCTGCTCGTCGCCAAGTCGCGCTTCGCGGCCGCAGCCCTCGCCAAGAACTTCCGCTCGCGCTCGGCGCGCAAGATCTACTGGGCGCTGGTCGCGGGCGTGCCGCGCCCGCACCAGGGCCGTGTCTCGACCTTCCTCGCCAAGGAGGAGCGCGAGGACGAGAGCATGATGCGGATCGCGAAGCATGGCGAGGAGAACGCCAGCCACGCCGTCACCTACTATGCTGTGGTCGAGACCGCGGCGCAGAAGCTCGCCTGGCTGTCGCTGAAGCCCGTCACCGGCCGCACCCATCAGCTCCGCGCCCATATGGAGCACATCGGCCATCCGATCATCGGCGACGAGAAATACTTCCGCATCGAGAACTACGAATTTCCCGGCGGCATGCAGAACAAGCTGCATCTGCTGGCGCGACGTATCGCGATACCGCATCCGCGCGGCGGAACCATCGACGTCACCGCGCCGTTGCCGCCGCACATGCAGCAATCCTGGAATCTGCTCGGATTCGACGCCAAGCGCTACGACCCGATCGTCGACGCGCCGGAGGATTGAACCAAACCGGACGCCATAGTCACAAAGCGGTGCGCGCGGTACATTAGCCGCACACCGGGATGGTGGGCGCAGGACCGGATGGTTAAGTGACCCTGATGCGAAGCCTCACGAAGCTTTCCCTGCTGGCGCTCGCCGCCGTCCTCACGGTCGGCACGACCGAAGCAGCCTTTGCGGCCCGCAAGAAGCACCGCACGGTTCGTCACGACATAGCGGTGAACGACGCGGATCAGCGCAAGCGCGACTTCAATCGTGATCTCGGTATCCAGTACGACGACAACGGCGTACCGATCATCATGAAGGGCTTCAACTCGGGTTCGCGGCGAAGCGCATCGCCGTCAATTCCAAACGAAGAGCAGCCGAAGCTCCGCGCCGACCGCCCGATCCCGCGCGGCAGCGGTTACGTTCCGTCGTCCTTGGTGCCGCCCAACGTGGGCTCGGTGCCGCAGCAGACACCCAGCGCGCAGATCGTGCAGCCCTACAATCCGCCGAAGACCAACAGCTTCAGCGATCGGGTGACGAACTGCATTCATTCGTTCCCGCTCAATGGCGGCATCGGCAACAATCCGCGCGACCAGCAATCCTACATCCGCCAGTGCGCGAACAACTGACGGCGCTGTAGTCCCGCATCCGGGCCGCCTCGAAAACCATTCGGGACGGTCTTTTTTGTTAACTTGACATGCAACTATTTGGTTGCATATTGTGTTCATGGATGAGGTCTTCAAAGCGCTGGCCGATGCGAGCAGGCGAGAGCTGCTCGACAGCCTTCGCGCTGAGAACGGCCAGACTCTGGGCGAGCTCTGCTCGCGGCTTGCCATGACGCGGCAGGCGGTGAGCAAGCATCTCGCCATCCTCGAAGCGGCCAACCTCGTCGCCACGGTGTGGCGCGGCCGCGAGAAGCTGCACTACCTCAACCCGGTGCCGATCCATGAGATCGCGGACCGCTGGATCGGCAAGTTCGAACGCTCGCGCCTCGACGCGCTGGGCGATCTGAAGAAGGCTTTGGAGGCTCGTGATGAGTAAGCTCGACGCGAAAGCAACCGCGACCAGAACGATCGCCACCACGCGGATCGAGAACGGCAAGCCGAAATTCGTCTACGTCATCTATATCGCCGCGCCCATCGAGAAGGTCTGGCAGGCGCTGACCGATCCGAAGATGACCGAGCAGTACTGGTTCGGCTACCGGCTCAAGTCGGACTGGAAGGTCGGCTCGCACTACGTGTCCGAGAAGGACGGCGTGCCGCCGTTCGACAAGGGCATCGTGCTGGAATGCGATCCGCCGCGGCGGCTGTCCTACACTTGGCACCCGGAACACCGGGACGTCCTGAACGAGCCGCATTCACGCGTCACCTTCGAGCTGGTGCCGCTCGAAAACCAGGTCCAGCTCACGATCATTCACGACGAGTTCGAAACTGGCAGCAAGGTGTTCGAGCGCATCAGCGGCGGCTGGCCCCGGGTGCTGTCGAGTCTCAAGAGCTTGCTCGAGACCGGGCACGGCCTGGCGCCGTCGTGGAACGATGCCGACAAGCCGTGGCTGCGACAGGCGGCGGGGAGGTGCGCGTGAACCCGACAGGCAAGCCCGAGTTCGTCTACGTCATCTACATCCGCACCACCGCGGAAAAGCTGTGGCACGCGCTGACCGATCCGGAACTGAACCGCCAATTCTGGTTCGGCTATGCGCAGGAATGCGGCTGGAAAGCCGGCTCGCCGTGGCGGATGCTGAAGCCCGACGGGTCGGTGGCCGACAGCGGCGAGGTCGTCGAGATCGATCCGCCGCGACGCCTCGTGCTGTCGTGGCGCAACGAGTTCCGGCCCGAGCTGCACGCGGAAGGCTATTCGCGGATGACCTGGCTGATCGAGCCGCAGGGCGAAATGGTCAGGTTCACGGTCATCCACGAGATGGACCGTCCGCAATCGAAGTTCATCGAAGCGGTTTCGCAGGGCTGGCCGCAGGTCCTGTCGAGCCTGAAGTCCCTGCTGGAAACCGGCGAGTCGCTGCGCCGGTGGCAGCCGGCCGCCTGAGGAATATGCCCATGGTCGATACAACGAAGTTCAAGCCCAAGACCGTCTACGTCACCTACATCGCCGCGACTCCCGATAAGGTCTGGGCGGCGCTTACGTCGGCTGAATTCACCAAACAGTATTTCGGCGGCTTCGCCATCGAGGTCGAGCCGAAGGCCGGCGGCGCCTTCGCGCTTCGCTATCCGGACGGCCGCGTCCATATCAGCGGCAAGGTGATCGAGTGGTCGCCGCCGCGCCGCTTCGCCTGCACCTGGCTTGTGGAGGGCATGAAGGATTTCGCCGAGCTGCCGGAATGCCTCGTCAGCTACGAGATCGAGCCGGCCGGCGAGGCCGTACGGCTCACCATGACGGAAGCGCACTCCTGGGACGTGCCGCCGGGCATTCTGGCCGGCGGACAGTCCGGCTGGCCCGCGATCTTGTCGAGCCTGAAGAGCCTGCTCGAAGGCGGCAAGCCGCTCGCGATCCAGATGGCGCCGCCTCAGGGCTTCATGGAGGCGGTCAAGGAAGCCATCGCGACCAAGCCCTGGCTGCGCAGGGCAGGCGGGTGAATCTGCTACATTGGCGGTGCCGACTGACTCGGGGCACCGCATGGCCGTCCGCCGCCCGCCCGCACTGGATCGTATCGACATCAGGATTCTGGCTGCCCTGCAGCGCGACGGCCGTTCGACCGTGCAGAAGCTTGCCGGGCTCGTTGGGCTGACGCCGCGGCCCTGCCTGGAGCGGGTGCGGCGGCTGGAGGCCTCCGGCATCATCGCCGGCTACCGCGCCGTGATTGCGATCGAGCGGCTGTCGAAGCCGGTCACGATCTTCGCCGAGATCGCGCTGGAGAAGCTCGGCCGCTCGGACCGCCTGGAGAAGCGCCTGCGCGGCATCGAGGAGCTGGTCGAGTGCTGGGAGGTCAGCGGCGACCTCGACTACCTGGCGCGGTTCGTGTGCAGCGACGTCGCGCGCTATGAGCAACTGACCACCGACCTGATCGATGACACCGAGCTCGGCGTGCGGCGGATCACGAGCCACATTGCGCTACGCCCGGTCGTACCATTCTCAGGCTATCCGGTGTCATTGCTGTCGCCGTCAGGTCAAGGCGGTAAGCCGCGCTAAACAAACGCTTTGTTTACGGACAGCATTTGCGGCTGCGCGCGTCGTGTCGCGCAGCCGAAACGGTCGCGCGGCGCGGCCACTTCGGCCGGAACGGCGCGGCCGCCACTATAAGATTTTTATACCCGACACGATGAGGCGAGCCATGAAAACGACCATGACGCCGATCGAACTGGAAGAGCATTACGCCGCCCACAACTACGAGCCGCTGCCGGTGGTGCTGGCGCGCGGGCAGGGCGCGCATCTCTGGGACCTCCAGGGCCGGCGCTACATCGACATGATGAGCGCCTATTCGGCCGCGAGCCATGGCCACGGCCATCCGCGCATCCTCGCAGCCCTCGAAGCCCAGGCGCACCGCCTCGCGATGCCGTCGCGCGCCTATTACAACGACCGGCTCGGGCCGTTCCTCGCCGAGCTCTGCCGCCGCACCGGGCTCGACGCGGCGCTGCCGATGAACACCGGCGCCGAGGCGGTCGAGACCGCGATCAAAGCCGCCCGCCGCTGGGGCTACCGCGTCAAAGGCATCGCCCGCGACCGCGCCGAGATCATCGTCGCCAACGGCAATTTCCACGGCCGCACCACGACCATCGTGGGCTTCTCGACCGAGCCCGAGTACCGCGCCGATTTCGGCCCGTTCGCGCCGGGCTTCCGGGCCGTGCCGTTCGGCGATCTCGCCGCCATGGCGGCTGCGATCACGCCCGACACCGCAGCAGTCCTGATCGAGCCGATCCAGGGCGAAGGCGGCATCATCGTCCCGCCGCCGGGCTATATCGCGGGCGTCCGCGAGCTGTGCGACCGGCATCACGTGATCTTCATTCTCGACGAGGTGCAGTCGGGGCTTGGCCGCACCGGCGCATGGTTCGCGTTCGAGCACGAGCACGTGGTTCCCGACGGCCTCATCCTCGGCAAGGCGCTGGGCGGCGGCATCCTGCCGGTGTCGGCGCTGGTCGGCCGGCATGAGCTGATGGACGTGTTCACGCCGGGCTCGCATGGCTCGACCTTCGGCGGCAATCCGCTTGCCGCCGCGGTCGGCCTCGAAGCCCTGCAAATCATCGAGGACGAGAAGCTCGTCGCGAAGAGCCGCGTGCTCGGCGCCCATATGCTGGCGCGGCTTCGCGCCATGCGGAGCCCGGCGCTCAAGGCGGTGCGCGGCCGCGGGCTCTGGGTCGGCGCCGAGGTCGACCCGGCCTATGCCAGCGCCCGCGAGGTCTGCCTGCGGCTGCTCAAGAAGGGCGTCCTCTCGAAGGACACGCACAACACGGTGGTGCGGCTCGCGCCGCCGCTCGTCATCGAGCGCGTCGATCTCGACCGTGCGCTCGACGCTCTCGAAGAGACGCTCGACGAGGTCGTGCGGCGTCGGGAACCTGCGGTGGCATGAGCGAAGGACGGCAAGAGAAGGGCAATGAGGGGACCATGAACGTCAATCCGCGCCCGCGCTTTCTGATGTGCCGGCCGACGCATTTCGGCGTGCTCTACGCCATCAACCCTTGGATGAAGCCGCAAGACTGGCAGCGGCACGACACGGTGCTGGCCGCGCAGGCGCAGCGGCAGTGGGCGGGCTTGCGCGGCGCGCTGCTCGCCCGCGGGGCGGAGATCGACCTGGTGCCCGAGGTCGAGCGGTTGCCCGATCTGGTGTTCACCGCGAACGCCGCGGTGGTGCTCGACGGCAAGGCGCTGCTGGCGCGCTTCCGCCATCCCGAGCGCCAGGCCGAGGAGCCGCACTTCCGCGCAATGTTCCATGCGCTGAGGGCGCGGGGTGTGGTCGATGCGGTCCACGAGCTGCCGGACCGCACGGTCCTGGAGGGCGCCGGCGACTGCGTGTTCGACCGCGCCCGCAATCAGTTCTGGATGGGCTTCGGCCCGCGCTCGGATGCTTCCGCGCGCTCCGTGGTCGAGGACACCTTCGGCATCGATACGGTCGCGCTCGAGCTTTGCGATCCGCGCTTCTACCATATGGATACCGCGCTCTGTCCGCTGTCCGGCGGCGAGATGCTCTACGTCCCAGGCGCATTCACGGCGGCGGGGCGGTCCGCAATCGCCGAGCGGGTGGCGCCCGACCGGCGGATCGAGGTCGAAGAGGCCGACGCCTGCCAGCTTGCCGCCAATGCGGTGTGCCTCGGCGACACGCTGATGATGTCGGCCTGCAGCGACCGGCTGCGCGCCGAGCTCACCGAGCGTGGTTATCGCGTCGCCGTCGTGCCGCTCGGCGCGTTCCTGCGCAGCGGCGGCTCAGCCTTCTGCCTGACGCTGCGGCTCGACCGGCGGTCCGCCGCAGCCGGGGAGGCGGCGATGCAGCGGCAGCCCGCGATGGCTAGCGCAAGCTCGCGTTGATCTTTTCCAGCGCCGCGGAGCCCGGGCACAGGTCCTTGGCTTCGAGCGTGTTGAGAGGCGTCTCGACCGTGTTCAGGTTGGCGTGCAGGTCGTCCGCCTCCGGATCGACATAGAGCAACCCGGTCACCACCTGACCCTTGGCGGCGTGCTTCTGCAGGAACGCCATCGCGGCGAGCCGGTCGTGCACGTCGTAGTCGGCGTCGATCTTGCGCAGCGCCAGCTTCGTGCCGTCGTGCTGCTCGACGATCTGCACCGTGCCCGGCGCCTGTTCGATGGTGATCGGCGCGCGGCCGCTGATCACGTCGAGGCGGTTCACCGCCTCGTTGTGCTCGCGCACATAGTCGAAGCTCTTGGTGGAGCCGGTGTGGTTGTTGAAGGCCACGCATGGGCTGATCACGTCGATGAAGGCCGCGCCCTGATGGCGGATCGCGCCTTCGATGATCGGCACGAGCTGGGTCTTGTCGCCGGAGAAGCTCCGCGCCACGTAGGTCGCGCCGAGTTGCAGCGCGATCGCGACCATGTCGATGGCGTTGTCGGAGTTGGTCACGCCGCGCTTGCTCTTCGAGCCGCGGTCGGCGGTGGCCGAGAACTGGCCCTTGGTCAGGCCGTAGACCCCGTTATTCTCGACGATATAGGTCATGTTGACGCCGCGCCGGATGGCGTGGGCGAACTGGCCGAAGCCGATCGAGGCGCTGTCGCCGTCGCCGGACACGCCGAGATAAATCAGCTCGCGGTTGGCGAGGTTGGCGCCGGTGAGCACCGACGGCATGCGGCCGTGCACGGTGTTGAAGCCGTGCGAATTGCCGAGGAAGTAGTCCGGCGTCTTCGACGAGCAGCCGATGCCGGAGATCTTCGCCACCCGGTGCGGCTCGATGGAGAGCTTGAAGCAGGCCTCGATGATCGAGCCGGTGATCGAGTCGTGGCCGCAGCCCGCGCAGAGCGTCGAGATCTTGCCCTCGTAGTCGCGGTGGGTGTAGCCGAGCTCGTTCTTCGGCAGGCCGGGATGATGGAATTTCGGCTTGGCGATGTAGGTCATGACACCACTTTCCGCAGCGGAGTGACTTTGAGCTGATCTTGATGGTCGCCGATCGACTTGGCGATAAATCTCGCGGTGATCGGCGTGCCGTCGTAATGCAGGATCGGGACGAGACGCACCGGGTCGATGCCGTTCTCGTTGACGATCAGCGAGCGCAGCTGCGCGTCGCGGTTCTGCTCGACCACGTAGACGAAGTCGTGGTCGGCGATGAAGCTCGCGACGCTCGAATGGAACGGGAAGGCGCGGATGCGCAGCCGGTCGAGGTTGTGACCGCGCGCCTCCAGCATGCCGATGGCCTCGTCCATCGCCGGCGAGGTCGAGCCGTAATAGATCACGCCATACTTGGTGGGCTTCTGCGCGTTGGCCTGCAGCGGCCGCGGCACCAGGTCCTTGGCGGTCTCGAACTTGCGCATAAGCCGCTGCATGTTGTCCTGGTAGACCGCGCCTTCCTCGGAATAGCGCGCGTAGCGGTCGCGCGACGTGCCGCGGGTGAAGTACGAGCCCTTGGTCGGGTGCGTGCCCGGGTAGGTGCGGAACGGGATGCCGTCGCCGTCGACGTCGAGATAGCGGCCGAAGTCGCGGCCTTCGTCGAGCATCGCGGCGGTCATCACCTTGCCGCGGTCGTATTGCTTGCTCTCGTCCCACTTGAACGGGCGGCAGAGCCGGTGGTTCATGCCGATGTCGAGATCGAGCATCAGGAAAACCGTGCTCTGCAGCCGCTCGGCGAGATCGAAGCACTGCGCCGCCATCTCGAAGGCCTCGTGCGGGTCTTCGGGGAACAGCAGCGGATGCTTGGTGTCGCCGTGCGAGGCGTAGGCGCAGGAGATCACGTCGCACTGCTGGGTGCGGGTCGGCATGCCGGTCGAGGGGCCGGCGCGCTGCACGTTCATGATCACGGCGGGGATTTCGGCAAAGTAAGTAAGGCCGATGAACTCGGTCATCAGCGAGATGCCGGGACCCGATGTGGCCGTGAAGGCGCGGGCGCCGTTCCAGCCGGCGCCGACCACGATGCCGATCGAGGCGATCTCGTCCTCGCCCTGGATGATGGCGTATTTCGCCTGCTTGGTCTCGGGATCGTGGCGCAGCTTCTTGCAGTGGCTGGTGAAGGCGTCGGCGAGCGATGACGACGGCGTGATCGGATACCAGGCGCAGACGGTGGCGCCGCCATAGACGGCGCCGAGCGCTGCGGCGCTGTTGCCTTCCACGAAGATGCGATCGCCGACCTTGTCGGCCTTCTGCACCCGAAGCCCGATCGGGCATTTCAGGTTCTGGAGCGCCCAGTCGCGGCCGAGATGCAGCGCATGGACGTTGGAGGAAAGAAGCTTCTCCTTGGTCTTGTACTGCTCGCCGATCAGCTGCTCGATCACCTTGGGGTCCATGTCGAGCAGCGCCGACAGCGCGCCGAGATAGATGATGTTCTTGAACAGCTGGCGCTGGCGCGGATCAGTGTAGGTCGAGTTGGTGATGCCGGTGAGCGGCACGCCGATCACCGTGATGTCCTCGCGGAACTTCGAGGCCGGCATCGGCTTGGTCGAGTCGTAGAACAGGTAGCCGCCGGGCTCGATCGAGGCGACGTCCTTATCCCAGGTCTGCGGGTTCATCGCGACCATCATGTCGACGCCGCCGCGGGCGCCGAGGTGGCCTTCTTCGGTGACGCGCACCTCGTACCAGGTCGGCAGGCCCTGGATGTTCGACGGGAAGATGTTGCGCGGCGACACCGGCACGCCGTGCCGGATGATCGAGCGGGCAAACATCTCGTTGGCGCTCGCCGATCCGGAGCCGTTGACGTTGGCGAACCGGACGACGAAGTCGTTTACGCTGCTGATCGGGCTGGTGACTGGCATGGCTTACCCGCGTGGGTCATATCGATGAGATACTTCTGCATGTCCCACGCACCGGTGGGGCAGCGTTCGGCGCAAAGGCCGCAGTGCAGGCACACGTCCTCGTCCTTCACCATCACCCGGCCGGTCTTGAGGCCGTCGGCGACGTAAAGGTCCTGCGTGGTGTTGGGCGACGGCGCGCGCAGCTGCGTGCGCAACTCGGGCTCCTCGGCGTTCGGCGTGAACGTGATGCAGTCCATCGGGCAGATGTCGACGCAGGCGTCGCATTCGATGCAGAGCTGCGAGGTGAACACGGTCTGCACGTCGCAGTTCAGGCAGCGCTGCGCCTCGGCGAAGCCGAGCTTCGGATCGAAACCCAGCTCGACCTCGGCCTTGATGTCCTTCAGTGCGATGACCTTCTCGCGATGCGGCACCTTGAAGCGCATGTCGTTCGAGATGTCGTTGTCGTAGCTCCACTCGTGGATGCCCATCTTCTGCGACGAGATGATCACCTCGGGGAGGGGCCGCTCGGTGATGTCCTCACCGGAGCAGAGCTTGTGGATCGACAGCGCGGCGTCGTGGCCGTGGGCCACCGCCCAGATGATGTTCTTCGGGCCAAAGGCCGCATCGCCGCCGAAGAACACCTTCGGGTTGGTCGAAGCAAACGTTGTCGGGTCGACCTTGGGCATGTCCCACTTGTCGAACTCGATGCCGACATCGCGTTCGATCCAGGGGAAAGCGTTTTCCTGGCCGACGGCGACCAGCACGTCGTCGCAAGCAATCGTCTGATCAGGCTCGCCGGTCGGCACCAGGTTGCGGCGGCCCTTTTCGTCACGGACCGCTTTGACCTTCTCGAAGATCACGCCGGTCAGCTTGCCGTTGTCGTGGGTGAAGGCCTTGGGCACCATCATGTTGAGGATCGGGATGTCCTCATGCATGGCGTCTTCTTTTTCCCACGGCGACGCCTTCATCTCCTCGAAGCCCGAGCGGACGACGACCTTGACCTCCTCGCCGCCGAGGCGGCGGGCGGTGCGGCAACAGTCCATCGCGGTGTTGCCGCCGCCGAGCACGATCACGCGCTTGCCGATCTTGTCGGTGTGGCCGAACGACACTGACGACAGCCAGTCGATGCCGATGTGGATGTTCTTGGCCGCTTCCTTGCGGCCCGGGATGTCGAGCTCGCGGCCGCGCGGCGCGCCGGAGCCGACGAAGATCGCGTCGTAGTTTTCCGCGAGCAGCTTCTTCAGGCTGTCGATGCGCGTGCCGCCTTTGAACTCGATGCCGAGATTGAGGATGTAGCCGGTCTCCTCGTCGATCACGGCGTCGGGCAGACGGAACTTCGGGATCTGCGACCGCATCATGCCGCCGGCTTTCGGGTCCTGATCGAACACCGTGCAGAGGTAGCCGAGCGGCGCGAGATCGCGCGCGACCGCGAGCGAGGCGGGCCCGCCGCCGACCAGCGCGATGCGCTTGCCGTTCTTCGGCGAGGGCCTCGGCATGCGATGCGTGACATCGTCCTTGTAGTCGGCGGCAACGCGCTTCAGGCGGCAGATCGCGACGGGGTTCTCCTCGACGCGGCCTCTGCGGCATGCGGGCTCGCACGGCCGGTCGCAGGTGCGCCCGAGGATTCCCGGGAACACGTTGGACTTCCAATTGATCATGTAGGCGTCGCTGTAGCGGCCTTCCGCGATCAATCGGATGTATTCAGGGACAGGCGTATGTGCCGGACAGGCCCACTGACAATCAACCACTTTGTGGAAGTAGTCAGGGTTCGCAATATTCGTGGATTTCATCACTTCCTCGTTCACGCGGCCCTTGTTGTTTCGCGAATTCCCGGGGGCTCGCGTGACGCAACTCGATAGGGACCAATTCCAAGGCAGTTGGCGATCTTGAGCCGCCTGATTCCATTCCAGTTTGGAATTTTAGTAGACAAAAACGGCGAATTCCACCGCCCTTCGGAGCATAACTGACGCGGCACCGCCGCACGCCGCAGTATGGTTCATGCGCTCACGAGCGCCACAATGTGCAGTGCAACCTGTCCGAACGGCCTGAAATAGCGGATTTACAAACGCCATTTGTGGCGGGGTTATCCTGCATCGCCGCGATGAATGACTTGCTGCGACGCACAAATCCGATCACAACGTCGATACCGAAATCCGTGGATACCTCTGCTGACCGATGCGCGACATCTTCGAAGAGATTTTTGAGAACCAGCCGCTCGATCCGATGGAGGCGGCGCGACGCAATATGCGGCCGAACCTGCGTGCGCGGTTCTACAAGGAAGCCTCGGTCGGCGAACAGAACAGCGAAGGCCAGGGCGAAGGCAGTGATGGTGGCTTCGCGGTGCTGCTCGACGGCAGGCCGGTGCGTTCGCCGGCGCGAAAACCGCTTGCGGCGCCCAAGCGCGAGCTGGCGCTGGCGATTGCCGCCGAATGGCATGCGCAGGAGAAGGTCATCGATCCCGGCGTGATGCCGCTCACGCGGCTCGCCAACTCGATCATCGACGGCGTTGCACCTGCGCCGCAGCCGGTCGCAGACGAGATCGAGAAGTATCTCGGCACCGACATGCTGTTCTATCGCGCCGCCGATCCCGAAGGCCTCGTCGCGTTGCAGCGCCGGCATTGGGACCCGGTGCTCGACTGGGCGCACGAGAGCTTCGGGGCGCGCTTCGTGCTGGCCGAGGGCGTGATGCATGTCGCGCAGCCCGCGGAGTCGATCGCGAAGGCGCGCGCTGTGATTTTGACCGGCCGCGATATCGCCGGCGCGTGGCGGCTCGGCGCGCTGCATGTGGTGACGGCGATCACCGGCTCGGCGCTGCTCGCGCTGGCGCTCGCCGAGGGGCGTCTCTCGCCGGACGAAGTCTGGACCGCGGCCCATGTCGACGAGGACTGGAACATGCAGTTCTGGGGGCGCGACGAGCTCGCGCTCGAGCGGAGAGCCTACCGGCGGAAGGAATTCGACGCGGCCGCAGCGGTTCTGGCAGCCTTGCGGCCTTAACCGCAACTGCAACGATTCAGCATCAGATAACCGCTTTCTGCTAGGCGTTTCCTGACGGGAGCCCTTGCCGATGAAAGCGCGGATTGCGGTCGCATTTGCCGCCAGTGTCGGCTGCGTGGCGCTGATCGCCGGCGCGACTTATGCGGTTACCGTCCTGGAATGGGTCATGCCGGCGTCGAACCTGCAGCTCGGCTACGCTGCGGCGCTGGACTATACGGTTAAGGCCGCCGAGGTGAGCGCGCTCGACGCCCAGGCCCGTGGCGTGCCGGGGGCGGAGCAGGGCGCCGATGCGCCGGCCGTGTCCGATGCCGAGCATTCCGGCGCCATCAAGCTCCGTGGCGACGTCACCGAGCCGGCGACGACGGCGCGCAAGATCACCAGCATCTACGGTTTGTTTACCGTAAGCGACGGCCGCTCAATCCAGCGGTTTCCCTATTCGATCGTCCCGGACATGTTCGACCGCGACCAGCGCGAGCCGGTGACGCGCGAGCGGCTCAAGCGGTTTCAGGCCCGCGCGCCGGCCTACTTCGATTACACCGACGCCGACTGGAAGCTCGAGTCCTGCAAGAGCTTTCTCACGCCCTCGACCGGCATCTCGGCGGTCGACGTGCGGCTGCGGCTCTCCTCGAGCGACGTCTGCATCGTGCGCTGGCTGAAGGAGCCGCAGGCCAGGATGATGATCGGCGGCGTGGTCACCGAGGGCGGCCGTTGGCTCAAGCACTTCATCACGCCGATCTGCCGGCTGATGTCGATCGGTTGGCTCGAGGAGTTCGCCACCGACAATGCTGGCAGCAAGGTCGACTACGTGGCCTGTGCGCTGGTCTTCGATCCGGAGCGGCCGACCGGCGGCCCGCGCGACATCATGGACCGCCGGGTTTACCAGGTGACCGACCAGGGGCTGGCCGTCATCCGCTAGCCGAACCTTGCGGAGGCGAACCTTGCGGACGTGAACCTGGGTTTGGGCCCGGCCGACCAAAGGCAAAGGTTCTATCAGCATGTGGTTCCCGGCTTGCGCGAAACGCCAGGCTTTGATCCATTTGAGGTAGTATTTCCGCGATTCATAGCCCTTTGAACACAGCGATTGCCGCCATGAACGACGTCCTCACTGCCCCGGTTCTGTCACCCATTGCGCCACCAACCGTGCCTTCGGTGCCGCTGGCTGAGACCAGCCGCATCGAATATGCCAACGAGCGCCCGGTGTTCAGCGGCCTGGTGCTGCGCGGCGCGTGGCTCGAGCTCGTCACCTTCGGCTTCTACCGGTTCTGGCTTGCCACCGACATGCGGCGGCATCTGTGGTCGCACACCTCGGTCGAGGGCGACGCGCCGGAATACACCGGCACCCCGAAAGAGCTGCTGATCGGCTTCCTGTTCGCGCTCGCGATCCTGGTGCCGCTCTATCTCGGCTACTTCCTCATGGGCATCGAGGCCGAGCGTCTGCAGGCCTTCGCCAGCACGCCGCTCGCGGTGTTCTACTATCTGTTCGTCCAGTTCGCGGTGTATCGCGCGCGGCGCTACCGGCTGACCCGCACGGTGTGGCGCGGCGTGCGGTTCTCGATGGGCGGCTCGGGCATGAGCTACGCCTGGCGCGTCGGGCTGTGGACGATGCTGACCTTCATCAGTCTCGGCTTCGCGCTGCCGTGGCGGCAGGCCGCGCTCGAGCGCTTCAAGATGCGCCACACCGCGTATGGCAATCTTCAGGGCAGCTTCGTCGGCACCGGCGGCGCGTTGCTGCGCCGCGGCTGGGGGCTGTGGGCGCTGCCGATCGGCGTGATCGTCGTGGTTGCGGTTCTGGCGGACCAGGTTCCCGCGCTCTCCGTCATCCTGACGCTGATCGCGCTGGTCGCGGCTCCGTTCTGGTATGCGGCTTACAAGGCCATCGAATGGCGCTGGTGGATCGGCGGCCTGCGCTTTGGCGAGGTCCGCTTTGAATCCGACTTCAAGTCGGACCGGCTCAGCGGCCTCTACTGGATGATGATCGTCTGGACCATCGTGATCGGCATCGGCTTCGGAATTTGGATGGGCGCCGTCAGCGGCATCAGCTATGGGCTGACCGGCGTTGCGATCTCGACCGATGCGACCATGCTCGAGATGCTGCAGAGCCCGGTGTGGCTGATCGGCGCCGCCATCGGCTACATGGGCTACATCCTCGCCATCTGGGCCGCGATGCGCATCTATCTGATCCACGACGTGTGGCAGCGCGTGGCGAGCTCGATCACGGTGCACAATCTCGCCGCCGCGAGGGACGTCGTCGAGCAGGGCCAGACCGTCAACGCGATCGGCGAAGGCCTCGCCGACAGCCTCGACATCGGCGGCCTCTGATGGATGTCCGGCTCTTCAAGCTGCTGAAATGAAGGTGACTGCCCGCCATGAATGATGTGCTGACGCCCGCACTGCTGCAGCCTCTGGTCCCGCCGCCGCTGCCCGCAACCGTCGCGAGCCGCATGGAATTTGCAAACGCCCGGCCGCAATACCGCCGGCTGGTGATGCGCGGCGCGCTGCTCGAGCTCATCACCGTCGGCTTCTACCGGTTCTGGCTCGCCACCGACATGCGGCGGCACTTGTGGTCGCACACCTCCGTCGAGGGCGACGCGCCCGAATACACCGGCACCGGCAAGGAGCTTCTGATCGGCTTCCTGTTCGCGCTCGCGATCATCGTCCCGCTCAACGTCGGCTATTTCCTGCTCGGCCTCGAAGCCGCGCGGTTGAAGGCCTTCGCCAGCGTTCCGCTGGTGGTCCTGTATTATCTGTTCTGGCAGTTCGCGACCTATCGGGCCCGCCGCTACCGCCTGACGCGCACGGTCTGGCGCGGCGTGCGGTTCTCGATGGGCGGCTCGGGGCTGAATTATTGCTGGCGCGCCGCGCTGTGGTCGCTGTTTTCTGTCGTGACCTTGGGACTCGCGTTGCCATGGCGCCAGGCCGCGCTCGAGCGCTTCAAGATGCGCTACACGGCCTACGGCAATCTCGCGGGCCAGTTCGAGGCCACCGGCGGGCAGCTGTTCCGGCGCGGCTGGGGGCTGTGGCTGATCTCGTGGCTGATGGTTGCCGGGCTCGCCGCGATCGTCACCTGGACGGTCTTTGTCATGATGGAGGTTCAGGCGGCCGGCAGGGTCCCGCCGCAGAATCTGGCCATAAAAGGCATCACCGCCATGGTCATCACGACCATTGCCTCGACTGCTGTGCAGGTGGCGGCTCCGTTCATCCTGGCGATGTACCGGTCCATCGAATGGCGATGGTGGATCTCAGGCATCCGGTTTGGCGAGGTCGGGTTTGAATCCGACATGAGCCGCGGCCGGCTGATTGGGCTCTACTGGAAGGTGATCGGCTGGAGCCTTCTGATGTGGGTCTTGTTTTCGGCCTGGACCGTTGCCGTGGTTTTCATTGCCAGGTCCCAGATCGGCGATGTGCCGGAGGTGCAAAAGATGATGCTGGCCACGCAGCATCCGGTTTTCTACGCGGGCATCGGCGTGGCCTACGTCATCGGCATCCTGGCGTTCTGGACCGTGACGCGTATCTATATGATCCACGACGTCTGGAACCGTGTTGCGAGCTCGGTCACGGTGTACAATCTCGCGTCCGCTGTCGATGTGGTGGAGCAGGGCCAACTGGCCAGCGCGCTCGGTGAGGGGCTGGCCGACAGCCTCGATGTGGCGGGCTTCTGATGACGATGCAGGACGGCACAGATCACGGCACAGATCAGACCAGCGTTGCCGAAGCCCCGGCGCCCGCCCCGGCGGAGCCGCGCGCGGTCTATTTCGACGGCAAGACCAACCGCAAGCGGACCGTGACGCTTCAGTTCGCGGGCGGGGTCGAGATTCTCGAAGACGGCCGCATCGTCGACATCTGGCCGTTCGGCGAGGTGCGGCGCGCCGACGGACCGCCGAACCTCATGCGGCTCAGCTGCGTCACCGCGCTGCCGCTGGCGCGGCTCGAGATCGCCGATGAGGCCACCAAGGCCGCGGTCGCCGAGCACTGCGCGGCGCTCGACCTGGCGCGGTCGGGCCGCGGCGGCACGCTGCGGATCGTGTTCTGGTCGCTGGCCGCGACGTGCTCGATCATCGGACTGGCGGTGTTCGGCATCCCGCTGATAGCCGACCGGCTGGCGCCGCTCGTGCCTTACAGCATGGAAAAGCGGATCGGCGACGCCGCCGACGTGCAGATCCGCGCCGTGCTCGGCGACAAGGACTGCAAGGCTGCAGAGGGGCAGGCGGCGTTCCAGGCGCTGGTCGACAAGGTCAAGGATGCCGGCGGCATCGAGGGCCCGCTCGAAGCCCACATGCTGAAATCGCCGATGGTCAATGCGCTCGCGCTGCCGGGCGGCCGGGTCTATTTCCTCAGCGCGCTGCTCGACAAGGCGAACAACGCCGACGAGATCGCCGCGATCCTCGCCCACGAGCTCGGCCATGTGAAGCATCGCGACCACATGCGCGGCGTGATCCAGACCGGCGGCACGTCGTTCCTGTTCGGCCTGCTGTTCGGCGACGTCACCGGCGCAGGCGCGGTGATCTTTGCCGGCCGTACGCTGCTGAACCAGTCCTATTCGCGCGAGGTCGAGGGCGACGCCGACACCTACGCCATCGAGACGATGCAAAAGCTCGGCCGCTCGGCGGTGCCGATGGGCGAGCTGCTGCTCCGCGTCACCGGCAAGGAGCGCAAGGAAATGACGATCTTTGCCAGTCATCCGCTCACGGAAGCCCGCCTCGAGCGGATGAAGAAGGCCGACCGCCCCATCACCGGACCGGCGCTGCTCACCGACAAGGAGTGGCGCGCGCTGAAGAAGATCTGCGAGTGACGATCTAACGCTTTTCCCAGTGTCACTAAACACAACGGTGGTGTCATCGCCGGGCTTGACCCGGCGATCCATGAGCGGGTGCAGCTCAAGGCAGCCTTACGTAAGACTTCCGCTGTTGAACCTGGGTCATGGACCCGCGGGTCAAGCCCGCGGGTGACAGTGTGCGTGTTGCACGGGTGTGCGTTCACACAGGCGGAAAACGGCCTAACGCTGCGCCATCTCGCGCACCGCCGCAGCGATCCGCGCGAAGGGCTCGCGCCAGTCGCCGGGCGCGCTCTGCCGGAAAAGCTTCATCGTCGGATACCACGGCGTGTCGTCGCGGCTGCGCAGCCACCGCCAGTCGGCGACGGAGGGCAGGGCGGTGAACACCGGCCGCCCCAGCGCACCCGCAAGATGCGCGATCGACGTGTCGCAGGTCACGACGAGGTCGAGACCCATCATCAGCGCCGCGGTGTCGAGGAAGGCGTCGGGGCCGGTATCGAAGTCGTCGCCCGGCTGCTCGATGCGCGCGCCGAACGGCACGCGGGCGATGTCCTGCAGCGGCGGGCCTTTCTGCAGCGACACCAGCCGCACGCCGGGAATGTCCGCCAGCGGCGCGAACGCCGCAAGCGGCACGTCGCGCAACCGGCCGAACCAGTCGCGCGCCGTGCCGAGCCCCCAGTTGATGCCGATCTTCAATCCGTCGCCGCCGAGCGAGGCCGCCCAGTGCTCGACGCGCGCGGGCTCGGCCGCGAGATAGGGCACCGTGGCCGGCACCTTGTCCGGCCGCACGCCGAGCACGCCCGGCGCGCTCATCAGCGGCAGCCAGCGCAGCGGATGGCCGTTGACCGGCGGCGCGTCGTCCATGCCCTCGACCGTGACGCCGTCCAATGACGACAGCAGCCGCCGGATCTGCGGCGGCGCCAGCAGGGTCACGTCGATGCCGCGCTTGGCGAGCAGCGGCGCGAAGCGGCTGAACATGATCATGTCGCCGAGGCCCTGCTCGCACAGGAGCAGCAGGCGTTCGCCCGGCGCAACGTCGCCGGTCCAGCGCGGATGGAGCAGGGACTTGTAAGCCGGCGCCTTCAGCCGGTCGCGATAATCGTAGAGCCGGAAGCCGGTCTCCCAGTCGCCGCGCGTGAGGCTCGCGAGCGCCCGGCCGTAATTCGCCTCGGCGAAATCCGGCCGCACCTTCAGCGCGCGGTCGTAGTCGGCGAGCGCCTCGTCGAGCCGGCCTTGCTCGTAAAGCACGTTGCCGCGGTTGGCGATGGCTTCCACGTTGTTCGGATCGATCGAAAGCGCACGCTCGATGCTGGCATGCGCCTCGTCCAGCCGGCCCATGGCCTTGAGCGTCAGGCCGCGGTTGGAATGCGCGCCGGGCATGTTGGGGAACAGCGCGATGGCGCGGTCGTAGTCGGAGAGGGCGAAGGCGTGCCGCCCGAGTCGCATATTCACCTCGGCGCGGTTGTAGAAGGCCGGCGCGAGCTGCGGCATCAAGGTGAGCGCGCGGTCGAAGCCCGCCAGCGCCTCGTCGAGCCGTCCCAGGTCCGAGAGCACGCCCGCGCGGTTGCAGAGGTCGGTGGGGTTGTCCGGCCGCAGCCGCAGCGCCTGGTCGAAATCGGCCAGCGCTTCGTCGAGCCGCTTCATCTCGGCGAGCAGCGTGCCGCGGTTGCCGTAGGCGTCGGCGAAGCCGGCGTCGGTCTCGATGGCGCGGCCGAAGGCCGAAAGCGCCTCGTCGTCCTGGTTCTTCCGCAGGTGCGCCTGGCCGAGCAGGTTGTAGAGCCGCGCCTGCGGTTTCCCGACGTCGAGCGCCCGCCCGATCACCTTGATGCCCTCGTCGGTCTGGCCCTCCTGCAGCGCCAGCACCGCGATGTAATACAGCGCGTCCACGTTGTTCGGGTCGCGCTGCAGGATCGCCACATAGCGCTGCATGGCGAGGTCGTGCTTGCCCTGCCGGTGCAGGGCGAGGGCCTCCTGGAGCGGATCGGCGGCGGTTTCGGGAGCGGACGGGGTCGTCGTCATGGGGGCGGTTCATGCCCGAGAGAGCCCAAATCGGCAACCCGAAGCCCCGGTTGCCACAATCCGTCCCGAGAACCCCGCCTGGGCCCATCTGGGCGCTTGCCCTGGTATGCGTCTTGCCTGAAAACCATGAGGAAAACGGGCGGGGTCGGAATGAAGGACATCCTCGACAGGTTGGAGCAGCGCCGCGGCCAGGCCCGGCTGGGGGGCGGGGAGACCCGCATCGAGGCGCAGCACAAGCGCGGCAAGCTGACCGCCCGCGAGCGCATCGAGCTCCTGATGGACAAGGGCTCGTTCGAGGAGTTCGACATGTTCGTCGAGCACCGCTCCATCGATTTCGGCATGGAAAAGTCCAAGATCCCGGGCGACGGCGTGGTCACCGGCTGGGGCACCGTGAACGGCCGCACCGTGTTCGTGTTCGCCAAGGACTTCACCGTGTTCGGCGGCTCGCTGTCGGAGACCCACGCGCAGAAGATCATCAAGGTGCAGGACGCCGCGATGCGGGCCCGCGCCCCGATCATCGGCCTGTTCGATGCCGGCGGCGCCCGCATCCAGGAGGGCGTGGCTTCGCTGGGCGGCTATGGCGAGGTGTTCAAGCGCAACGTCATCGCCTCGGGCGTCATTCCGCAGATCAGCGTCATCATGGGGCCTTGCGCGGGCGGCGACGTCTATTCGCCGGCCATGACCGATTTCATCTTCATGGTGCGCGACACCAGCTACATGTTCGTCACCGGCCCCGACGTGGTGAAGACCGTGACCAACGAGGTGGTCACCGCCGAGCAGCTCGGCGGCGCGAGCGTGCACACCACGAAGTCGTCGATCGCCGACGGCGCCTATGACAACGACGTCGAGTGCCTGCTCCAGATGCGCCGGCTGATCGACTTCCTGCCGTCGAGCTTCGAGGCCGGCGTGCCGGAATGGCCGAGCCATGACGACATCGGCCGCGAGGATCGCTCGCTCGACACGCTGATCCCTGAAAACCCGAACAAGCCCTACGACATCAAGGAGCTGATCACCAAGGTGGTGGACGAGGGCGATTTCTTCGAGATTTCGGAAAGTTTCGCCAAGAACATGGTCACGGGCTTCGGCCGCATCGCCGGCCGCACCGTGGGCTTCGTCGCCAACCAGCCGATGGTCTTGGCCGGCGTGCTCGACAGCGACGCCTCGCGCAAGGCCGCGCGCTTCGTGCGCTTCTGCGACGCCTTCAACATCCCGATCGTGACGTTCGTGGACGTGCCGGGCTTCCTGCCCGGCACCGACCAGGAATACGGCGGCCTGATCAAGCACGGTGCCAAGCTCCTGTTCGCCTATTCGCAGGCGACGGTGCCGCTCGTCACCATCATCACCCGCAAGGCCTTCGGCGGCGCCTATGACGTGATGGCGTCAAAGCATGTCGGCGGCGATCTCAACTACGCCTGGCCGACCGCGCAGATCGCCGTGATGGGCGCCAAGGGCGCGGTGGAGATCATCTTCCGCGCCGACATCGGCGATGCGGACAAGATCGCGGCACGCACCAAGGAATACGAGGAGCGGTTCCTGTCGCCGTTCATCGCCGCCGAGCGCGGCTATATCGACGACGTGATCATGCCGCATTCGACCCGGCGGCGGATCGCCCGGGCGCTCGCGATGCTCAAGGGCAAGCAGGTGGAGATGCCGCGGCGGAAACACGATAATTTGCCGGTGTAGACTGCTTTAATCGGGTGGCAGAGTTCTGATAGAACGGCTGCCATGGATATAGTCAGAAAATCGTGTTTTGTCATCGCGCCCGCCGAATTGCCGGTAGGCCCCTTTCTTGAGCAACTTCGACAGGAGGGGGTAGAGCCTTTTTTCATTAGTGATTTTTTGAAGAGACCTGGTAGTTCTGTTTCTCAAACTAGGAGCGCCTTCAAAACAGTTGATTTCATCATAGCCTTTCTTGCCCATAGCCATTCTTTACCGAACTTATATTTTGAGATTGGGTTTGCCATGGGTGTTGGGCGCCCGTTACTGGCATTTGCATCGCCAGGGGTACAAATTCCGGTCGATCTTGTTCGTGCGCGCATAAAGCGCATTGATCTTTCCAATTTGGCTAACGTGCTTCCTGACATTCAGGCGTTTCTGGCACCCAAAGAAAAAAGCGAGATAGTGGGCTTTGCCGAAACCAAATCCGAGAGTTCGCGTCCTCGCCCACGGCTGAGGGGGGCTAACTTGAAAATTGAGGTTGCGCGCGTTCGCGGATTGCTGCGCTCCGGACAATTTTCTGAAGCCGAGTCTGCTTTGTCGAAACTTTTGAGTGATGTCGGGTGGACTGTCGTAGAGGCTCGACCAAACGTTCGCACGCGGGCTCCCGATTTGGCGGTTTGGATCGATGAGGTTGAGAAGGAGATAGGAAATCCTATCGCCGTTGAGGTCAGGAGTTCTTTGGAGCCTATCGGCTTGGACGCCGCCGTCGCGCAGCTTTCGCGCTATCTGAGCAATGCCAACGCTAAGGCCGGTATTGTTTTGTATGGCGGTCCGCCGCTCCGCCTGCAGCAACGGAATATCGCTCAAAGTTCTCCGCCAATTTTTGCGTTCAGCTTTGATGAGTTGGCCGATCTGATCGAAACTGAGAAATTTCCCGCGACTCTCAAGGCCTCCCTTGCTTCGGCAAAGCGGGTTTCTTAGTCGTGGCAGCTCTCGACCGTCAGAAGATTGCAGCGCTTCTCGCCGACGGTGACGCGGCAACAACGGCTCCTGAAAAGGGGAAAAAATTTGAAGAGTTGATCAAACTCGCCTTTGGTTATGTGCCGGGGCTAAAGTTTTACAAATCAAATATCTTAAATAACGCAGGCAGCGAGGAGATTGATGTCGCGTTCTTCAACAATAAATCAAAATCCGGATTTCCGTTTTTGCCCTTTCTGTTGTTAGTTGAGTGCAAAAATTGGTCTGTCCCAGTCGGCGCTGTTAACGTACGGGAATTTTCAACTAAGCTCAAACACCGTGCTTGCGCGCACGGCGTTTTAGTTGCTGCGAACGGGATAACCGGGAACCAGCAAGATCGTACGGCCGCTCATGATGCAGTTCGTATGGCCTTGGCGACCGAGGGGATCAGCATCATCGTTGTTACGCGCGCAGAAATTGAGGCGTGGAACAGCGCGGCGGATATCGTCGATCTTTTCAAATTGAAACTGTGTGAACTCACGGTGGATGGATCGATTTTTGTTTGAGGTGCTCATCTGCAATTGAGTGGGCTAGCGAACGTACCCTCCATTGTCGCGGAGCCAATGAAATCTGTTTCGCTCTTGTGTCCTGTTGACCGCGACGCGCCTCATGCTAACCCAACTACTTCTGTGTGACCCCCCACACACTGTCCATCCCCATTTGCCGCTAAACCTCCAATCACACGGGGAGGGTGGCATGGACCAGATCACTCCGAAGCTCGTAACCGACAGCACCGCCATCGACGCCGGGACGCTGCAGCCGTTGGCGCCGGAATTGCTCGCCGCCTACAAGAAAATGCTGACCTACCAGTTCAGCGGCACCGTGGTGCTGGTGGCGATCCTCGCCGTGGGCCTGCTCGGCTCCTACGCCGTCGTCAAAACCTGGCAGCCGCCGATCCTGGTGCTGGTCACGCTGGCGGGCATGCTCGGCGCGTTCTTCAGCGCGCTGACGCGGCTTTACCAGGTCGACCAGCTTTCCGTCGCTCTGATCTCACCGACGGTGTCGCAGCTCAGCGGCTGGCATCTGTTCATGTACTCGTTCGTGCCGCCGATGGTCGGCGCCATCGCCGCGGTCGCGCTCTATATCGGCTTCGTCTCGGCGCTCGTGGCCGGCGGGCTGTTTCCCGAGATGGCCTGCAAGGGCGCGGGCGCAACCTGCGACGATCTCTACGGCGTGCTGACCGCGTTCGGGCCGAAGGCCGCGCCGGACTACGGCAAGGTGCTGATCTGGTCGTTCATCGCCGGCTTCTCCGAGCGGATGGTGCCGGACATGCTGCAGTCGCTGGTGGCCAAATCGCAGAAGCAGGACGGGCCATAGCGTCCGGCTTCGCAGTGTCCGCGTACGGCGGGCGGTCTCCGGCAACGCCGCCGTCCGCCATCGCGGGCAACCATTCAAGCAGTCTGCGCAATGCGAGCACGTACGCCGTCCGGGATCGTCTGCGGCGCCTTGTTGAGGCTCTCGATCGCAAAGCCCGCCGCGGATTTGTAGCCCGCCATGAATTCTGCGCGCTCTTTCGGCGGGATCACGTCGTCGATGTTTTCGAACGTGCCGCCGCAGCGTTCATCCACCATGTTGAGCAGGCCAAAGGGGCCGGCTCCGCGATTGCGCAGGATGAGCTGCGAGATCGGACCGCAGAGCCTGGCGTCATAGGCGGCGAGCGCTTCGGGCGTCGGCCCGTGCTCGATCATGATGGCCCCAAGTGTGCGGGCATCGACGATGGCCTGGCTGCCGCCGTTGGAGCCGGTCGGATACATGGCGTGGGCCGCGTCGCCCAGCAGGGTCACCGGGCCGTCCGTCCAGGTCGGGATGGGGTCGCGGTCGATCATCGGGTTCTCGAAAGCGCTGTCGGCCTGCCGGAGCAACGCCGGCACATCGAGCCAGTCCCAGACCCAGTTTTCGAAATGATGGGCGAAGTCGCCGATGCCGACCTGCCGGAACCAGCCGCGCTGTTTCCAGCCCTCGGTGTTGTCCATGGTCACCTCGGCGATCCAGTTGATCATCGAGAGGCCGGTCTTCGGATCGGGATGCGAGATCGGATAGAACACCATGCGCTGGCGATGCGTGCCGAGGCCGACGAACGAGGCGCCGGTGCGGATCGGCTTCGCCCAGGTCGTGCCGCGCCACATCACCGCGCCGCCCCAATGGATCGGCGGCTGGGTCGGATGCATTTGCGCGCGGATCGCCGAGTGGATGCCGTCGGCGCCGATCAGCAGGGCGCCGGTCACCTCGGACGTCGATCCGTCGGCGCTCTCGACAAACGCGCTGACGCTGCCATCCGGATTCTTCCGGTAGGCGGTCACGCGGTGTCCGAGCCTGACCGCTCCGGATCCCATCCGCTCGACCGCCTTTTGATGGAGCAGCACGTGGAAGTGGCCGCGATGGACGGCGTATTGCGGCCAGCTATAGCCGGCCAGCAATCCACGAGGCTCCGAGTAGATATCGTTGCCGTTGAGCCCGACCAGCGCCCATTCCTTGGCTGGCAGTCCGACGCCGTCGAGGTCCTGCTTGCCGATGCCGAGATCGTAAAGCTCGCGGACGGCGTTGGGTTGCAGATTGATGCCGACGCCGAGCGGGCGCATCTCACGGACCGCCTCGAACACCACGCAGGGCACACCGATCTGGTGAAGGGTGAGCGCAGTGGCGAGCCCGCCGATGCCTCCACCGGCGATGATCACAAGTTCATTCTTCAAGCGTCTGCCCCGGTCTGCAATCTTAGGACCCTTCATTATCGTTGGCCTGCGGACTGGGGCAAGCGCGTACAGGACGCCGCGGCTCACGAGCGCGAATGGAGCCCCGTGGGTCGCCCATTCAGGTGCTTTTTGCAGGAAGTCACACTTGCGCCGGCTGCCGGATCGGGCCAGAGATGCCCCCCGAAATCGCCACCGGAGGTCAATCGATGCCACCGTCTTCACGCGCCGCCGCACTGGCCGCAATCCTCACCCTCGGCCTGCCTGTTCTCGGAGTTGCCACCATGGATGAATCCGCCGCCCAATCCGCCGCCAAGCCCGTCACCACCGCCTCCGGCCTGCAATACATCGACAGCAAGCCCGGCACCGGCGCGCAGCCGCGGCCGAACCAAACCGTCGTGGTGCACTACACCGGCTGGCTCTATGCCAACGGCACCAAGGGCAAGAAATTCGACAGCTCGGTCGACCGCAACGAGCCGTTCGAATTCCCGGTCGGCGCCGGCCGCGTGATCCGCGGCTGGGACGAGGGCGTGGGCTCGATGAAGGTCGGCGGCAAGCGCACGCTGATCATTCCGCCGGGGCTCGGCTATGGCGCGCAGGGGGCAGGCGGCGTCATTCCGCCGAACGCCACGCTGATGTTCGACGTGGAATTACTCGGCGTGAAGTGAGCGGGCCGCAGCTTGCGGAAGATTGCAATGAAACGAGCTCATGCAATCCGCTCGGCGTTCGTTGCGGCCGCGCTGTTGGCGGCCGCCGTCCCGTGCGCGCAGGCTGCGCCCGTCGAGTATGATGCTACCAACGTGTGGTGGTCGCGCCAGGCGCGTTCCGGCAGCGACCCGTACGTGGTGTTGGGCTTCGCCCTTCCGGTGCTGAGCGGCGACCGAATGGTTGGTGTCGTCAACATCCTTTGCCCCCGTGGCAGCCCGCGGGGCGCTTTTCTCGAAGTCCCGATGACCGTCCGTCCGCGGCCTGAGCTGCAAGGAAAACAGGTTCAAGTCTTTGTCGTCGTCAACGGCCAGACCTTTGCCGGGCACGTCGATAACAACCGCTTTCTGGTCTACTTCGACGACCCGCCGTTGCCGAATGACATGCCGGGCGTTCGGGCCGGCAAGTCTGTGCGCGCCGCCCTCAGCGAGAAGACCGATGCCATCCAGGTCGGGCTCGATCCCAAGGGAGCCGACGCTGTGACGATCAGGTTCAACCGGCCGGAGCCGCAGGCGAAGGTGATGTTTGACAATCTGCGGGGGCAGGGACTGGCGCCGGTGAGCTATGACCGGATCGTCCGAGCCTGCGACGAATTCATGGGACGCAAGGCTGCACGCTGATCGCTGACAAGATCACGCGCGTGCGCGAGAAAAAAGCCGGCGCAGGCAAGGCCCGCGCCGGCTTGTCGATTGATTGAGCTCCGTGCCGGCGCTTACGCGCGCTGCGCGGTCCAGCGGCCCGAGCAGCGTTCCTCGCCCGAGCTGCCGCTCCAGCTTCCGCCGCCCGACGACAGCGACAGCTTGCCCGAGCCGGAGGCGGACTTGCCCATCGCCGAGACGAACACGCGGACGCTGCCCTTGCCGGTGACGCGGCCATTGGCCCGCGCCAAGCCCGGGAAGCTGACCTGGCCGTTCGTGATCTCGACCGGGAAATTGTAGGTCTCGCAGGAGCCGTGGGTCGTGGTGATCGACAGGCTCCAGCGGCCGTCATACGGCGTGCCGGCGTTGGCGAAGCTTGCGGTGGAAGCCACGGCAACGAGGGCCAGAAGGCTTGAGCGGACAAACGAGTTGGTCATGGGAAATCCCCTGAATGTTCAGGCGTCGCGATCAGGACGCCGCATAACTGTTGGTCGCGATCGGCTCCTACAAGGTTCAAGGTCGCGAGGCCCGGCAGATTCCAGCAAGGCCACGCGAGTCGAAGCAACGAGCCGACGAATCGAAGCCTCGCATATCCACGTTACGGCTTTGTTGATCGGAACCAAGAGACCTCCGTCACACTTCGGGACGCCCCGCGCTGGCGAGCCCCTATGGCGAGCGGCCAGCGCGGGCACATGGAGCGCTGGCGAGCCCCTATGGCGAGCGGCCAGCGCGGGCACATGGAGCGCTGGCGAGCCCCTACGGCGAGCGGCCAGCGCGACCGTTTGGAGCGGCCGCAGGGACGCCGCGAGATGATAGTTTCAGCGGGGACTATTGGGACAGAGCTTGCAAACCGGGGTGTCCGGTTTGACTTCCGCGTCGCGGAAAGTATTCCTGCATACGTCCTGGCCTCCCGAGGGCGCTTTCATGAGGCGCTCATGTCAGCGGGCCAGGATGTGGCGCCCGGGCTCCTGGTCCACGCAACCAGGGTCTCGGGTCGTCTCGGATCACCGCCCGCGCCGTCGCAAGACGGGGCTGCCCTTTAAGGGCTGGACGTGGACGGGCTGAAGGGCGGCGCCAATGCTGCCTGGATAGGGGCGAGGTTATGCTCGTCCGCCCG
>Ga0209758_1000546_pt1 | contig 59757 bp, 61 predicted proteins | sample AraplaMF_Col_mMF_FD_184258 | JGI IMG/M metagenome (GOLD analysis project Ga0209758, IMG submission 184258) | Arabidopsis root microbial communities from the University of North Carolina, USA - plate scrape MF_Col_mMF (SPAdes) (version 2) | ecosystem: Host-associated > Plants > Roots > Endosphere... | reverse complement strand
CGTCGCGGATCGGACGGATGTCGACCTGCGAGCGCGGCAGGAAGGCCACGGCACCGTCGAGGTCGACGGTGAAGCCGCCCTTGACCTGGTTGAAGATGACGCCGTTGACCTTCTCGTTGTTCTGGAAGGCCTTCTCGAGCTTGCCCCAGCTCTCTTCGCGGCGCGCCTTGTCGCGCGACAACACGGCCTCGCCGAGGGCGTTCTCGATACGATCGAGGAACACTTCCACCTCGTCGCCGACCTTGAGGTCGCTATCACGGCCGGGGCCGGAAAATTCGCGCAGGGCGACGCGGCCCTCAGTCTTCAGGCCGACGTCGATGACGGCCATGTCCTTTTCAATTGCAACAACCTTGCCCTTGATGACGGAGCTTTCCTGCAGGTTGCCGCCTGCGAAGGACTCGTCGAGCATCGCGGCGAAATCGTCGCGCGACGGGCTATAGGTATCAGCAGAAGTCGAAGCCATTTGTTCTCCAGTTGCGGATGTCTTGCCGGCCGTTGGGTTCATGGGCGCATCGCACACGCAGTGTCGGAAGGTCCGCAAAACCTTCGAGCGACCGCTCGCCGCTCCGGCTGGCACCGGAACGGCGCAAGCGGGCCGGCTGGGGCCCGCGCGTTCGATACGTGGAAATCTTTCGTCCGGATCCTGGATCGCACCGGTCCCGAAACGAAGGACCTGACGTATCGACCTCAACGAGCGGGAGCGGGCACTTCCTCCAATGACGGCGGCGGCTTAACCCCGCGACCGGCCCGCTCGGACAGCCTCGATAATGTCGATGGCGGCCCGGACGCCGCCTTCTATATCCAGTTGGGAGTTATCTAGCAAGTAAGCATCCGGGGCCGGCTTTAAAGGCGCAATCGGCCGGTTCTTGTCGCGTTCGTCGCGCTGGATGATATCGGCGAGCACGGCCGCCTCGTCCGCCTCCTCGCCCCTCGCCCGGGCCTCCATGGTCCGGCGACGGGCGCGGACCCTGGGGTCGGCGACCACGAAGATCTTCACGTCGGCATGCGGACAGATCACGGTTCCAATGTCCCGACCGTCCAGCACCGCCCCCGGGGGGTCGGCAGCGAATTGGCGCTGGAAATTGAGCAGGACCTCGCGGACGCGCGGGATCGCCGAGACGATGGAGGCGCCTTCGCCGGCCAACTGGGTCTTGAGGGCCGGGTTGCCGAACTTCTCGGGGTCAAGCTCCAGCGCGGCCTGCACCGCCGCCGCCTCGTCCCGGAGATCATGGCCCGATTGCATCAGGGCGTAGGCGACCGCGCGATAGATCACGCCGGTATCGAGATGACGATAGCCGTAATGGTGCGCGAGACGCTTGCCGAGCGTCCCCTTGCCCGAGGCCGCGGGCCCGTCGATGGCGATGATCATGTCACTCAAACCTTGGCTGTCAGCGGCCCGCGCGCACGTCGCAATGGCCGCTCTTCGGTAAAAATATTGCGAGACGCGAACTCCGCGGGACTCGCAAAAGTGAGATATTCGCGCATCGCGTCGGACGGCGACGATGTCGTGAACCAGGGCTCGGCGAGCCGCCGCGCGGGATCGCAGACCCAGGCCGGCACCCGGCCGAGACGACGTTGCTTGGCCAGATATTCGGCGATCGCACCGACCAGGGCGTCAAGCCGGTCGTCCTGCGTCAGCATCGGCTCGTCCTTGATCGTCTCGTATTGAGCCTCGCTCGACCCGGCCAGATCGAACGTGTCCACGAATTCGGCCAACGTCGTATCTTGCGGCGCGCCGGCATGGATACGGCTGACGGCTTCAGCGAGGGTATTTGGGCGCATCCGCTCCTCCCCCCTGGTCCATGTTCTTCAGCAAGAAGCGCTGCTTCTCGGAGGATGCCGCGCTTACTGGAAAATATCGACCAAGCAGCGCGATGGCTTCTTCGACGGTCGAGATTCCAACCACTTTCATCAAATTCAAGATGTCCAGCCGCTCCGTGTCCCCGCGAACAGGATCCGTGATGCGGAACGCCTTCAATTTCAACGCCAGAAGATATTCGGCAGAGGGCACCGAAACCTCAAGCCCTGGCGGCGTGCCGTCGCGCGGGAAAGTGCCGAATTCGAGGTGATCCGCGGCGCGGTCAGCGAGTGGACTGAGATGGAATACGACATGATCGTTGAACCAGTCGGCACCCCATCCATTCCTTGTGGCAATGTCAGCGACCGTCTCCTGCAGCCAGCCCGGCAGCGGATGCTCGAGCTTCGAGACGTCGACGTCCTCGGTCGCCAGGCGGAAATTGCTGGCGAGCATGAGAGCGGAGCCGCCATAGACCGCGATCTGGAGCTTGGTTCCGGCTTGGGCCGCAGCCCGGCCGATCGAATCGAAAGCATCCAGCAAGGCGTCGCGGTCAAAGGCTGCGCTCATGGCCGCGGCCTCATGAGAACTCGGCCCCTAACGAACGCATCATCGGAATGAAGTCCGGGAAACTGGTGGCGATGAAGGCGGTGTCGTCGACGGTCACCGGCTGGTCGGAGGCGCAGCCCATCACCAGCGCGGACATCGCGATGCGATGGTCCATGTGGGTGGCAACAAGGCCGCCGCCGGGGACGTGGCCGCGGCCCTCGACGATCAGATCGTCGCCGGAGATTTCGACCTTCACGCCGTTGACGCGCAGCATGGCGGCGGTGGCCTCCAGGCGGTCCGATTCCTTGACGCGCAGCTCGTGCAGGCCGCGCATGGTCGTCCTGCCTTCGGCGAAAGCAGCCGCCACCGCCAGCACCAGATATTCGTCGATCATCGAGGGCGCCCGCTCCGGCGGCACCTCGACGCCGCGCAGTTTCGAGGCCCGCACGCGCAATTGCGCCATGGGCTCACCGGCATCGCCCCGCGCTTCGCTTTCCTCGATGGAAGCGCCCATTTCACGCAGCGTGGTAAACAGGCCGGTGCGCAGCGGATTGGTCATGACGTCGGACAGGACGACGTCGGAGCCTTCCACGATCAATGCCGCGACCACAGGGAAGGCCGCCGAGGACGGATCGGCCGGCACCACCACGGTGGCGCCGTGCAGCTCAGGCTGGCCTTTGAGCTTGATACGGCGGCCATGCACACCCTCCCGCACGGAGGAGATGTCGGCCCCAAAATGCTTCAGCATCAATTCGGTATGGTCGCGGCTGGCCTCGGTCTCGATCACGGTCGTGGTGCCGGGTGCAGCGAGGCCCGCCAGCAGCACCGCGGATTTGATCTGGGCCGAGGCGACCGGGGTCGTGTAGGTGATCGGAAGCGGATCGCGCGCGCCCTGCAGGGTCAGCGGCAGCCGGCCGCCCTCCCCACCGGAAACGACCTTCGCGCCCATCTTTTCCAGGGGATCGAGGATCCGGCGCATCGGCCGGCTACGCAGCGAGGCGTCGCCGTCGAATACCGCCGAGATCGGGCAGCCCGCGACGGCGCCCATCACCAGCCGGCAGCCGGTGCCGGAGTTGCCGAAATCCAGAGGCGCCTTGGGCGAGGCAAAGCCGGCGACGCCGACCCCATTCACCTTCCAGGCGAAATCACCGGTGCGTTCGACCCTGGCGCCCAGCGCCTGCATGGATTTGGCGGTATTGAGGACGTCCTCGCCCTCGAGCAGGCCCGAAATCCTGGTCTCGCCGACCGCGAGCGCCCCCAGGATGAGGGCCCGGTGGGAGATCGACTTGTCCCCGGGCACCCGTACTTTCCCGGTCAGGGGACCGCTGGCGCGAGACTGAAGCGGCCTCGGTGGGTCGGAATGAGTCAAGATTGTGTCCTTGGATGAGCCCTGGGGGACTGCGGCGCAGGTACCACATGGTCCGCGCCCCGTCACGGGCATGTCGTTCTCCCGTAATGCGCTATTGACAGCGGGCCGCCAACTAGCCAAGTGAAACACCGCTTTTCAAGACATTCCCAGGATTCCTGCCGTGGCCAAGTCCGAACTCGGAACTAAACGTATTTGCCCGACCACGGGCAAGAAGTTCTATGACCTCAACAAGAATCCGGTGATCTCGCCCTATACCGGCGAAGTCGTGCCGATCGCCCCGGTGGCGCCCGCGCGCGTGCCTCGCGGCGCCGAAGCTCGCCACGCAGCAGCCGCCGACACCACGCCGGAGCCGGCGGAGGTCGAGGAGGTCTCGCTGGAGGAGGCCGATGCCGAGGAGAACACCGGCAAGGTCAAGGCCGTGGTGCCCGAATCGGAGGACGATATCGAGGTCGACGAGACCCTCGATGACGACGATGACGATGATTCGACCTTCATTGCCGACGAAGAAGAGGGCGATGAGGACGTGACCGACATCATTGGTGATGTCGGAGGTGATGAAGAGACTTGAGATCAGCCCTGATCTGTGAAAAAGGGTGCACCGCGCGAGTCGCCAGGACTCGCCGGTTGGGGTGATCCACCAGATTTCACCCCGTTAAGGACTAAGGGGCCATAGCTCAGCTGGGAGAGCGCTTGCATGGCATGCAAGAGGTCGGCGGTTCGATCCCGCCTGGCTCCACCAGCCTTCGCTGGCTTCGCCAGCTACGGCTCGGCAAGCCAGCTCCGCTCCATCGTAGCGAAGCTAGCGAAGGCTGCCGCGGCGTAGCCCGAAGGGCGAAGCCGGGCTTCAGCAAGGCAAGCGCGCGCGTGTAAGCTCTCCTCGACAACCGGGGAGCGTGCCATGAAGTACGTTTACATCCTTGAGAGCCTCGATTCCCTCCACTTCTATGTCGGGATCACTGACGACCTCCGCGCCAGATTGACCAAACACAATGCTGGTGAGGTCCCTCACACCTCGAAATACGGGCCCTGGCGTCTGAAGACTTACGTGGCGTTCAGCAACGAGAAGCAGGCTGTTGCATTCGAGAAATATCTGAAGTCCGCATCCGGCCGCGCCTTTGCCAAGAAGCGCCTCTAACCCCTACTCCCCGATCACCGCATTCAGCCGATCCCTGAGCGCGACGATCTCGTCCTTCATCGCCACCAGCTCCGACACCGAGCAATCCGACGCCGCCAGGATCGACTGCGGCACGGCGCGCGCTTTCTCCTTCAGCGCATGGCCCTGCGTCGTCAGCGCGATCAGGACCTGGCGCTCGTCCTCGCTGGAGCGGGTGCGTCTGACGAGATGCGCTGCCTCCAGCCGCTTGAGCAGCGGCGTCAGCGTGCCCGAATCCAGGAACAGCCGTTCGCCAATGTCCTTGACCGGCACGTCGTCGCGCTCCCACAGCACCAGCATCACCAGATATTGCGGGTAGGTCAGGCCGAGCCGGTCCAGCAGCGGCTTGTAGACGCGGTTGAAGGCATGCGCGGCCGAATAGACCGCAAAGCAGATCTGGTTGTCGAGCCGCAGCGGCGCGTCCGCTGCCGAGGGTTTTCGGGGCATGGAGAATCTCTCGGAATTTGTCTCATTGTGGCGCCGCGGGCCGCGACATTCAATTGCGAACAATTAAATGTGAGGCGTCGTAATTTCGATTGCGCACAATCTAATTGTCGGCGATATAGATCGCACCCCATCGAAACACAGGGAGACGACAATGTCCGTGAACGTGCTCTACAAGACCAGCGCCAAGGCCACCGGCGGCCGCGACGGCCATGCTGCAACCCTCGACGGCGCGCTCGACGTCAAGCTGACCACGCCGAAGGAGCTCGGCGGCGGAGGCGGCGCCGGCAACAATCCCGAGCAGCTGTTCGCGGCCGGCTATGCCGCCTGCTTCATCGGCGCGATGAAGTTCGTGGCCTCGCAGGGCGGACCTAAGGTTCCCGCCGACGCCTCCGTCACCTCGACCGTCGGCATCGGCCCGCGCTCCGAGGGCGGCTTCGGCCTCGATATCGACCTCGCGGTCTCGCTGCCGGGCCTCGCCCGCTCGGAAGCCGAAGCGCTGGTCGAGAAGGCGCACCAGGTGTGCCCCTATTCCAACGCCACGCGCGGCAATGTCGACGTTCGCCTGACGGTCGTCTGATCGGAACGGCGGATTGGCCGGCCCGAGATCCCCCTCGGGCCGGCCACTTGCGTTGATTTGCCACGTCGCGGGACTGACGCGCGGCGGCGCATACGGCCCTACGCGAGGGCCCATTGCTGGCGCAAAAAAACCTCGCTAGGCCTGTGACCAAACGTCGACACAGGGGAAGCGAAGGCAATGAGTTCTGAAGCCGCCACAGGTGCCATGAGCGGACTGCGCGTCATCGATCTCACGCGCGTGCTCGGCGGTCCCTACTGCACCCAGATCCTCGCCGACCATGGCGCCGACGTGATCAAGGTCGAGCCGCCCGCCGGCGACGAGGTGCGCGACTGGGGCCCTCCCTTCCACGAGGAGGATGCGGCCTATTTCATCGGCATCAACCGCAACAAGCGCTCGATCGGCCTCGACCTCGCCTCCGAGGGCGGCCGCGCCGTGCTGCTCAAGATGCTGGAAAGCGCCGACGTCCTGATCGAGAATTTCAAGCCGGGCACGCTGGAGAAATGGGGCATCGGCAATGACGTGCTCAGCAAGAAATTCCCGCGCCTCGTGCATTGCCGGATCTGCGGCTTCGGCGCCGACGGCCCGCGCGGCGGCAATCCTGGCTACGATGCCATCATCCAGGCCATGACCGGCATGATCGCCGCGACCGGCTCGCCCGAGAGCGGACCGATGCGGATCGGCGTGCCCCTGGTCGACATCGGCACCGGACTTTATGCGGCGATCGGCATCCTGATGGCGCTGTCGGAGCGGCAGCGCTCGGGCAAGGGCCAGTTCCTGGAGACGACGCTGTACGAGACCGGCCTTGCCATCATGCATCCGCACACCGCGAATTACTTCATGCATGGCAAGCCGCCGTCGCTGACCGGCAACGAGCACCCGAACCTCGTGCCCTACGCGATCTTCCCGACCAAGACCGACAACATCTTCATCGGGGTCGGCAATGACGGCACCTTCCGCAAGCTCGCCAAGGAGATCGGCAAGCCCGAGCTCGGCACCGATCCGCGCTTTGCCCGCAACAAGGACCGCATCGCCAACCGCGAGGCGCTGCGCGCCGAGCTTGCCGCGGTGTTCAGCCAGCACGAGGCCGAGCCGCTGTGCAATCGTCTGCTCGCCGCGGGCCTGCCCGCAGGGCCCGTGCAGAAGATCGACCAGGCGTTGACGAACCCGCACACGATCGCGCGCGGGGATATTATCGAGAAGGACTGGTACAAGGGCGTGGCGTCGCCGATCCGGCTCGACCGCAGCAAGCCGAGCCTGCGCCGGCTACCGCCGAAATTCAGCCAGCACTCGGCTGAAGTGCTGGGCGAGTTCGGCTACTCCAAGGCCGAGATCGAGGCGATGGTCGAAAAGGGCACGGTCTGCGGGCCGGAGCGCAAGCGCTAGGGGCTTGCGACGGTGCGCTCCCTCTCCCGCCTGCGGGAGAGGGTTGGGGAGAGGGTTTCTCTACGGTGGGATTCCCCAAGAGGAGAGAACCCTCACCCGCGCTGCGCGCGACCTCTCCCGCAGGCGGGAGAGGTTTTCGAGCCTGCGGCCCGGTCATCGGCTCACATCACCAATGCCGCACTGCGGCGCGATCCACACGGGTGCACCGCGAACGGAGGAGGCTGTTCGCATCGCCTTCGCCTATTTTCCGGCTTCCCTTTTCCAGCGCTTGCCGCTTTCGTTTCGGCCGCTTACACAGTCATGTGAACGTCATATGGCACTGCTAGCGCAAGCGCTTCATTAGTGACGGGCAAGGGAGGTTTTCTTGATGGCTCTTCGACAATTTGGCACGGCTGCTGCTGTTGCACTCGCGGTTGGTCTCGGCGCTTCGCCGGCTTTGGCCGTGACTGAGATCCAGTGGTGGCACGCGATGACCGGCGCGAACAACGACGTCATCGTCAAGCTTGCCAACGACTTCAACGCGGCGCAGAGCGACTACAAGGTCATCCCCACCTACAAGGGCAACTACGCCGACACGATGAATGCGGGCATCGCGGCCTTCCGCGCCGGCAACGCGCCGCACATCATGCAGGTGTTCGAGGTCGGCACCGCCACCATGATGGCCGCGACCGGCGCCGTGAAGCCCGTTTACAAGCTGATGGCCGACGCGGGCGAGAAGTTCGATCCCAAGATCTACCTGCCCGCCATCACCGGCTACTACTCGACCTCGAAGGGCGAGATGCTGTCCTTCCCCTTCAACTCGTCGTCCACGGTCATGTGGGTCAACCTCGACGAACTGAAGAAGAACAATATCGAGATCCCGAAGACCTGGCCCGAGACGTTCGAGGCCGCCAAGAAGCTTCATGACAACGGCCACCCGACCTGCGGCTTCTCCGGCTCCTGGGTCACCTGGGTCAATCTCGAGCAGCTCTCCGCCTGGCACAACGTGCCGCTCGCCAGCAAGGCCAACGGCCTCGACGGCTTCGACACCAAGCTCGAGTTCAACGGGCCGCTCCAGGTCAAGCATCTCGAGAAGCTGGTCGAGCTGCAGAAGGACAAGATCTACGACTACGCCGGCCGCACCAACACGGGCGAAGGCCGCTTCACCTCGGGCGAGTGCGCGATCTACCTGACCTCGTCGGCGTTCTTCGGCAACGTCAAGGCGCAGGCCAAGTTCGCCTTCAACGCCGTGCCGATGCCGTACTATCCGGACGTCAAGGGCGCCCCGCAGAACTCGATCATCGGCGGCGCTTCGCTCTGGGTCATGGGCGGCAAGCCGGCCGAGGAATACAAGGGCGTCGCGAAATTCCTGACCTTCCTCTCCGACACCGATCGCCAGGTCTACATCCACAAGGCCTCGGGCTATCTGCCGATCACCAAGGCTGCCTATGAGAAGGCCAAGGCGGAAGGCTTCTACAAGGACCAGCCCTATCTCGAGACCCCGCTGCTCGAGCTGACCAACAAGGAGCCGACCGAGAACTCCCGCGGCCTGCGCCTCGGCAACATGGTTCAGCTCCGTGACGTCTGGTCGGAAGAGATCGAGCAGGCGCTCGCCGGCAAGAAGACCGCCAAGCAGGCGCTGGATGCGGCCGTGGAGCGTGGCAACACGATGCTGCGGCAGTTCGAAAAGACCGCCATCAAGTAAGGCGATCAGCGTCAGGCCGGTGAACCCGGCCTGACGCTTCGGGGCATCATGCAAAAGCAAGCCATTTTCCAATCGAAGCTGTTGCCTTACGTGCTGGTTGCGCCGCAGCTCGCAATCGTGCTGATTTTCTTTTACTGGCCGGCCCTGCAGGCCGTGATCCAGTCCTTCCTGCTGCAGGACGCCTTCGGTCTCTCGACCACCTTCGTCTGGTTCGATAATTACATCGAGCTGTTCAAAGACCCCGCTTATTTCGAGTCGGTCGTCCGGACCTTCTTCTTCTCGTTCGCGATCGCGGTCTTATCGTTGTCCTTTGCGCTGCTGCTCGCCGTGATGGCGGACAAGCCCCTGCGCGGCTCGATGCTCTACCGCACGCTGCTGATCTGGCCCTATGCCGTCGCTCCGCCCGTGGTCGGCGTGCTCTGGATCTTCATGCTGCATCCCTCGCTCGGCGTGCTCGCGCGTTATCTGCGCGCGCTCGGCATCGACTGGAATCCGTTGCTCGACGGCGACCAGGCGGCAACGTTGATCATTCTCGCCGCGGCCTGGAAGCAGATCTCCTACAACTTCCTGTTCTTCCTCGCCGGCCTGCAGGCGATCCCGAAAAGCGTGCTCGAAGCCGCCGCGATCGACGGCGCGCGCCCGATGCGCCGGTTCTGGACCGTGACCTTCCCGCTGCTGTCGCCGACCATCTTCTTCCTGCTGGTCGTCAACATCGTCTACGCCTTCTTCGACACCTTCGGCATCATCGACACCATGACCCGCGGCGGCCCCGGCACGTCGACGGTCACGCTGGTCTACAAGGTCTATTCCGACGGCCTGCTCGGCGGCAATCTCGGCAGCTCGGCGGCGCAATCGGTGATCCTGATGATCATGGTGATCGTGCTGACGGGAATCCAGTTCCGCTTCGTCGAACGCAAGGTGACCTACTGATGGTCGAGGAAGAAGGCTTCCGGCGCTACGTCGCCCACATCATCCTCTGGATCGGGATCGCGGTCGTCGCATTCCCGGTCTACATCGCGTTCGTGGCCTCGACCCAGGACAACGCGCTGATCGCGAACGGGCAGATGTCGCTGCTGCCCGGCGGCCATTTCTTCGAGACCTACTACCAGACCATCTTCGTCGGCACGAGCGGCTCGACCCGCGAGCCCGTCGGCAACATGATGTTGAACTCGCTGGTGATGGCGCTGCTGATCGCGGTCGGCAAGATCGCGATCTCGATCATCTCGGCCTATGCGATCGTGTATTTCCGCTTTCCCTTCCGGATGCCGATCTTCTGGATCATCTTCATCACCCTGATGCTGCCGGTCGAGGTCCGCATCTATCCGACCTACAAGATCGTCGCCGATCTGCACATGCTCGACAGCTATGCGGGCCTGGCGCTGCCGCTGATCGCGTCGGCCACGGCGACGCTGCTGTTCCGCCAGTTCTTCATGACGGTGCCGGACGAATTGCTCGAAGCCTCCCGCATCGACGGCGCCGGTCCCTTGCGGTTCTTCTGGGATACGCTGCTGCCGCTGTCGCGCACCAACATGGCGGCGCTGTTCGTGATCCTGTTCATCCTTGGCTGGAATCAATATCTCTGGCCGCTGCTGATCACCACGCGCGACGACATGCAGACCATCCAGATCGGCATCCGCAAGATGATCACCACCACCGACGCGCTGACCGAGTGGCCGATCGTGATGGCGACCGCCGTGCTGGCGATGCTGCCGCCGGTCTTCGTCGTCGTCGTGATGCAGAAATTGTTCGTGCGCGGACTGGTCGAGACGGAGAAGTAGAGAGTTATGGCCAACGTCACCCTGCGCAACGTCCGCAAGACCTATCCCGGCGGCTTCGAGGCCATCAAGGGCGTCAACGTCGATGTCGGCGACGGACAGTTCTGCGTGCTGGTCGGCCCCTCCGGCTGCGGCAAGTCCACGCTGCTGCGCATGGTCGCCGGCCTCGAAACCGTCACCGGCGGCGAGATCGACATCGGCGGCAAGGTCGTCAACCAGGTCGAGCCCGCCGACCGCGACATCGCGATGGTGTTCCAGAACTACGCGCTCTACCCGCATATGAGCGTCTTCAACAACATGGCCTACGGCCTGCGCAACCGCGGCATGAAGGAGGCCGAGATCAAGTCGCGCGTTGACGAAGCCGCGCGCGTGCTCGAGCTTACGCCGATGCTGGAGCGCAAGCCGCGCCAGCTCTCCGGCGGCCAGCGCCAGCGCGTCGCCATGGGCCGCGCCATCGTGCGCCAGCCGAAAGTGTTCCTGTTCGACGAGCCGCTCTCGAACCTCGACGCCAAGCTACGCATCGCGATGCGGGTCGAGATCCGCAAATTGCAGCGCCGGCTCAACACGACGTCGATCTACGTCACCCACGACCAGCTCGAGGCCATGACGCTCGCCGACATCCTCGTCGTGATGAACGGCGGCCAGGTCGAGCAGGTCGGCAATCCCCTGGCGATCTACGAGAAGCCGGCGACCACTTTCGTCGCCTCCTTCATCGGCGCGCCGCCGATGAACTTGATGGCGACGCGGCCTGAGGAGATCCGGTCGCAACTCGCCGGCAGCAGCGCCGCCGATGCCGGCATCCTCGGCATCCGCCCGGAAGATTTCGTCATCACCGACCAGGCCCCGGACGGCGGCGTCGCCTTGCCGCTGACCGTGGAGGCGATCGAGCGCGTCGGCGCCGAAACCTTCGTCTATGGCTCGCGCGAGCAGGAACAGCAGCGCATCGCCGCCAATCCCGGCGAGCTGCCGCCCGGCGAGATCATCGTCCGCATTCCCGGAACCGAGGCGCCTGCCATCGGCGCGAAGATCCGGGTCGCGGCGGTGCGCAGCAAGCTGCATTTATTCAGCGCGGACGGGCGGACGCGGCTCGAAGCCTAGCGGGTTCCGAAGCCTCCCAACTCAAAAGTGCGAAAACAACCCCATGCACAGTAGAAGGGGCCTTGTTTTCGTTGGGAAAAATCCGCGACGAAAAAACCGTCCCGGCCGCGCTTGTAGCGTCATTCCCTGCGACATCGCTGACAGGCGTTCGGAGACATGGCTGACACATGAGCGACGGCAGAGTGGACGGGACGGCCGGCATGAGCCCATCCACAGCACCCCGGCTACCTGCTTGAACCAACACGGGAACGTGCCCATATTGCTTCTCAAGGGGTGCCACTTGCGGGCCCCGACACACCAAAGTCGCTTTGCGAGGACTTTGTAAACTATGTCTCGTGTTCCCACGTTATCCAGTCCGTTCCTTCTGGGCTTCGACGAGATTGAGCGCGTGCTCGATCGCGTCGTCAAAGGCGCCGACGGCTACCCTCCCTACAATATCGAGAGGTGCGGCGGCGCGGACGGCCAGCCCGAGCGGTTGCGCATCACGCTGGCGGTTGCTGGATTCACCCGCGACCAACTCGATGTAACCATTGAGGAAAACCAGCTCGTGATCCGCGGGCGCCAGCAGGACGACAAGACCCGGCAATACATCCATCGCGGCATCGCCGCGCGCCACTTCCAGCGCACCTTCGTGCTGGCGGAGGGGATGCTGGTGTTGGGTGCGGATCTGAAGAACGGGCTGTTGTCAATCGATCTGGCCCGGCCTGAACCGGAGAGGATCGTTAAGACAATCGCTATCAATGAGCACGAATAATGGAACGAGTAGCGGACTCGACCGCTTAGTGTTCCAGAGGAGTCGAGACCATGAGTGAAGGTCACGTTGCGTTCGAATACGAAGCCAAGAACGTCTCGCCCGAGACGCTGGCAACCCTCGGCGAAGGCCATATCGCCTATGTGAAGCAGATCCGCTCGGAAGACGTGCCGGGCCTGTTTCCCGAAGCGCCGAAAATCGCGCCGGGCCTCAAGCTCTTCGCGCTCCACGCCGCCGACGGCACGCCGATCATGCTGACCGACAGCCGCGAAGCCGCGGTGGCGAACGCCTGGAGCAACGAGCTGCAAGCGGTGAGCGTGCACTGAGCGCACGTACGTCGCAGGAAGAGAGTTTTGAGCGGGCATGCCTTCGCAGGAAGGCGTGCCCGTTTTCATTTTGGGCGATGACGTCTCGGCATTTGTCATTGCGAGGAGCCCTTGCGGCGAAGCAATCCAGACTGCCTCCGCGGAGAGGATTCTGGCTTGCTTCGCTGCGCTCGCAATGACGATGCGTGAGGCCGCAGAGTGCTCAACTCTCGTGCCCCGGACGCAGCGCAGCGCTCCTTCAGCGGTGCGCTGCAGAGCCGGGGCCCATTCGGTTGACGGCAATCCGTGAGGCACTGGGTCCCGGCTCTGCGCAGCAACGCTTCCGCGTTGCGGCTTGTCCGGGACACGAGAGCGGAAATACACGCGCCCCACTCTCATTCATTTCAAGAAACCAAGCCCTTCGCGCGCGGTGTCTACCGCCCATTTATCGTTCGGCGGCAGCGCGAGCACGTTGTTGAAATCGGCGCGCGCATGTTTTGGATCCGACATCGTCATGTAGAGGAGGCCGCGATTGGCCAGGGCGGCCTGGTTCTTCGGATCGAGCCGGACTGCGTCGTTGTAGTCGGCGAGCGCACGCGCGTGCTCTCCCATGTCGCGAAGCAAGGCGGCACGGTTGTTGTAGGCCGCCGAATTTGCCGGCTCCAATCGAACCGCTTCGTCGCAATCGGCGAGGGCACGTCTGTCGTCACCCTTCCTGTGCCAGGCGAGGGCACGAGCGAGATAAGCTCTCGCGAAAGCCGGGGTCATCCGCGTGACCTCGTCAAACTCCCGGATGGCCCCGTCGGCATCGTCCTTTTTCAGGAGGATGACCGCCCGGCAATAATGGCCGCCGGCTTTGCCCGGCTCGAGGCGAACGGCGCTGTTGCAATCGTCGAGCGCCGCGTCGATTTCGCCCTTCCCGACATGGATCGTGCTGCGCAGCTCGTAGGGCCAAGCAGCGGCGGGATTACGCCGCATCGCCTCGTTGTAATCGGCGACGGCGTGGTCGGTGTCGCCCTTCGCGGCGTAGGCTTCACCTCTCATGACGGTGGCAAAATAGGCCTGCTTGGGATTGCGTTCGATCGCCTCGGTGAAGCCGACGATCGCGCCCTCGAAGTCACGCTTGTTGAAATATTCCTGGGCACGCGAAGTGTAGGATGGCCCATAGCCAGGATCGAGACGAATGGCCTCGTTGTAGTCGGCCAAGGCGTGATCGCGATCGCCTTTGGCGGAATAAGCGCGGCCGCGGCAATGATAGGCCCGTCCGAAATTCGCATCGATCCGGATCGCGGCGCTGCAATCCTCGAAGGCACGAGTCCAGTCGTGCTTGATATAGTAGGCTTCGCCACGCAGCTCGTAGGCGACCGCATTGGTCGGGTCCGCCGCGATGATCTCGGACTTCTCCGCGATGACGCGCTCGTTCGATACCTCGTCGGCATGGGCCGCGGCGGCAATGGCGATCGAGCAGAGCAGACCGAAAGTCCGGCCAATCGAACCACAATTCATGTCCTGGGAATCCCTACGCCGAGTCCCCGCCGGAGGCCCGCGGAATCCCGGCAAAAAGCGTCCTGCTGCAGCTAGGTCGCAGACGGCCCCGCGCAGGTTCACCTGCGAAAGCTTCCCGCTTCAGCGCCCCGTCGGAATCAGCGCCCGCAGGATGTCCGGCTTCCACGCTTGACGCGCACTGTCAAAGGCCGCGAAATCGTGGTCGAACTGCCAATAGGCCCACGCCCAGCCCAGCCGTTCCGCGCTCCGCGCCACGAACGATAGATACCGCGCGCGTGCCTGGGCTGGAGCAGCCTCGTACACGCCGAACTCGCCGAGGTAGATCGGGCGCTTTTCCCTTTCGGACCAGGCCCGAATTTTCTCGAAATCGGCCCGGGCCTTTTGCTCGTCCTCCGGGGTGCCCCAATCGAGCGGGCCGATGCGCGAGAATGTCGGAGACCATGGAGCTCCCTGATGGGTGAAGCGGATCGGTGCGTAATAGTGAAACGTGACGATCAGATTCCGGTCATCCGACGGCAGGACCAGGTCGTCGACCGGCATCTCGTCGACGTTGAGGACCGAAGCGATGACCGTCCGCCTTGGATTGGTGGCGCGGATGATGCCGAGACATTCGTTCAGCAGAGTGCTCCAGGCGGCGGACGTCATCTGCCCGCCCGGCTCGTTGAGCACCTCGAAAACGAGAGTCGGATATTTTCCGGCATAGCGCGCGGCGATTTGAGTCCAGAACGATTTCAGCTTGTCGGTGCACTCTGAGATGTCGCGCTGACAGACATGGGTGTCGTGCTCGTCCAAGACAGGGATGAGACTTCGGGCGAGCACTTCCTCGATGACGGCATCGAGCCGCCTCAAGACGACGTCGTCCAGCACATTCTCCGGATTCATGAATTTGAATCCGAAGAAATTGATCCGAACGTGCGAGAACCCGGCGCGCCGGATCGCAGTGAGGTTGTCCAGGCGAAATGGCGCGTTTCGGCCTCCCTCCCAGATGCCGTCATAGCCGAGGATGTTGATGCCGCGTCCCAATTTTGGAGGAGCGAGCGCGTCGGGCCGCCCGGCCGCCTCAGCCGGGAAGCAAATCGCAAGCACGGACAGTGCCAGAGCAAGGCAGAAAGCTGCCGACCGCCGAACACAGATAGCACTCATCCTGCTTGCCTCATTATGGTTGCGGGCCTTGTTGCGGCACCGGCCTGCACACTGCGAAGAAAAAGGCCACGAGCAGCACCGACGTGAACATCGTCGAGCGAAGGAACATCGTCTCCGTGAAATTCGATTGAAAGCTCAGGACGGCGAAGCCGATGATCAGCGCGCAGTGATAACGATCGATCGACCGGGTGGCGATCAGATAGAGGACCTTTTCCGAGAACAAATAGACGCTGGTGGCGAACAGCACATATCCCAGAAATCCCGTCTCAATGGCCACCGCGATGTAGCCGCTATGGTAATTGTCGAGCACCCAGCCGTGATTCTGGTTGAAATAGTCGTAGATCGCGGGGCGCGTCCAGAATCCGTTGATGCCGAAACCCAACAGCGGCGCATCGTTGAAATGGCCGATGGCGTACTGCCAGATGAAGGTCCGCTCGGTGAAATCGACAGTCGATTCGCCGAGATGGATGGAATCATACCCCGTCACATAGAAATACAGCATCAGCAGAGCCGCCAGGATGCACATGACGAATGGCAACACTGCATAGATTTTCATGCACCGGACCGACCACATCGAAGTCACGAGCAGCCCACCCGCGGCGAATGCGACAGCGCCGGCACCACGGGATTCCGAGGCGATGACACATGTCGATGCCAGAATGAACGTCGCGAGGAAGGCGATCCATCCCTGTCCCGTGATCTTCTGATAACAGGCAAAGAACATCAGATACGCGCTGATGAAGCCGAGGGTCTGTTTCGATTCGTAGATTCCTTGCCACTGGCCATTGTGCATCCAGCTCTGATCGACGCCGATCTCGGGCGCGAAGAGTGCGCACAACGCCGAGGCGGCAACCAGAACGAACAGCCCGAGCGCCGTCGATCCGACGATCTCGTCGATGTCGATGCGCGTGATGAGGCAATACGCACCGAACGTCGTCACGACAAGTGCCGCGCTCTTCATGATCGCTGCGATGGAAAGCGTGGTCCAGAGCACGGAAACGGCCGCGAGGGCATAAAACGCGACCAACGCGATGAGATCTGGATTGGGCTGGATTCGAATACACGGCCGCACGAAGGCACTGGCATAGATCGAGACGATCCACATCGAAAGCGCGACCGCCTGCTGCACGTAGCTCCATTCAGAAGGCAGCAATGCCGGATGCAGGACACCCATTGACGCGATCACATTGACAATGATCGAGCTGCGCATCGCGTTTCTGGCAAGCCGCTCCACGCCGGCACTTGGCGCTTTCCAGAACGCGCTTTCGTATGCCTCGGGATGCGCTGCCGTGTGCACGTCGGTGCCGGGCTGACCGCCCTGAAGCACGGCCTCGGGCCGTTCTCCCGCCGCAGCACCAAGGTGCAACGGCGACCTTCCATTCCCAGTCACGTCCACTCAGTCCATAGCTTCGAACGGCCCTTAGCGGATTTAGAGGGCCGCCCAATGTGCCGTACGTCTCAAACGGGAAGATTGTCGTACCTTCTACCTTTGAGACCAAGATGTGTATGACGGGACGGCCGCGAACGCAACGCAATCCAGGAGCCAAAGTGGATCGGCCCTATTCGGCAGGAAAGATGGAAAGAAGGAAAGGCTTACGCCGCGGTCGCCGGCGGCAGGGCCAGCACCGAATAGATCGCCTGCGCATCGCGCGAGGCGCGGAGCTTCTTGGCGATGTCCTGGTCGCGCAGCAGGCGGGCGATGCGGGCGAGCGCCTTGAGGTGATCGGCGCCGGCGCCTTCTGGCGCCAGCAGCAGGAAGACGAGATCGACCGGCTGGCCGTCCATCGCCTCGAAATCGATCGGACGGTCGAGCCGTGCGAACAGGCCGAAGATCTTCTCGAGCTTGGGCAGCTTGCCGTGCGGAATGGCGACGCCATAGCCGACCGCGGTGGTGCCGAGCTTCTCACGCTGCAGCAGGACCTCGAACACCGAGCGCTCGTTCTGCCCGGTCAGCTCGGCGGCCTTGGCCGCGAGCTCCTGCAAGGCCTGCTTCTTGCTGTTGACCTTCAATGCCGGGAGAATCGCCTCGGGTGCGACCAGATCGGTAATCGGCATGGAGGCTTTCCGAGGTGAATTAAACCGTCAGGTTCCGATTTGGCCCGCTTGATAGACCAAGCTGAGCCGGCGTCAATAACATGAAGCAGGAGGGGGACTTAGCCCAAGGTCCTGCCAAGTCCAGATGTGGGGGGCTTCTACTCCAACGCAATCCCGGTGCCAACTCCCGCGTGCGGCTTTGCCACGGTCATTGTTAAGGGCCGGGATCGTACGGGCCCCCCGCCCCGGCCTAACCGCCCGCCTTGCCATCGACCTTGCCGTCGGCTTTGGCCCCCGGTGGATCGATCCAGCCCACATTGCCGTCCGCCCTGCGGTAAATGATGTTTACCCGGCCCGACGAACCATGCTGGAACACCAGGCAAGGGGCTCCGCTGAGGTCGAGTTCCATGACCGCCTCGCTGACCGAGAGCTGCTTCAACGACGTGGTTTGCTCGGCGATGATGACGGGGCTGTAGCCGGTAACTTCCTCTTCGCCCTCTCCGGGCGCCTCGAGCACGTAGGCCGTCGCGTCGAGCGCAGCCAGCGCTTCGGAGGCGACATGGGCCTTGCGGGCGGAGCGGTCCTTGAGCCGGTTCTTGTAGCGCCGGAGCCGCTTCTCGATCATCAGCAGCGCCTGGTCGGCGCTGGCATAGGCGTCCGGCGCGTTCGAATCGGCCTCCAGCGTGATCCCCGAATCGAGGTGCAGGGCGCAATCGGTGCGGAAGCCGAAGCCGTCCTTGCTGAGCGTGATGTGGCCGGAATAATTGCCGTCGAAATATTTGCGCAGCACCTCGTCGGTGCGGTCGGCGACGCGGCCGCGCAGGGCCTCACCGACGCTGATGCTCTTGCCCGAAATCCGAAGAGTCATGGATGCCTCGCTTGGTTTGCTCCTCAGCTGCGACGACGAATCATCGCAGCCGAAGTCGTTCCCTGCGCATGACCGCCCCACGAGCCCCTTCCACGTTCGTCGGGAGAGGAGACCGCTGTGCGCTTTTCCGGATCATGCGCGTGCCTGGATCGGTTGCAAAGGGGAGCTGACAGTAGCGCGATTTCGCGCCGGTGCAATCAGGCCGGTTCGGTGTTGCGGGAGCGATCGGACATTGCGGTGGAGAGGACGTTACCAAGAGCGCTCTGCTTGTCGCGGCGACGTTGCACCGAGGAGGGTATGCGCATGGCTTCGCGGTACTTCGCGACCGTGCGGCGGGCAATATCAATGCCCGAGGCGCGCAAGCGTTCCACGATGGTGTCGTCCGACAGGATCGCGCTGGGCTCTTCCGAATCGATCAGCTGCTTGATGTGGTGACGGACGGCCTCGGCGGAATGCGCCTCGCCGCCGTCGGCCGAGGCGATCGAGGCCGTGAAGAAATATTTCAACTCGAATGTGCCGCGATTTGTCGCCATGTACTTGTTGGCGGTGACGCGCGACACCGTGGATTCATGCATCTGGATGGCGTCGGCGACGGCCTTCAGATTGAGCGGCCGCAGGTGCGCCACGCCGTGGGTGAAGAAGCCATCCTGCTGGCGCACGATCTCGGTCGCAACTTTCAGGATGGTGCGGGCGCGCTGGTCGAGCGCGCGCACCAGCCAGGTCGCGTTCTGCAGCGCGTCGGTGAAATAGGATTTGTCGCCGTCCTTGCCGATCTTCTTCGACAGCTCGGAATAGTAGGTCTGGTTGACCAGCACGCGCGGCAAGGTGTCGCTGTTGAGCTCGACATGCCAGCCGCCGTCGGGACCCGGGCGGACATAGACGTCAGGCACCATGGTCTGCAGACGCGCCGAGCCGAACTTCATGCCGGGCTTGGGATTGAGGCGGCGAATCTCGCCGATCATGTCGGCGATGTCCTCGTCGTCGACGCCGCAGAGCTTGCGCAGGGCCACGATGTCGCGCTTGGCGAGGAGATCGAGATGCTCGACCAGGGCCTGCATCGCGGGATCGTAGCGGTCGAGCTCGCGGAGCTGGATGGCGAGGCATTCGCTCAAGTTACGCGCGCAGACGCCGGGCGGATCGAATTTTTGCAGCACGGCAAGGACGCCCTCGACGTCGGCTTGCGATGCGCCCAGGCGCTCGGCGGCCTGGCCGAGATCGGGCGGCAGATAGCCGGCCTCGTCGACGAGGTCGATCAGGTACTGGCCGATCATGCGCTGTGCGGGTGCGGTGAAGGCGACCGAGAGCTGCTCGGCGAGGTGGTCACCGAGCGTTGTCTCGGCCGCGACAAAAGCTTCCAAATTGTAGTCTTCGTCACCAGAGGCGCCGCCGCCCCACTCGGTATAGGTGGTGGGTGCGACGTCCTGGGCGTTGCGCGCGGCAGCCTCGGCCGGCTCCTCGGAGAAGACGTTGTCGAGCCCGGTGTCCAGGGTCTGCTCGATCTCGGCGCGGGTGCCGAGATCCTTGCTCATCCATTCTTCCTGGCCCGGCTCAAAGGCCTCGCCCGGACCGCCGCCGGGCTCGTCGCTGCCCCCGCCGCCGAAATCATCGTTATCGCTGAACTGGCCGGCCTCGGCCGGAGCTTCGCCCGCGGGGGCCTCGTCGCTGGCCCGCTCCAGCAGCGGGTTCCGCTCGAGTTCCTCTTCCACGAAGGTCGTCAGATCGAGATTGGACAATTGCAGCAGCTTGATCGCCTGCATCAGCTGCGGCGTCATCACCAGCGACTGCGACTGCCGGAACTCTAATCTCTGCGTGAGCGCCATGAAGCAAGAACCGATCCAAAAGTTGGTCCGATTTTTGCTTATCCTAGTCCGAGCCCGATGTATACGCCTTGACGAAACGCAAAAACGGGCTAGAGGCGGAATTCCTCGCCAAGGTAAAGGCGGCGCACGTCCGGATCGGCAACGATCTCATCCGGGCTCCCCTCGGTCAAGATTTCACCGGCATAGACGATATAGGCGCGATCGGTGAGGCCGAGCGTCTCGCGGACATTGTGGTCGGTGATGAGCACGCCGATGCCGCGATTGGTGAGATGGCGGACGAGGTCCTGGATGTCGCCGACCGCAATCGGGTCGATGCCGGCGAAGGGCTCGTCGAGCAGCATGTAGTTCGGCCGCGTCGCCAGCGCACGCGCGATCTCGACGCGGCGCCGCTCGCCGCCGGACAGCGCGATCGACGGCGATTTGCGCAGCCGCGTGATGTTGAATTCGTCGAGCAGGGAATCGAGCTGCTGCTCGCGCTTCTTGCGCGAGGGCTCGACCACTTCGAGCACGGCCCTGATGTTCTGCTCGACGGTGAGGCCGCGGAAAATCGAGGCTTCCTGCGGCAGATAGCCGATGCCCAGCCGCGCGCGCTGATACATCGGCAGTTTCGTGACATCGTGGCCGTCGAGCTCGATCGCGCCGTGGTCGGCCTTGATCAGGCCGGTGATCATGTAGAACACGGTGGTCTTGCCGGCGCCGTTCGGGCCGAGCAGGCCGACGGCTTCGCCGCGCCGCACATAGATGCTGACGCCACGCACGACCTGACGGCTTCCGAACGACTTCTTCACGCTATGCACAGCCAGGAAGCCCGGTCGCTTCAGGAGCTGCGGGTCGCCCGCGCCATTGGACCTGCCGGCCGCCCTGACGGGGTGAACCGCCTGCGGACGCGGCTCGGCTTGGTAGTCGTCCTGGTAGTCACCTGGGAACTGGTCCGGCGCACGGATCGCCTGGTCACGAGCCATCGGCGGCGCGTCCCGGATCGGGCTGGCCACGAGCCCGCCGACGCTGTCACCGAGCGCGGTGATGTCCTGACGCGCAAATCCTGGCCGGCCGCGCTTGGCGGGGCGCCGACGGAACATGCTGAAGAGATCGACCATCCCCGCCTTCTAGCCTTTCGCGACGATCCCGCGCGAGTTCGCGCGATCTGCCGCACCGGCCTTTCGATTCGCCGACGCAGCATGAGTGAAGGGATGTCTCATGCCCAGTGAAACACGCCCGAAAAGCGGCGGACCCCGCTTCGAAAGCCCTGCGCGCTAGATACAGTCTCGCCGGCCAAGCTTCAACCTCGGTTCGGGCGCATCAGATCCAAGCCGTTGAATTTACTTTGGTTTACTTGCGCCAGGCAATTGCAAAGGGGGCGCCCCGCCGGGCTTGCTCCCCTGACCGCAATCGTTGTTGCCGCCCTGCGGAAGCAGGGCCTGCACCCGGCCATTGTCGGATTCCACCCGCGACACGCCCGTCGTCATGTCGACCATCAAGCGGTCGCCGCGCAGCACGTTCTTGCACTGCGTCAGGACAACCTGACCGCCGCCGCCGAGCATGGTGATGAGATTGGTCCTGGTGTCGAATACGGCGGTGTCGCCCGTGACCACCTGGTCTTTCTGGGTGACCACGACATTGCCGCGCGCTTCCAGCCGCTTGATCGAGGAGCTACCGCCCGGACCCGGCTGCGCGGACTGCATCGGCGCGCCGGTCCCACTGTTCTTGGTCGCCTTCGCCGCAGGCTGAGGCGTGGCCGGCTTGTCGCCCGAATCGTAAAACACCACCAGCGTCTTCGAGGTCATGGTGGTGTCGCCCTGGATCACCTTCACATTGCCGGCGAAGGTCGCCTCCTTCTTCTTGTCGCGCATCTCCAGCGAGGCGGCTTCAATCTGGATCGGCTGGTCGCGGTTCTGCGAGAAGCCCTGCATGGCGTTGGGCACACCCTGCATCGTGCTCTGTGCGATGGCCGCGCCGCCGGCGACCAGCGCGACGCCGACTGCAAGGGCAGCCGCGCTGATGATGCCGCTGCGCTTGTCGTTGCTGCGCGAAAAAGTCTTGATCATGAAAATCACTTTGGATTGGCAGACTTGTTCTGAGGCGTACGTGTCTTCACCGGCGGCGCGGGCTCGGGTGGCGCAGGCTGCGCGGCGGCGGGCTCGTCCAGCTTGTCCAGATGCATCACCACATTTCCTTCGAAGCGGATGACGTCGCCGCCTTCGGTGATGCGCAATTTGTCAGCGGTCAGCGTGCCGTTGGTCAGCTTGACGTCGACGCGCTCGTCCGAGGAGACCGTGCCCTTGTTCATGTCGACGAAGGCGGAGTTCAGCCGCGCCTCATAGCCGGTGGAGGTGCGCAGGAAGATGTCCTTGTGCAGATCGAGCTGCTGCTGCTTGTTGTCGAAGCGGCCGGTGCGGGCATCGAGGAACAGGGTGGATTGATCCTCCATCAGCACCTTCGCGCGCAGATCCTTGAGATCGACATGATCGGGATCGGTGATGTCCTGGGTCGCGGTCTTGGCCCAGAGCTCGTAGGGCCGCTGGTCCGGCGTGAAACCGGACAGATGCGGCGATTCCATCGTGATCTTGGTGCCCGACACCACCATGTTCTCGACGGTGAGCGGCAGTTCCGGAATCCTGAACTTGTTGAAGAAGGCGATGTAGATGATCACGGCCATCGCCACGACCACCGTCGCCGGCACCGAGACGCGCAGAATCCGCACCAGGCGGCTGTGGCGCGCCGCGCTCGCGAACTTCGCCGCAAGCGCGGCGTCGTAGGTGGGATTGTGGGCCGAATTCACCTTGAGTTCCTGAGGTGTCGCTCGCCTGGTCCGTTTGACGGGCGCCCCATTGTAGCCGGAGGCGCCAAAATATGCAGCCTACGGCATATCAGGCTTGGACAGGCCGTTACGAAAGTGTCCGAAACGGGGCGACAACTCCCTCCGAGCAGGCTCAGGAGTGCGCGAAAATGTCCTCTTCCGCCCAGCCCTGGAGGTCGAGCAGGGCACGGGTCGGCAGGAAATCGAAACAGGCCTTGGCCAGCTGAGTGCGGCCTTCCCGCACCAGCATGGCATCCAGCCGCTCACGCAAGGCGTGCAGATGCAGCACGTCCGAGGCGGCATAAGCGAGCTGCGGCTCGGTCAGGCTGTCGGATCCCCAGTCGCTGGACTGCTGCTGCTTGGAGAGATCGACATTGAGCACCTCGCGCACGAGGTCCTTGAGGCCATGACGGTCGGTGTAGGTGCGGATCAGGCGGGAGGCAATCTTGGTGCAATAAATCGGCCCGGTCATGACGCCGAAGGTCTGGTACAGCACCGCGACGTCGAACCGCGCGAAGTGGAAGATCTTGGTGACGGCAGGATTGGCCAGCAGCGCCTTCAGGTTCGGCGCGTCGGTGTGGCCCTTGGGGATCTGCACCACGTCGGCGCTGCCGTCGCCGGGCGAGAGCTGTACCACGCAGAGCCGGTCGCGGTGCGGGTTCAGCCCCATGGTCTCGGTGTCGATCGCCACCGCGCCGGTGTAGCGCGAGAGGTCCGGCAAGTCGCCGCGGTGCAGGCGTACGGTCATGGCGTTTCAAAACCTCGGGTCGAATCGGTGCGTCGGCACAATAGGCTCATTTCGAATTGCCCGCGATGTACCTACTCGGGACAGGCCACGCAAGCCCATGTCAGGCAAGCACCTGGAGGCTCAGATCGCCGCCAGCATGATGCAGATCATCGCTGCGACCGCGATCCGGCTGGGACCGTCGCGGAAGGCGTACAGGATCGGATCATCCGGCATCTCGCGGCGATGCGCCATCATCAGGGCGCGGCCGAACCAGTAGAGCAGCAGCGGGTTGAGCAGCCACAGCATCCAGGGGCGGCTGTACAGCGGCGTCACCGCGGTCGAGGAGACGTAGAGCGAGAACACGGTCACCGCGTTCATCGCGCTCGCCGCCGCCATCGCGGCAATGATCTGCAAATCGGTGACGCGATAATCGCGGTTGGAGGGATCGGCGAGGCCGGCGCTTTCGCGCATGCTGAGCTCGCTGAAGCGCTTGATCAGCGCCAGCGAGGTGAACACGAACAGCGAGAAGATCAGCAGCCATTCCGACAGCACCACGCCGACGCCGACCGCGCCGGCGACGATGCGAAGCGTGTAGAGACCGGCGAGCGTGACGATGTCGACCAGCATCTTGCGCTTGAGCACCAGCGAATAGGCGATCGTGGTGACGAGATAGCCGCCGAGCACGGCGAGGAACAGCGGCGAGATGCAGAGCGAGGCCACGACCGCGAACAGCCACAGCGCGGGGATCGCCGCCAGCGCCGAGGAGATCGGCAAGTCGCCGGCCGCGAGCGCGCGATGGCGTTTGGTCGGATGCTGCCGGTCGGCGGCGAGATCGAGCAAATCGTTCATCAGATAGGCGCCCGACGCACAGGCCGAGAACGCCAGGAACGCCAGCAGCGCGGAGCCGAAGCTGGCAAGGTTGAGCTGATGCGCGGTGATGACGGGCACGAACACAAGCGTGTTCTTGGCGTATTGATAGACGCGCAGCGCCTTCATCCAGGTCTTGAGGCTGGCACGGCCGCCGCTGCTTACGCTGATGCGCTCAATGACGGCGGGATCGAATGGAAGATCGCCCGCGGCGAGATCAGTCGATGTCACGACGCCATCAAAACCGAGATGCGCCGCGATGCCGGCGGCATGCGCGGCGAAACCATCCGCGACGAGGTAGATCTTGCCGCCCCGCGCCCGCGCCGCGAGCGCCCGGTTCAACACGTCGGAATCGTAAGGCAGATGGGCGTAGTCGATCTCGGCCCGCGCCAGGATATCGGTGAGCGCCGCCATACCCGGCCGTCCGCCTGCACCGAAGCGCGCGAGCATGAGGGCGGGCCGGCTGAACAGCGCTTCCATCAGCAGTTCAGAGCGCAGCAGGGCGCCTTCGAGATCGATGACGAGCGTCCGCGCAGCCGCCGGGGCTGCCGACGGGACAGGTGCGCCAGACTCGTACTGCCGGGCAGGCTGCTCCATTCGAAAAGCTTCTCGTGACCGCGATGACCGGCATCAGCCGGGGAGCAGGGAAATGGACGACCGCGAGCCTAGGGGGCATTCGCTAAGGGCGGCTTAATCGGGGCTGCGGGAGCTGGAGAAACAGCCCGGCGAGCGTTCGCCGGACTGCACGATAAATACAGCCTTTTCAATAAGATAGACGCCGGAAAAGGTTCATTGCATCTTCTTCTGCGCGGGCACGGCCGGCTTCACGGGCGTCACCTGGGCTTGCGGCTGTGGCGCTGCGGATTCCGGCGTGGCGATCGCGATCGCGAACAGACGCCATTGCCCGGCCACGACCTGGAACGTGAGATCGAACTGGATCTGCTGCGGCCGGGTCGGAATGTAGCCGGCAAGGCGCAGCATTCCGCGCTGATCGAGCGCGGGCGCATCGCTGAATTGCGGCGCCAGCAACGCCGCACCGTAGAGATCGAAGTTGCGGCGCCGCAGGTCGAGAAAATTCAGCCCAAGATCGGCGGCGGTGTTGCGCGCCTGGAAGTCCGGCGCCGCGAGATCGCGCAGCACCGTGTAATTGCCCGTGCGGTTGGCATCGTTCAGCGTGAGCAGCGTCGAGCGGATCAGATAGAGCGCCTTCTCCAGCGTCACCGGCAGCGACGGCTGCGCCGGGACCGGTTCAGGCGTCTTCTGCTGAGCCATCGCCGCGTCGTTCGTGCAGGACAGCAGCAGCGCCAGTGCCATCATGGCCCGTGCAATCAATCGCATGGAACGCTCCTGCCAGCCTTCACCAGCCGACCCGCATGCCGACGCGGCCGCCCAATCCGCCGCCATTCGTGCCATAGGTCAGCCCGCCACTGGCCTGCACGTGCTCGCTGACCCGCAGCGCCGCGCTCATCGACAGCGCGTTGGTGTTCTGGAACGTTCCCCAATTCATGCTCATCGCGATCTTCTCGGACGGCATCAGCCACGGCGAGCCCGACATCGCAAAGGCCATCGCGACACCGTTGATCGCCTTGCCGGTCCTGCCGTCGAGGTCGTTGAGGCGGGCATTGATGCTTGCGAGCTGGCTGTTGATGCCGGCGATATCCGCGGGGCTCGCAAAGCCGAGCGCACTGAGCGAGGTGGAGGCGAGATTGCCGGCAGCGTCCGTGGTGACGAGCTGTACGGGCCCGGACTGCGCGGCCGTGCTCGCGGCCGAAGTGACGCCTGACATCGTGTAGGTATTGCTCGCGGTGCCCAGGACCTGCTGGTTCGCGCGCGTCGCGGTGGCGCCATTGCCGATCGCGGTCGAGTTCGCGAAGGTTGCCGATGCACCATTGCCGAACGCCGAGGAATTCGCGCCGGTGGCGTTGGAGCTGTTGCCCACCGCGGTGTTCGCGACGCCATCTCCACTCGCGTTGGCGCCGTTTCCGACCGCAATGTTGAAGCTGCCGGTGCCGCTGGCATTGGATTGTGCACCGTTCGCGATATTCCTCGAATTGGCGCCGTTGGCATTCGCCAGATAGCCGGTCGCCGCGTTGGAGCTGTTGGCGCCATACGCGATGGCGGCGTTACCGGTGGCGACGTTGTTGCTTCCGGACCCGCTCGCGTTGGTATTCACGCCGGTCGCGATATTGAAGCTGTTGTCGCCGGTCGCGTTAGAGTTGGGGCCTGTCGCGATGTTGCCGCTGCCGTTGCCGTAGGCGTTGGCGTTGGTCCCCGTCGCGGTGTTGGCGCTGCCGTCCCCGTAAGCCCTGGCGACAAACCCGGTCGCAACATTTCTGCTGTTGTTGCCGGAGGCATTGGAACTGCGCCCGGTCGCAACGTTCCTGCTGTTGTCGCCGTTGGCCAGGGCGGTGAGCCCGGACGCGAGATTACCGCTGTTGTTGCCGCTGGCGTTGGCTCCGGCGCCGGCCGCGATATTGGCACTGTTGTCACCGCCGGCCTGCGCGTTGTTTCCGGACGCCATGTTTTTGCTGCTGTCGCCGCTGGCGATGGCTCCCGCTCCGGTCGCGCTGTTGAAGCTGTTGTTGCCGCTGGCGTTGGCATTGTTTCCGGTCGCAATATTGGAGCTGGTGTGGCCGCTGGCATTGGCGGAACCGACGGCAATATTGCTGCTGGCATTTCCGTCAGCGTAAGCGCCGCTCCCGATCGCGGAGTTGTTGCTGCCCGCGCCTGGAGCGGAGGCGGAGGGCCCGCAGGCAAAATTGCCCCCTGAGCCGGCCGCACTGGCGCCTTGATCGGACAAGGTACCATCCACGCAGATGAACTGGGCCCGGGCTTGCGGCGCGCCGGCACAGGCCGCGATCGCGGCAAGCAGCGCCGTCGTGAGACAAGCAGCGATTCGCGCGCGCGATGAAATCATCATGTTGGTCCCCACCCCGTCCTCCAACCTTGCGACCGGCAAGTGGCGCACGAAGAACGAAGACCGCCGTCACCTTCAGCCCCAGGCCGCCACCGCGTCAAAACGATTGACGTTTGCGCGGCACGGCGACACTCAAAGCATGCAGTCCATGGCTTTGGAAGACGCCGGATGCGCGAGGGACCGCGCGGCATTGCGTCCTCCCATATTCATGGGGTGCGGGGCCGGCGCCCGGCTTCTCAGCCCGCGCACGCCTTTCGCGAAGCCGCCGGACGGTTGGTCGGATCGCGAGCTGTTGCACGGATCCCACAACCCGGCGCGAGCTTCGGATTCCCTCAGGAATGAGGGCCGTGCGCCCGTGAAAATCATGCGGGCCCACCCCATCTTCCGCTTTCTCTCCCCGCCCCCCGACGAAATCGAGATCCATGACCGAACAGACGCTCGCTGCGCCTATCGACGCCCCATCGGAACAGCCGCGCGGCTTCTCGCGCTACCAGGCGCTTCTCATCGCGCTGCTCGCGTTCACGCAATTCACCATCATCCTCGACTTCATCATCATGTCGCCGCTCGGCGCCATCCTGATGCCCGCGCTCGACATCACCGCCACCCAATTCGGCGTCGCGGTGTCGGCTTACGCGTTCAGTGCGGGGATTTCGGGCGTGCTGGCCGCCGGCTTCGCCGACCGCTTCGACCGCAAGCGCCTGCTGCTGTTCTTCTATGTCGGGTTCACCCTCGGCACCATGCTGTGCGCCGCCGCGCAGAATTACCACGTGCTGCTGCTCGGCCGGATCGTGACCGGACTGTTCGGCGGCGTGATCGGCTCGGTCGTGCTCGCCATCGTCACCGATTTATTTCCGCTGCATTTGCGCGGTCGCGTGATGGGCTTCATCCAGACAGCGTTCGCCGCAAGCCAGGTGCTCGGCATTCCCGCCGGGCTGTTCCTCGCCAATCACTGGAGCTGGCAGCTCTGCTTCGTCGCGATCGTCGGCTTGTCGATCGTCACGATCGCCGTCATCGCCTTCGCCATGGAGCCGGTCGACGCGCATCTGAAGCTGAAGCAGGACAGGAACCCGTTCCACCACCTGATCGCGACGGTCTTCGAGCCGCGCTACACGCTGGCCTTCGCCGTCACGACCTTGCTTGCGACCGGCGGCTACATGCTGATGCCGTTCTCCAGCGCCTTCACCGTGCATAACCTCGGCATCGACATGGCGCATCTGCCGACGATCTATCTGGTCTCCGGCCTGTTCAGCATCGTCACCGGGCCACTGGTCGGCCGCGCCAGCGATGCCTTCGGCAAATATCCGACCTTCGTGTTCGGCTGCGCGATGACCGTGATCATGGTGCTGATCTACACCCATCTCGGCCACGTCTCGCTCACGACCGCGATCATCGTCAACGTGCTGATGTTCATCGGCATCTTTTCACGGATGATCCCGTCGCAGGCGCTGATGTCGGCGATCCCCGATCCCACCCAGCGCGGCTCGTTCAGCGCGGTCAGCGCCTCGCTCCAGCAGCTCTCCGGCGGCCTCGGCTCAGTGCTCGCCGGCGCGATCATCGCGCAAGGCGCGGACGGCGCGCTGATCCATTTCGACCGGATCGGCTACGTCGTCGTCACGACGACGATCATCACGCTGGTAATGATGTACTTTGTGCAGAAGGCGGTGGCGGAGCGGACGGGGAAGCGGGTGGTGTGAGGGGGCGAGCCGAGGCTTGATGCAGCGATGGCCCAATAATAGTTATTGAAACGACGCGAGTGGAGCAAATCGACATGGCTGTCAGCGCAGATCTTGGCGAAACCCTTGAAGACTTTGTGAAAAAGCTGGTCGAATCGGGCCGGTACCACTCCAAGAGCGAGGTGTTGCGGGAGGGCGTACGGTTGATTCAGGAGCGCGAAGCCCGCCTGGCCGCTCTGGATGCCGCGATCTCACGCGGGATTGAGGACGCCGATGCCGGACGGGTCAAATCGAGCTCCGAGGTTTTTGACCGGCTGGAAGCGAGTTTGGCGGCCAAGGCCGACCGCACGTGATCGTCGTCCTCACCGGGGAGGCGGAGGCCGACCTTGAGGAAATCGCGTCATATGTCGCCGAGCAAAGTCCGCGCAGCGCGCTCACGCTCATCCGCGGGTTGCGCGAGAAGTGCGAATCCCTTGCTGACGCGCCACGCGGCTATCCCTTGGTCCCGCGCTACGAAAACAAAGGCATTCGCCGGCGACCGTTCGGGAGCTATTTGATCTTCTATCGTGTCGGAATTGATGTGATCGAGGTGATCCACATCCTCCACGGCGCACGAGACTACGAGCCGTTACTCTTCCCAGAGGATTAGAGTCGATATCGATCGCCAAGTGCAGTTCGCACAAGCATAACGTGGTGCCCAGGAAAGGACTCGAACCTTCACGGCCGTTAAGCCACTGGCACCTGAAGCCAGCGCGTCTACCAATTCCACCACCTGGGCATGCCGTTTGGGGCACGGAGGCGGTTACTACGGTTCGGTGACGCCGTTGTCAATTCATGCTTCAAGCCCGGTTCGGGATGCCGATTGCGCATTGCAAACCGGCCCGATACAAGCCTGACAAGACGCACTCTTTTCCGCAGGAACGGCTCTCATGGCATCGAATCTGGAAACTCTCGTCACGGTTTTCGGCGGATCGGGGTTTTTGGGCCGGAATGTCGTCCGGGCCCTGTGCAAGCGCGATTACCGGGTCCGGGTTGCGGTCCGGCGCCCGGAACTGGCCGGGTACCTCCAGCCCTCCGGCAGGGTCGGGCAGGTCCACACCGTGCAGGCGAACCTGCGCTATCCGGCCTCGGTCGAGGCGGCGCTGCGTGATTCGCATATCGTGATCAATCTGGTCGGCGTCCTCACGGAAGCCGGCGGGCAGACCTTCGACGCCGTCCAGGCCAAGGGCGCCGAAACGGTCGCCAAGGCAGCGGCCGCGGCGGGTGCCCGCCTGGTGCATGTCTCGGCGATCGGGGCCGACGCCGAATCGCCTTCCCGCTATGCCAGGGCCAAGGCGGCCGGCGAAGCCGCGGTCCTGGCGGCGGTGCCCTCGGCCACGATCTTCCGCCCCTCCGTGATGTTCGGCCCCGAGGACCAGTTCACCAACCGCTTTGCCGCGCTGGCCCGGATGTCGCCGGTGCTGCCGCTGATCGGCGGCGAGACCAAGATGCAGCCGGTCTATGTCGGCGACGTCGCCACCGCGATCGCGGACGCCGTCGACGGCAAGGCCAAGGCGGGCGCGACCTACGAGCTCGGCGGCGCGGAAGTGCTGACCATGCGCGAGATCATCGAGGCCATCCTCGCCATCACCGACCGCGAACGGATGCTGGTGCCGCTGTCGTTCGGCCTCGCCCGCTTCAAGGCCGCCTTCCTGCAATTTGCGCCGGGCGCGTTCAAGCTGACGCCCGACCAGGTCACGCTGCTCGAGCGCGACAATGTCGTGTCGGACGCGGCAAAGGCCGCCGGCCTGACGCTGGAGGGGCTCGGCATCGCTGCCGACTCGCTGGAAGCGATCGCCCCGCAATATCTCTGGCGTTTTCGCGCGGCAGGGCAGTTTCAGCGCATGGGCGTGTGAGGCTCGTCTTCACCGCGCCCCTCAAAACTTCAGCTTCTTGAACACCGCTTCCGGCAGCGCCTTGATGATCAGCATCACGAGGCGCCATTTGCCGCTGACATAGACGACGTCGGTCTTGTTCTCGACGGCGGCAAGGATCGCATCGCCGACCACCGGCGCTTCGACGGTGAGCGGGCCGATCAGCTTCATGCCCTCGGTCATCCTGGTGCGGACGAAGCCGGGCTTGACGGTGACGACATGCACGCCGCCACGGCTGGCACGGGCGCGCAGGCCGGACAGGAACGCGGAGAAGCCGGCCTTGGCCGAGCCGTAGACGTAGTTCGAAGCGCGGCCGCGATCGCCGGCCACCGACGACACGCCGACCAGCGTGCCGCTGCCGCGGGCCAGAAACTTCTCCGCGAACAGGCCGAGGATCAGCGCGGGACCTTCGTAGTTCGAGCGCATGATCGCGGTGGCGTGGGCAAGGTCGCTCTCGGCATTTTGCTGCACGCCGAGCAGGCCGACGATCGAGATGACGACATCGGGCAGCCCTGGAAGGCTCGCGACGAAGCCGTCGAACGAGGTGGTGTCGAGCACATCGAATTTGTGCAGACCGACCTCGACATTGTAGCGCGCGCGCAGATCGGCGGCGTCAGGCTCCAGCGCGGCGACGTCGCGGCCTGCGAGGGCGACGTCGTAGCCCGCCTTGGCAAAGGCGCGCGCGGCGGCGCGGCCGATATCGGAGGAGCCGCCGAGCACCAATACGGATTTGCGCGATGTCACGGGTTAGACCTCATCGAACAGACGCTGTGAAAGTCTCGATCTTATGTTGGCGGCGGGATCGAGCGATTTGCGGATCGCGTTGAAACGCTGCAAGGCAGGATAGCCCGCCGCGAAGGTCGCGCGCGACTGCCGCGCGTCTTTCGCCAGATACAGCCGTCCGCCGGCGGCGACGACCAGACGATCGATCTCGTCGAGAAAATTCAGGATGTCGCCCTTCACCGGGAAATCCAGCGCCAGCGTGTAGCCGGGCAGCGGGAACGAAAGGATTCCGTCGCCCTGGCCGAGCTTCTTGAGGACGGCAAGAAAGGAAGCATCGCCGCGCCGTGCGACGCGATCGAGGATCTCGCCAAGCACGGCGCGCGCTCCCGCTTCCGGGATCACGCATTGATGCTGGAGGAAGCCGCGCTTGCCATAGATGCGGTTCCACTCACCGATGCTGTCGAGTGGAAAGAAATATGGATAGAGCGAGACCACTCGGCTGCTGCCGGCACGCCGCGCGCCCATGCGATAATACAGCTCGTTGAAGGCGCGGATGCTGGCGCGGTTCAGTGCCAGCGACGGCAGGTCGACCGGCACGCTGAGGCCGGGATCCTTGCCCACCGGAAAAACATCGGCGCCGTCTGCCAGTTCGTCCCTGCCCGCGTGCTCGCCGAGATAGATCAGCGAACGGCCGAGATCGCGTCCCCGTGCCACGCAGTCGATCCATGCCACCGAATAGGTCGCCTCATCGCTCGCCTCGAGCGCGCGCATCGCGGCATCGAGATCAGAGGCGGAGATCACGCGTTCGCGGATCCAACCGGTCTCGACCCGCCGCAGCCGCATCGTCGCTTCCAGGATGATGCCGGTCAGGCCCATGCCGCCGACGGTCGCGAAAAAGGCGTCGGAGTTTTGCTCGCGCGAGGCCTCGATGACCTCGCGCTGTCCAGTGCGCAGCAACAGGCTGTCGACGTAGCGGCCGAAGCCGCCTTCGCAATGATGGTTCTTGCCGTGCACGTCGGCCGCGATGGCGCCGCCGACCGAGACGAACCGTGTGCCCGGCACGACGAAGGGCAGGAAGCCGCGCGGGCCAAAGGTGTCGATCAGATCCGACAGGAGAACGCCGGCCTCCAGGCGGATGCGGCCCGTCACCGGGTCGAAAGACCTGACCCGGTCGAAGCCGGTCATCGCGAGGGTCCTGACGGCGCCGATCGCGGCATCGCCATAGGCGCGGCCGTTGCCGCGCGCGACGGTGCCGGACGAGACGGCCTCGCCCACCGCCGCGAACGAGCGCGGACGCAGCACGTCGCTATCGACGACCGGGAAACGCCCCCAGCCGCTGACGAGGGTCATGGTTTCGGGCTCCGCCTGCGGGCCACCCCGCTCCGGGAACTGCCTACCGGTCAAAAGCTGATATTGGGTTGAGAGCGTGGAGAAACGTAGCCCGGATGGAGCGCAAGCGTAATCCGGGTTGGTACTACGTACTACAACGGACGCCGGTCCCGGATTGCGCTACGCTCCATCCGGGCTACGGACCTCAAATCTTAACGCCCCAACGCCAGCGCGATCAGGCCGAGCGTGCCGACGATGACGCGCCACCAGGCGAACACCACGAAGCCATGCCGGGTAACGTATTCCAGGAACGTCTTGACCACGATGATCGCGGTGATGAACGACACCACGAAGCCGATCGCGACGATGCCCATATGGTCCATCGTCATCTCGGAGCGGTTCTTGTAGAAGTCGTAGGCGAACGCGCCGATCATGGTGGGAATGGCGAGGAAGAACGAGAACTCCGCCGCCGCGCGCTTGTCGGCGCCCAGGAACATCGCGGCGACGATGCTGGCGCCGGAACGCGACACGCCCGGGATCATCGCCACGCACTGCGCGATGCCGATGTAGAGATACATCAGCAGCGGAAACCTGGTGGCGTCATGTTCGCGCGGCTTGAGATCGAGCTTGTCGACCCAGAGCAGGATGGCGCCGCCGACGATCAGCGTGAAGCACACCACCCACGGATTGAACAGCACGCTCTTGATGTATTTGCCGGCAACGAGGCCGACGATAACAGCGGGCAGGAACGCCACCAGCACGCCGACCACGAAGCGGCGCGAATAGGTGTCGCCCGTGAAGAAGCCGATCACGACATCCCAGAGCTTCTTAAAATAGAGCCCGACGATCGCGAGGATCGCACCCAACTGGATCAGAACCGTAAACGAATCCCAGAAGGCGCCTTCACCGAGATGGAAGAAGCGTTCCGCGAGGAGCAAATGGCCGGTCGAGGACACGGGAAGGAACTCGGTCACACCCTCGATGATGCCGAGGATCACTGCCCGTATTGCATCTGACATATTTACGGTCCATTTCGGCTGGAAAAGCGGGGCTCTTCTCGCCTATTCGCCCCCATGCCGCAATCGCAAAATGCGAAATCACGCCCTTGCTTCGCGGTTTTGAAGGACTAGTGTGGCGCCGCACAAACATTGATGGATTCTTAAGCACCATCACATAGTCAAAGGCTTCATGTTTACGCTGTTTCATCATCCGTTCTGTCCGCATTCGCGCTTCATCCGCCTGATCGCGGGCGAATACGGGCTCGATCTCAAGCTGGTCGAAGAGCGCAGCTGGGAACGGCGCGAGGCGTTTCTGCTGCTCAATGCGGCCGGCACGACGCCTGTTCTGGTGGACGACGAGCAACCGCCGATCCCAGGCGCGGCGATCATCGCCGAATATGTCGACGAGGCCTATGGCGCCGAGATGGGACCCAAGCGCCTGATGCCGGAAACGATCTCCGAGCGCGTCGAGGTGCGCCGGCTGATGGCCTGGTTCAACGAAAAGTTCTTCGAGGAGGTCTCGCACCCTCTCGTCACCGAGCGCATCTACAAGCGCTTCATGAGCGAGGAGAACGGCGGGGGTGCGCCTTCCGCCGACGTGATGCGCGCCGCCAAGGCCAATGTGCGCTATCATCTGGCCTATATCGGCTGGCTGGCGCAGACGCGCAATTTCCTCGCCGGCGACCGGCTCACCTACGCGGACCTCGCCGCCGCGGCGCATCTCTCGGCGATCGACTATCTGGGCGACGTGCCATGGAGCGAGGACGATTCAGCAAAGGCGTGGTACGCGCGGGTGAAGTCCCGCCCGTCGTTCCGTCCGCTGCTGAGCGAATGGCTGGCCGGCGTGCCGGCGTCGCGGACCTACGTGGACCTGGATTTCTGAGCTCCGATCCGACTGAACTGAAGACGGCGCTCGCCCGCGAAGCGCGCGCGCTGGGCTTCGACTGCATCGGCGTCACCGTGCCCGGCACGATCGAGAAGGCTGGAGCGTATTTCCTCGAATTCATCGCCTCGGGCGGCCATGGCGACATGGACTGGCTCGCCGCGCAGCCGGAGCGCCGGGTTGATCCACGCGGACTGTGGGCCGACGTGCGCAGCGTGATCATGCTCGGCGTCAATTACGGCCCCGATTCCGATCCGCTCGCCATTCTCAAGCAGCGCACGCGCGCGGCGATCTCGGTCTATGCGCAAGGCGATGACTATCACGACCTCATCAAGAAGCGCCTGAAGGCGCTGGCGCGCTGGCTGGTCGCGACCGCGCCGTCGGACGTGAAGGTGTTCGTCGACACCGCGGCCGTGATGGAGAAGCCCTTGGCGCAAACCGCGCATCTCGGCTGGCAGGGCAAGCACACCAATCTCGTCTCGCGCGAGTTCGGCTCGTGGCTGTTCCTCGGCGCGATCTACACCACGTTGGAGCTGCCGCGCGACGAGGCGGAGGTCGATCATTGCGGCTCGTGCCAGGCCTGCCTCGACATCTGCCCGACCGCTGCGTTCCCCGCGCCCTACAAGCTCGATGCGCGGCGCTGCATCTCCTATCTCACCATCGAGAACAAGGGACCGATCCCGCGCGAGTTTCGCAAAGCCATCGGCAACCGCATCTATGGCTGCGACGACTGCCTCGCGGCGTGCCCCTGGAACAAGTTCGCGCAGGAGGGACGCGAGGCGAAGCTCGCCGCACGTGACGAATTGCGTGCGCCTCAACTTGCGGAGCTTGCACGGCTCGACGACGCCGCGTTTCGCGCGCTATTCACAAAATCCCCGGTGAAACGCATCGGCCGCGACCGCTTCTTGCGCAACGTGCTGATCGCGATCGGCAACTCCGGGGAGGTCGCGCTGGCGGGCGAGGCGCGGCGATTGCTGGATGACGCCAGTCCGCTGGTGCGTGGGGCTGCGGTGTGGGCGTTGGGGCAGCTGGTGGAGCGGGAGGCGTTTGCGGCGCTTCGCGCAAATGCCATTGCCAACGAGCACGACGATAGCGTGCGTGAGGAGTGGGAGCACGCTTCCTAACCCTCGGTGTCATTCCCCGCGAAGGCGGGGAATCCAGTACGCCGCGGCCTATCGACTCAATCACTGACGTCTCGGAGTACTGGATCGCCCGGTCAAGCCGGGCGATGACACCTGTTGTTGTGGCTGTCACGCGCGCCCACCACACTTGATTTCCCCACCCGTTCCCGCAATCTCGCGCGCATGACAAACATGCCTTTCTTCACCCGCGACGGCGACACATTCCATCCGACGGAAGTGGCCAACGGTCCGTGGGATCCAAAATCGCTGCACGGGCGCGTCATCATCGGCCTGCTCGGCTTCGCCATCGAGGAGCGCCATTCGGGCCCCGAATTCGTGCCGGCGCGGCTCACGGTCGACATGTACAAGCTGCCGACGATCGACAAGCCGATCGAGGTGACGACGCGCCTCGTGCGCGACGGCCTGCGCATTCGCGTGGTCGAAGCAGAGTTCGTCTCCGGCGGCGTCAGCATGGCGCGCGCCTCGTGCCAATTGTTGCGCAAGACGCAAAATCCCGACGGCAACGTCTGGTCGCCGCCGAACTGGGATGTGCCCAAGCCATCAGACATTCCCAAGCCCACCGATCCCAGGCTCGGCATGAACGGCAAATGGACGACGCGCCCCATCGTCGGCCATATGGGCTCGCTCGGGCCGCGCCGACTGTGGATGAGCGAGGTGCGCGAGCTCGTTGAGGGCGCGCCGATGACGCCGTTCGTCCATGTCGCCACCGGCGCCGATTTCGCCAGCCCCTTCGCGAACGCGGGCGACAACGGGCTCGGCTACATCAACAGCGACGTGACGATCTATCTGCACCGCCTGCCGGTGACCAAATGGATCGGCTTCGAGGTGGTGAACCATCACGCCACCGACGGCGTCGCGATCGGCGAATGCTGGCTCTATGACGAGCAGGGCCCGATCGGCACCGCGACGGTCGCAGCGCTGGCCCAGCGCAAGCCGATCGTGAATCCGTCGAAGCGGTAGCGAGCGCGTCTCTCTCCGCTCGTCATTCCGGGATGCGCCGTCAGGCGCAGACCCGGAATCCATTTGGCTACAGGCCCCGAGGAGAAATGGATTCCGGGTTCGCGCTTCGCGCGCCCCGGAATGACGGTCAGGTGAGATGCCGCTGCATCTCCGGCCGCGCCTTCAATTCCGCGCCCTGCTTGGCGACGATCTTCGCGATTCTTTCAGGCGCGAACTTCAGATCGACAAACGCAGGCGCGGTATTGGCGACTTCGTGATAGTCGGCAATCTTGCTGTCCTGCAGCGTCATGATTGCGACACCCTCGAACATCGCCCGCGCGCCATTCGCTTCCGGCAGCGTCGAGCGATAACTGAAGGTGTAGCGCGCATAGAGCGTGGTGCCGTCGGTGACGGGGTCATGCATGTCCCAGCGAAAATCGGTCGCCGTGCGATAGAACCAGTCGTCGATCATTTCGGCGATCTTGTCGCGGCCTGCGAAGGCGCCGTAGAAGACGTCGTGATAGACGCCGTCCTCGGTGAAGAGCTCGGCAAAGGCGCGGCCGTTGCGTTGCTCGACGGCGTCGCAGAAGGCGCGCAGCATGGCGATGGTGGTCATCGTGTTTGCCTCCCGAAGTAAGAAGACACTTCACCCGATCTCCGCCACCGCGGCAAGAATGCGCGCGATGTCCTGCGGGCGGGATAGGCGATGATCGCCGTCCTGAATCATGGTCAGCACCACGTCGTCGGCCGGCAGGCGGTGCGTCAGCGCGAAGGCGTGCTGCCAGGGCACATCAGGATCCTGCGCGCCTTGCAGGATGCGGACCGGGCAGCCGAGATCGATGGCGCTGCCGAGCACGAGATGATTGCGCCCCTCCTCGATTAGGTTCCGCGTGATCGGATAGGGCGAGCCGTCGCCATAGTCCGACGGCCGCATCCAGACGCCCTTGGTCTCGATCTCCTTCTTCACCGCAGGCGAAAAATTCTTCCACATCAGCTCTTCGGTGAAATCAGGCGCCGGCGCGATCAGCACGAGGCCGGCCAGCGAGGCCTTGCCGGCTCGCTTCCTGATCTCGCGGGCGAGCAGCAGCGCCATCCAGCCGCCCATGGACGAGCCGATCAGAACCTGCGGGCCTTCGCAGAAGCGCTCGAATACCGCCACGCTGTCCTCGAGCCAGCTGCCAATGGTTCCATCGGCGAAATTGCCGCCGGATTCGCCGTGGCCGGAATAGTCGAACCGGACCATTGCGCGGCCATGCTCCTTGGCCCAGGCATCCAGCGCCAGGGCCTTGCCGCCCTGCATGTCCGACTTGAACCCGCCGAGCCAGACCAATCCGGGCCCCTGCCCGCGCCGGCTGCGAACCGCGATCCTGCGTGCGGACTGACCCTCGCCCACATCGATGAAGTCAGGCACGGTATCGGGAATTGCTGAGGTCATGGAACGTTTACTCTGGCTGTGCGGTTTGGGTTGTCCGGGGTGCCACCTGCGACGCAACCGGATGCAGCATCGGCCCTTTGGGACGCTTGCGGAACGGACGCAAGGTGTCTATGTCGGTCACCGTGCCCAGGCGTGGCCAAAATACCTCGCATTTGAGGGTTTTCGCGCTCCGCACGAGCGAATTGCTTGCCGGCAAACCTATCTTCCTTCAAAATAGCCGCTTCTTTCACAACTTTGGAGAACCACCCATTCGCCGTCCTAATAAAGCTCCGCCCGCTGCCAGCAAAGACGGGCCGCGCATCAATGACGACATTCGCAATGCGCAGATCCAGCTGATCGACGCGGCCGGTGACAACAAAGGCACCGTCGAGACAGTTATGGCAATCCGCATGGCTCAGGAAGCCGGCATGGATCTGGTCGAGATCTCGCCGAACGTCAGCCCTCCCGTCTGCAAGATCATGGACTACGGGAAGTACAAGTATTCCGCGCAGAAGAAAGCCGCCGAAGCCCGCAAGCGGCAGAAGACCGTCGAGATCAAGGAGATCAAGCTCCGCCCGATGATCGACGATCACGATTACGACGTGAAGATGCGCGCTATGCAGCGGTTCTTCGAAGAGGGCGACAAGGTCAAGATCACGCTGCGCTATCGCGGCCGCGAAATGGCGCATCAGGAGATCGGCACCAAGCTGCTGGACAAGATCAAGACCGACGTCGCCGAGCTCGCCAAGGTCGAGCAGGACGCGCGCTTCGAAGGCCGCCAGGTCGTCATGGTACTGGCGCCGCGCTGACGCCGGTTGGTTAGGACTGAGAGTTCAACGGCCCGTCCGGATTTCCGGCGGGCCGTTTTGTTTTTGGCAAAGGTACAAGCCGCGAGCGCTGCTGCACCTCGCCCGCTGGCGGGAGAGAGAGCACCGAGCGCCTGGTGACAGTTACGTCCGTGTCGCCTGCCAGGTGCCGCTGCACTGGTCGCCGGAAATGATGCCCTTCCACGAGCCGGCGCCGTTGACGCCGGCGAGCCGGCCGCCACCGTTGGCATGCGACGCGCCGACCGAGACCTGGACCGCGACCGCGCCGCCGCGCTTGACCGTGCCGGAGACCCTGCCGCCGCCGGCGGACGAGACCCGGCTACCCGTGACGGTGAAGGGCACGCTGTAGCCCGAGCTGCAATTGCCCCTTGTGGTGGCGAAGGTGACATTCCAGATCCCGTCATAGCTGCCGGCGCGGGCATCGGCGGTCGATGGCAGCGCCGCCGCGGCGAGTACGGCGAACAGCGCCAGATGGCGCGGGCGGGCGAAATCGGTCAAAGACGACAGCGATAGGGAAAATGGGGCCATTTTGGTCCTGCTCCGGGCGACAGACTTGGACATGAGGGCAGCAATTCCGGATAGTCGCCGGGCATGTTCCGCCGGTTCATCGTTGCCAATTGGCTCGTCCTCTGCCATAAGCCCAGCCTTCATCGCCCGGCTGATTAAGGGCTGCCGTGGCGGTGTTTCGTGCGGGTTTCGCGCTTGTTCGCAAAACCTGAGCACAATCAACGCTCTAACGAGCATTTTGACGGCCCAGCCGCCTTCGCGGGCGGAATTCTGTGGCCATTAGGAGAGCCAAATGCCCAAGCTGAAGACCAAATCGGGCGCTAAAAAGCGCTTCAAGGTGACTGCCACCGGCAAAGTGATGTTCGCCCATCGCGGCAAGCGTCACGGCATGATCAAGCGGACGAAGAAGCAGATCCGTCAGCTGCGCGGCACCGCGGTGCTGTTCAAGACCGACGGCGACAACGTCAAGAAGTACTTCTTGCCGAACGCCTGATCGCGTCCACGATCATTGCCAGCTCCGCCGCGTCTTCGCGGCGATCCGAAACCAAGTCATCTCTGAAGGATATTCGTCATGTCTCGCGTCAAACGCGGTGTGACCGCCCACGCCAAGCACAAGAAAGTCTACAAGGCCGCCAAGGGTTTCTACGGCCGCCGCAAGAACACCATCCGCGCCGCCAAGCCGGCCGTGGAGAAGGCCCAGCAGTACGCGTTCCGTGATCGCAAGCGCAAGAAGCGGACGTTCCGCGCGCTCTGGATCCAGCGCATTAATGCTGCCGTCCGTCCGTTCGGCCTGACCTACAGCCGATTTATCGACGGCATGGCCAAGTCCGGGATCACCGTGGACCGCAAGGTGCTGTCGGATCTCGCGGTCCACGAGCCCGCCGCGTTCCAGGCGATCGCCGAGAAGGCCAAGGCCGCGCTCGCGGCGTAAGCCGTCCTCCGCTGTGTTCTGCGCAGCGTTTCGCTTGTGATGGCCCGGACAGAGGCGCGCCTTGCGCCTTGGTGCCCCGGCCGTCATCTCTCGCGCCAATACATCTCTCCGACGTGGAAGCCCGGCGCATCTGACGCGAAGACGCGCTTCGCGCTTTTGGGCCGGGCGTAACGGGCTAGGATCATCGGCTCAGCATCCTGGCCAAAAGGGATTGCCATGACCGATCTTGCCCAGCTCCAAGCCCAGATCACCGCCGACATCGCCGCGGCCGCAGATGAGGCGGCGTTGGAAGCCGTGCGCGTCGCAGCCCTCGGCAAGAAGGGCTCGATCTCCGCGCTGCTCGCGACGCTCGGCAAGATGTCGCCCGACGAGCGCAAGACGCAAGGCGCGGCGATCAATCAGGCCAAGGACGAGGTCACCCAGGCGCTCGCAGCAAAGCGCGACGTGCTGAAATCGGCGGCGCTCGATGCGCGGCTGGCATCCGAGACCGTCGACGTCACGCTGCCGCTGCGCGACGCGCCGGCTGAAGCCGGCCGCATCCATCCGCTGAGCCAGGTCTGGGACGAGCTGACCACGATCTTCGCCGACATGGGATTCTCGGTGGCGGAAGGCCCCGACATCGAGACCGACGATTACAACTTCACCAAGCTGAACTTCCCGGAAGGCCATCCCGCGCGCGAGATGCACGACACGTTCTTCTTCCATCCGAAGGAGGACGGCTCGCGCATGCTGCTGCGGACCCACACCTCGCCGGTGCAGGTGCGCACCATGCTGAGCCAGAAGCCGCCGATCCGCGTGATCTGCCCGGGGCGCACCTACCGCATCGATTCGGACGCGACCCACACGCCGCAATTCCACCAGGTCGAAGGCCTCGTCATCGACAAGCATTCGCATCTCGGCCACCTCAAATGGATCCTGCACGAGTTCTGCAAGGCGTTCTTCGAGGTCGACCACATCAACATGCGCTTCCGCCCGTCGTTCTTCCCGTTCACGGAGCCGTCGCTCGAAGTCGACATCCAGTGCCGCCGCGACAAGGGCGAGATCCGCTTCGGCGAGGGCGAGGACTGGCTCGAGATTCTCGGCTGCGGCATGGTGCATCCGAACGTGCTGCGCGCCTGCGGCATCGATCCCGACGAGTACCAGGGCTTCGCCTGGGGCATGGGCATCGACCGCATCGCCATGTTGAAATACGGCATCGCCGACCTGCGCCAGCTGTTCGACAGCGACGTCCGCTGGCTGTCCCACTACGGCTTCAAGCCGCTCGAAGTACCAACGCTTGCCGGAGGGCTGAGCTCGTGAAATTCACCCTCTCCTGGCTGAAAGACCATCTCGAGACGGACGAGCCGTTGGAGAAGCTCGCCGAGAAGCTCACCATGATCGGGCTCGAGGTCGAGAACATCGAGGACAAGGCGAAGGCGCTGAAGCCCTTCACCATCGCGAAGGTGATCTCGGCGGAGCAGCATCCGAATGCGGACCGGCTGCGCGTCTGCATGGTCGACACCGGCGACGGTGGCGCGCCGGTGCAGGTGGTGTGCGGTGCGCCGAATGCGCGTGCGGGGCTCGTCAGCGTGTTCTCGCCGCCCGGCACCTATATTCCCGGCAAGGACATCACGCTCGGTGTCGGCACGATCCGCGGCGTCGAGAGCCGCGGCATGTTGTGCTCGGCGGCCGAGCTGCAGATCTCCAACGACCATGACGGCATCATGGAATTGCCGTCGGATGCGCCGATCGGCGCGGGATACGCCGAATGGGCCGCGCTCGGCGATCCCGTGGTGGAGATCAACCTCACGCCGAACCGGCAGGACTGCACCGGCGTGCACGGCATCGCGCGCGATCTCGCCGCCGCCGACATGGGCAAGTTCAAGGACCCGACCATCAAGCCGATCAAGGGCGAATTCCCCTGTCCCGTGAAGGTCACGGTCGAGGACGCCACGCTCTGCCCGGGCTTCGCGCTCCGCCTGGTGCGCGGCGTCAAGAACGGCCCGTCGCCGGAATGGCTGCAGAAGCGGCTGACCGCGATCGGCCTGCGTCCGATCAACGCGCTGGTCGACATCACCAACTTCATGACCTACGACCGCGCGCGTCCGCTGCACGTGTTCGACGCCAAGAAGGTGAAGGGCAATCTCGTCGTGCGCCGCGCGCGCGACGGCGAGACGCTGCTGGCGCTCGACGGCCGCACCTATAATCTCGATCCCGCGACCTGCGTGATCGCGGACGAGCATGGCGTCGAATCGCTCGCCGGCATCATGGGCGGCGAAGCCTCGGGCTGCGACGAGACCACCACCGACGTGCTGATCGAATCGGCGCTGTGGAACGAGATCAACATCGCGCAGACCGGCCGCAAGCTCGGCATCAATTCCGATGCACGCTACCGCTTCGAGCGCGGCGTCGATCCCGCCTTCATGGTGCCTGGCCTCGAGCTCGCAACCAAGCTGGTTCTGGAGATGTGCGGCGGCACGCCGTCCGAGAACGTCGTGGTCGGCAAATCCTTCGGCGACGACCGCGTGATCGATTTCCCGGTCACCGAGGTCAAGCGTCTCTCCGGCATCGAGGTGCCGCAAACCGAGATGAAGCGCATCCTGACCCATCTCGGTTTCATGATGGCGGGCCCGGGCCCGGTCGTGAAGGTCGCGGTGCCCTCGTGGCGCTCGGACGTGCACGGCAAGGCCGACATCGTCGAGGAGGTCGTCCGCATCTTCGGCGTCGACAAGGTGCCGATGACGCCGTTCGAGCGCGGTGACGACGCACGCAAGCCGGTGCTGACACCGCTTCAGCTCCGCATCCGCCGCGCCCGGCGGGCGCTGGCGAGCCGCGGCATCATCGAAGCGGTGACCTGGTCGTTCATCACGAAGAGCGCAGCCGAGCTGTTCGGCGGCGGCCAGCGTGAGCTCGAGGTCGCCAACCCGATCGCGGCGGATCTCTCCGACATGCGCCCGACGTTGCTCGCGGGCCTGATCGCAGCGACTCAAGCCAACGCCAATCGCGGCGTGAGCGATGTCGCGTTGTTCGAAGTCGGCCAGGTCTTCAGGGGTGATCGCCCGCAGGACCAGTTCATGGTGGCAAGCGGCGTGCGACGCGGCTTTGCTTCCTCGGAAGGCTTGGGGCGGCACTGGACCGGCTCGGCGCAAGCCGATGTGTTCGACGCCAAGGCCGATGCGCTGGCGGTGCTGGCTGCCGCCGGCGCGCCGATGCAGGCGCTGCAGATCGTCGCGGGCGGCCCGCAATGGCTGCACCCGGGTCGTTCCGGCACGATACAGATCGGTCCGCAGAACGTGCTCGGCTATTTCGGCGAGGTTCACCCGCGCGCGCTCGAGGCGCTCGGCGCCGACGGCCCGCTGCTGGTGTTCGAGGTGATCCTCGACCGTATCCCCGAGGCGAAGAAGAAGCCGACACGCGCCAAGCCCGTGATCGAGCTGTCGTCATTCCAGCCGGTGTCACGCGACTTCGCCTTCATCGTCGATCGCAGCGTCAAGGCGGCCGACATCGTCCGTGCCGCGCAGGGCGTCGACAAGAAGCTGATCACATCCGTCAACGTCTTCGACGTCTACGAGGGCAAGGGCATCGACGACGGCAAGAAGTCGATCGCGGTCGCGGTGACGCTCCAGCCGCGCGAGAAGACCCTGACCGATCAGGAGATCGACGCCGTCGCGGCGAAGATCGTCGCCGAGGTCACGAAGAAGACCGGCGGCACGCTGCGGGGATGAGTATTGCGGACTTCCTTCCGAAGGACGTCAGCCTCAGCATCGCGATGGCGCTCTGCGCCGTCGCGTTCGTTTCAGGTACCGCGCGCGGCTTCTCCGGCTTCGGCTCGGCGCTGATCTTCATGCCGCTGGCGAGCAGCATCGCGGCGCCGCGGCTGGTCGCGGCTCTGCTGCTTGTCATCGACTTCGTCGCCGCCGCGCCGCTGCTGCCCGACGCTTGGCGGAAGGCCGACCGCAAGGCCACCGCCGTGATCGTGCTGGGCGCGCTGGTCGGCGTTCCCGTCGGCACCTATTTCCTCAGCGTGCTCGAGCCCGTCACCACGCGCTGGATCATCTCCTGCTTCGTCGCGGCGCTCCTGCTCCTGCTGCTGTCGGGCTGGCGCTATCGCGGCAAGGACCATGCCTGGCTCTCGGTCGGCATCGGCGGCCTCTCGGGTTTCTGCAGCGGCCTTGCGCAGACCGGCGGCCCGCCGATCGTCGGCTATTGGCTCGGCCGCCCCATTGCGCCGGTCGTCGCGCGCGCCAACATCGTGCTGTTCTTCGGCGCGTCGGATTTCTTTTCGATGGTCAGCTACGCGACCACGGGGTTGATCTCGCGCGAATCGCTGCTGCTGTCGCTGATCGTCGGGCCGGTCTATGCGATCGGCGTCGCGTTCGGCGCCTCGCTGTTCGGGCGCGCGAGCGAGAAGGTGTTTCGCGGGATTTGCTACGGACTGATCGCGTTGGCGGTGATCTTTGGATTGCCGGCGCTGGACGGGATGTTGCGGTAATAGACTCCGCCGTCGTCCCTGCGAACGCAGGGACCCATTACCCCGGTCAGTGCGTGTAGCGCGATGCTGACAACTCCGAGTCTTCGCAAAACCACGTCCTGTGGTTATGGATCCCTGCGCTCGCAGGGACGACAGCGAAGTTTGTAGCGGGCTTGATCAACCTATTGCCGCGGCGCGCGGCGCTTCTTCGTCGACTGTGTCGGCACGTCGGCCGGGTCGTCCTTGAGCGCGCCGATCTTGCGCAAGGCGGCGTCCGCGGCGCGCTCGCCGCTTTCCCAGGCGCCGTCGACGGTACCCCACAGCGTCTCGTGGGTGGCCTCGCCCGCGAGGAACACATTGCCGATCGGCTCGGCCAAAATCTTTCGCGAGAGTTGGCCGCCGGGGGAGGCCGCCGACATGGCGCCCATCACGAAAGGCGAGGCATTCCAGCGCGTGGCGCTGGTCTTCTGCACGGCGGAGGCGGCCTCGCTGCCGAACAATTTCGTGATCCATTCCCTGGCGAAAGCAGCCATCGCCTTCTCGCCCTGCTCGGAGAGATCGCGACCGAATGAGCCGCCGACGTCGATCGAACACAACGAGGAGCCGCCGATATTGGCAAACATCAGCGCCGTGCGCGTCGAATTGCTTTGCTCGATCAGGATATCGTCGCGCGACAGGCCGAGCGGGTTGCCCGGCAGTTGCAGCACGATGCGATCGTAGCTGCCGAGGCCGAGCTTCGAGGCCGCATCCAGCGAGCGTTTGGGAATGTCGGGCGTGAACTTGATCGCGCCCGATGTCAGCACGTTGGTCGAGACCGTGACGATGACGGCGCGCGCGGCGATCTTTCCCGCTGGCGTCTCCACGCTGACGTCGCGATTGCTCCAACCGATACGGCTCGCCGGCGTCGACAGCGCCACCGGCGCCTGCTCGCCGAGCTTGGTGATCAGCGTGCCCAGGCCCTGACGGCAGGCGATCGCCGCGTTGCGGTCCTGCGCGCGTCCCTTGTCGATCGCGGACAGCTCCTTCAGGTCCTTGCCGGCAAAGCCCGCGCCCAGCATGAACTCGGCCGCGCCCGCCCAATCGCCGAGATCCTTCGGCAGCACGGACGCGCAAGACGTATCCAGCTTGGCCCGCGAGGCATCATCGATGGCGCGGTTGGCGCGCACCAGCGCCGCCAGGAATTGCTCGGTCTCGCCCGCACGGGCGTTGCGGCGGCCGATGCGCATCTTCTGGCCCGATGGCGCCGGCAGCACGTCGAGCCCGACGCTGCGTGCCAGCCGGATCATCGGATTGGTGTCGGGATTGTGCATCCAGCGCGCACCGCGGTCGAACGGCACCTCGAAGGTCGTGCTGTCTGTGATACAGCGGCCGCCGATTTGCGAGGCCGCTTCCACCACGACGACCTTGCGGCCCGTCGCGGTGATGCGCCGCGCTGCGGCGATTCCCGCGGCCCCCGCACCGATCACGACGATGTCGGCCTCACGTGGCAGCGGCGCGGCGGTTGCGCGCAGGACCGGCATTGCCGCAAGGCCCGCCGACGCGACAAGGAAACCGCGGCGCGTGATTGTCATGTCATGGTTTCCGAGGACTTGCGGCGAACGGGAACAGTCAGCGAACCTTGCCGCATCTGATGTTGCACGGCAACCATCATGGTGAATCAATCGTGCTTGATGTCACGGAGTGATGAACCGAATTGCAACAGGTTTAGACCATGATAGAGAAGGGAAAAAGACGGTCGGAAAAGGCCGTGGGGGGAGTTTGAAATGGGGACGGTCCTAGATTCTGTCGGCAAGCTGATTGCCGCGTACCTCTCCAAGGAGGTGCCGGGCTACGAGCCGTTCACGCCGAGCGATCCGGAGCACCTGCGCGGCGTCATCGAGCCCGGCGACGTGCTGCTGGTCGAGGGCAACAACCGCATCTCCGGCATCATCAAATACCTGACGCAGTCGACCTGGTCGCATGCGGCGCTCTATGTCGGTCCGATCGAGGGCGCGGAAGAGGCGGACGGCGAGCCGCATGTGCTGATCGAGGCCAATATCGGCGAGGGCGTCACCTCGGCGCCGCTGTCGAAATATTTCCCCTATCACACCCGCGTCTGCCGCCCGGTCGGGCTGTCCTACGAGGACCGCACTACGGTCTGCCGCTATGCGATCAACCGCATCGGCTTCGGCTACGACACCAAGAACATCGTCGATCTCATGCGCTTCCTGTTTCCGCTGCCGGTGCCGCAGCGCTGGCGGCGCCGTATGATCGCGCTTGGCTCGGGCGATCCGACCAAGATCATCTGCTCGGCGCTGATCGCACAGGCGTTCGACGCCGTGCGCTATCCGATCCTGCCGAAGATCACCAAGGCCGGCAGCCGCGCCGCCCGGCGCGAGATCCTGCACATCCGCGATTCCTCGCTCTACATGCCCCGCGACTTCGACATCTCGCCCTATTTCGAAGTCGTCAAACCCACCATCGTGCACGGCTTCGACTACACCGCCCTGCACTGGGCCGACAAGCAGAAGCCGCTCGAGGAGGTAGCGGGCACATTCAGTGTGTTTCCAGAAACGATCAGTGCGCCGCCGCTCGTTCCTGAAGCGGTTGACCAAGAGGCGCCGCATGAGATTTCGGCTGAGCAAGTGAGCCCACCGCCTGCGGTGGGCGAAAGCCTCCCCGCACATGTCCCGCTGCTGAAGAAGCTGGCGATGTACCGCCCGCGTCGGCGTGGTCGCGCGCGAGAGAGAGCGGCGTAACAGCTGTCGTCCCTGCGAACGCAGGGACCCATACCGCGTGATCCATCGAGTGAGGGTGGTGCGTATCGATCGACGAGTCTTCGCCAAACCCCGTCCTAGGGTTATGGGTCCCTGCGTTCGCAGGGACGACACTTGAGGTGGCGTAGGGTCTCGCGTCTCACTAACAGTCATCGCGAGAGCGCTGCGACGAAGCAATGACGGCGGGGCCCTACCGCTCCGCCCGTCCGATCACCGCCATCAACTCCGCGATCTTCGCGCGCTGATCGGCCTTGTCGCCGCTGGCGATGGCGTGCTCGACGCAATGGGCGACGTGATCCTTCAGGACTTCCTCCTCGACCCGGCGCAGCGCGGCGCGCACCGCCGAGATCTGCGTCACGATGTCGATGCAGTAGCGGTCTTCCTCTACCATTTTCGAGAGCCCGCGAACCTGACCCTCGATCCTGCCGAGGCGTTTTCCGACAGATGCCTTGATGTCTTTGCGCATGGGGTCTATATACCCCTACCGGGTATGGGTTACAAGACCACAGGCAAGGCCGGAGCAGGACAATGAACAGCAACGAGCACGGGCATCAGCACGACGCGGACAAGCATTCCGGATGCGGTTGCTCGAGCAAGGCTGCCGCGCCGGCGGCGAAGCCCGCGACCTCCTCGTGCTGCGGCGGCCACGGCGATCACTCCGGCCATGCCCATCATCACACCCATGCCCACGGTGGCGCCTTGACTGAGGTCAAGGACCCCGTCTGCGGCATGAGCGTCGATCCCGCGACCTCGAAGCACCGGTTTGACCATCACGGCGAAACCTTCCATTTCTGCTCGGCCGGCTGCCGCACCAAGTTCGCCGCTGATCCCGCGAAATATCTGGCCGAGGACAAGGCGCCCGCGCCGGAGATGCCCGCCGGCGCGATCTACACCTGCCCGATGCACCCCGAGATCCGCCAGGTCGGACCCGGCAGCTGCCCGATCTGCGGCATGGCGCTGGAGCCGGAAGTCGCGAGCCTGGACAGCGGTCCCAACCCCGAGCTCGCCGACATGACGCGGCGGTTCTGGATCGGCGGCGCGCTGGCGCTGCCGGCGGTCGTGCTGGAGATGGGCGGCCATCTCGCGGGCCCGCACAATTGGATCGACCCGACGCTGTCGAACTGGATCCAGCTCGTGTTCGCCACGCCCGTGGTGTTGTGGGCCGGCTGGCCGTTCTTCGTCCGCGGCTGGCAGTCGCTGCTGACGCGCAACCTCAACATGTTCACGCTGATCGCGATGGGCACCGGCGTTGCCTATGTCTACAGCCTTGCCGGCACGCTCGCGCCTCAGATCTTCCCCGCCAATTTCCGCGGCCATGAAGGCGCGGTCGCGGTCTATTTCGAGGCGGCTGCGGTCATCACCGTGCTGGTGCTGCTCGGCCAGGTGCTGGAGCTGCGCGCCCGTGACGCGACCTCGGGCGCGATCAAGGCGCTGTTGCAGCTGGCGCCAAAGACCGCGCGCCGCGTCGACGCCGATGGCGGCGAGCATGAGGTCGAGATCGACACGCTCCATGCCGGCGACCGCTTGCGCGTTCGCCCCGGCGAGAAGGTGCCGGTCGACGGAATCATCCTGGAAGGCCGTTCCTCGCTCGACGAGTCACTCGTGACCGGCGAATCCATGCCTGTCACCAAGGAGACCGGCGCAAAGGTCATTGCCGGCACGCTGAACCAGTCGGGCAGCTTCATCATGCGCGCCGAGAAGGTCGGCCGCGAGACGCTGCTGTCGCAGATCGTGCAGATGGTCGCGGACGCGCAGCGCTCGCGCGCACCGATCCAGCGTCTGGCCGATCAGGTCGCCGGCTGGTTCGTGCCCGCCGTGATCGTCGTCGCCCTCGCCGCTTTCGGCGCCTGGGCCTGGTTCGGACCGGAGCCGCGGCTCGCCTTCGGTCTCGTCGCCGCCGTCAGCGTGCTGATCATCGCCTGCCCCTGCGCGCTGGGCCTCGCGACCCCGATGTCGATCATGGTCGGCGTCGGCCGCGGCGCGCAAGGCGGCGTGCTGATCAAGAACGCCGAGGCGCTGGAGCGGATGGAGAAGATCGACACGCTGGTCGTCGACAAGACGGGAACGCTGACCGAAGGCAAGCCCAAGGTGGTCGCGATTGTGCCGGCGGCGGGCTTTGCGGAAGATGACATCCTCCGCATGGCGGCCAGCGTCGAGCGCGCCAGCGAGCATCCCTTGGCCGACGCGATCGTGCGCGCAGCCAAGGAGAAGCAGCTTGCCCTCGGCCAGGTCGAGCACTTCGATTCGCCGACCGGCAAGGGCGCCACCGGCAAGGTCGACGGCAAGACCATCGCGCTCGGCAATGCCAGATACCTGTCGTCGATCGGAATCGACACGACAGCGCTCGACGCTGAAGCCGAACGGCTGCGCCAGGACGGCGCCACCGTGATCAACATGGCCGTCGACGGCCGGCTGGCCGGACTGTTCGCGATCGCCGATCCGGTCAAGGCCTCGACGCCGGAGGCGCTCAAGGCGTTGTCTGCCGAAGGCATCAAGGTGATCATGCTGACCGGCGACAACCGCACCACGGCGGAAGCAGTGGCGCGCCGGCTCGGCATCGCCGAGGTCGAGGCCGAGGTGCTGCCGGATCAGAAGAGCGCGGTGGTGACCAAGCTGCAAAAGGCGGGCCGCATCGTCGCGATGGCCGGCGACGGCGTCAACGACGCCCCGGCGCTCGCCGCCGCCGAAGTCGGCATCGCCATGGGCACCGGCACGGACGTGGCGATGGAGAGCGCCGGCGTGACCCTGCTCAAGGGCGATCTCATCGGCATCGTCCGCGCGCGAAAGCTGTCGCAGGCCACGATGAGCAACATCCGGCAAAACCTGTTCTTCGCCTTCATCTACAACGCCGCCGGCATTCCGATCGCGGCCGGCATCCTCTATCCAGCCTTCGGCCTGCTGCTCTCGCCGATCATCGCCGCGGCGGCGATGGCGCTGTCCTCGGTGAGCGTGGTCGGCAATGCGCTGCGGCTGCGGGCGGCGCGGCTGTAGGGACACTGCGTAGCCCGGATGGAGCGCAAGCGAAATCCGGGTTCTGCCGACAAATCGAGACTGCCCCGGATTGCGCTTCGCTCCATCCGGGCTACGGTTCACGGATATAGGCGGGACGCGGAGAGGACCTGATGCAGCGAATTACGATCACGATCGAGGACGATCTCTTGGCGGAGATCGACGCGGCGGCGGAAGCGCGCGGCTATCAGAACCGCTCCGAGATCATCCGCGATCTCGCCCGCGCCGGCCTGCAGCAGAGCACCGAGGACACCGCGCAGACCGGCCCGTGCGTCGCCGGCCTCGTCTATGTCTACGACCACGCCGCCCGCGATCTGTCGAAACGACTGGTGCAGGAATTCCACGGCCACCACGACCTCGCGCTGGCGACGCTGCACGTCCATCTCGACGACAACAATTGCATGGAGATGACGGCGCTGAAGGGATCCGCCGACGAGGTCAAGCATTTCGCCGACCACATCATCGCCGAACGCGGCGTGCGCTATGGCCGGGTGGTGATGATCCCAACCGGCGCGGGCAAGCCGGCGAAGGGCCGGAAGCACGGGCATCGGCACGACTAGTTGAGAGTTGCGTGCCCCGGACGCAGCGCAGCGCGCACTTCAGCGGTGCGCTGCAGAGCCGGGGCCCATCTCGCGCCAAGCTCCTGGGTCCCGGCTCTGCAGCGCGCCATTGCATGCCGCGCTGCGTCCGGGACACGAGACTTTTACGCCGCATGCCAGCGTCGACCCCCTCCCTTGCCGAAGCCACAATGGGTATCTACGTCTCGCGGGTCGTTCACCTCAGAGGGTCCCCCATGCTGGATGCCGCCATCAAGGCGCTGTCGCAAATGATCTCGCCGCCGATGCGCTCGATCCTGTGGCGATCGATCGGGCTCGCGCTGGTGCTGATCATCGTGCTGGCGATCGGCTTACAGCGGCTGCTGAGCTGGTTTGCGACCTATGGCGAGGTCTGGCTTGAGGGACTGCTCGGTCCCGGCTGGCACACATCGCTTGAGGTCCTGGCCTGGATCGTCTCGATCGCGGCGGGACTTGGCGTCGTGTTCGGGGCCGTGTTTCTGATGCCGGCGATCACTTCGCTGGTGGCGAGCCTGTTCGTTGATGACGTCGCCGACATCGTCGAGCGCGAACACTACCCCGCCGAACGGCCGGGCGTTGCGCTGCCGATCAGCCAGGCGATCTACGAAGGCGTCAAGACCGCGCTCCTGACCATCCTGGTCTATCTGATCGCGCTGCCGCTGGTGCTGTTCGCCGGCGCAGGCTTCCTGATCTTCTTCCTCGCCACCGCCTGGCTGCTCGGCCGTGAATATTTCGAGCTCGCCGCGATGCGCTTCCGCTCACCGGAGGAAGCCAAGGCGATGCGGCGCGACAACGCCGCGATCATCTTCACCGCCGGCCTTTTCATCGCCGCCTTCGTCTCGATCCCGATCGTCAATCTGGCAACGCCGATCTTCGCCATGGCCTTCATGGTCCACATGCACAAGCGGCTGTCGGGCCCGCGGCCGGAGCTGACCGAGCCGGCGCGGCAGATGCGGTGAACTCTCACCTCTCCCTTCGGGAGAGGTGAACCGCGAGCTTTGGCTAACACCGTCGTTCAAAAGCCAATCACGCTCAGCTGACCTGCACGCCGCATTTGCGCAGCACCGTTTTGGCGAAGCCGAACGGCGCCGGCGTGAACGGGCCTGGGGGCGCGCGAGTGATCAGTGCCACGACGCCGAGAGCGGCCACGGCGAGCCAAAAGCACAGCCAGAAACCGTCGATATAGGCGAGCACATTGGCCTCGCGCTGCACGATGCCCGCGAGCGTGCCGACGGCGCGCGGCTGTGCCGATCCCGTGCCATGGGCGGCGAAATGATCGGCGAGCTGCTTCAATCTCTGCGTCACCTCGATATCGCCGACGCCGAGGTTCTGACCGAGATAGAACGAATGGACCTGCTCGCGCACGCGCAGCCATGTTCCCATCAGCGCCACGCCGATCTCGGCGCCGCCGAGCCGCATGATCTGGATATAGGCGGCGAACGACGTGGCGCGGCTGGGATCGGAGTTGGACAGCAGCGTGATGATCAGCGGCAGCAAGGTCAGTGACTGACCGATCGCCTGGAGCAGCACGATCCCTGCGAAATCCTCGCGCGCCCAGGCATGAGTGAGCTGCGTGCCCCAGAGATTGGCGGCAGCGAAGCAGGCAAATCCGGCGACCACCACGGTCCGCGTATCGAAATGCCTGAGCAGCCAGATCGAGACCGGCACCAGCACGAACATCGGCAAGGCGCCATAGGTCAGCAGCAGCATGCCGCTCTGCTCGGGCCTGAGCTGGCCGACCGTGGCGAGGAAGTTCGGCACCAGCGATGCGTTGGAGAGGCTGGCCAGCGTGTAGAGCAGGATCAGAACCAGCCCCAATCCGATGTTGCGCGAGAACAGCACGTTGACATGCGCCCAGGGCTGCCGGACCAGCGACTCGTTGACCAGGAAGGCCGCAAACAGCACCGCGCCGCTGACGAGCAGCGCCATCACCGTGCCCGAGCCGAGCCAGTCCAGCCGGTTGCCCTGGTCGAGCCCGGCATAGATCATCGCGACGGAGGCGCCGAGCAGCAGCATGCCGCCCCAATCGGCCTCGCGCAGCAGCGCGCGGTTCACCGGCTCGTTCGGCGTGCCCCAATAAACCATCAGACCCATCAGCGGTGCGATCACCACGCCCTGCCAGTACAGCCATTGCCAGCCGAGATGATCGACATAGAAGCCGACCAGCGAGGTCGAGCTGTCCAGCGCGAAGCCGACGCGGATCGCATAGATCGAGATCGCCGGCAGCCACCAGCGGATCGGCAGATTGCGGAACACGATCATCAACGTCGCCGGCACGAAGGTGCCGAGCAGCAGGCCATGCACGACGCTGAGCACGAGCAGTGTCGTATAATCGTGCACGAACGGGATGATCAGCGATACCGCGGCATAAGCAAGGCTCGGAATGCCGAGCACACGGCGCAGTCCGAACACGGTGGCGAGCCAGGCCACTGCAGGCGCGATGAAGATCTGCGAGCCGATGCCGGCGGTGGAGAGCCAGGCGCCCTCGTCGAACGAGAGCGAGAATGCGCCGCGCAGATCCGGCAGGCCGACCGTGGTCAGCCGGCTGTCGAAATTGGCGAGGAACGAGCCGAGCAGCACGGCCGCGACGGCAAACAGCGGCTGCGGCGCGACGCCGCCGCGCGAGACCGGTCCGCGATCGCCGTCGTCATTTTCCGCCATTGCCGGCTCTGGTGTCGACGCGGGTGACGACCGACATGCCCGGCACCAGGCGCGCCAGCAGCGGCTGGCCGTCGTCGAGCTGAATGCGCACGGGAATGCGCTGCACCACCTTGGTGAAATTGCCGGTGGCGTTGTCAGGCGGCAGCAGCGCCACCTGCGCGCCCGTCGCCGGCGCGATGCGCTCGACCCTGCCGCGCAGCGTCTCGCGCGGGAAACTGTCGACGGTGATCTCGACCGGCTGACCCGGAGCCACGTGGGTGAGCTGAGTCTCCTTGTAGTTCGCGATCACATAGACCTTCGGCAGCGGCACCACATTGATGAGGTTGGTGCCGATATTGACGTAGTCGCCGGGCTGCACCTGGCGCTCGCCGACGACGCCGTCGAACGGCGCCGAGATTTTGGTATAGCCGAGCTTGAGCCTGGCGCCCGCCAGCGTTGCCTTGGCCGCATCGACGTCGGCGGCGCGCTGCTTCCGCGTGCCTTGCAGGACCTCGAGCTGGTGCTGCTGGGCGGCGATCACGGCGCGGCTCGCGCGCACGTCAGCCTGCGCTTTGGCGTAAGCGGCGACCGCCTGCTCGAACCGCTGACGCGTGCCGGATTCGGTCTGCGACAGCGATTGCTGGCGCTCCTGCTCCTGCCGCGCCTCGACCTCCATGGCTTCGGCAGAGAGCCGCGCGGCCTGCGCCTGCGCGATCGTCGCATATTGCAGCTCGATCTGGTTGGCCAGATTGTCGAGAGTAGCCTGCGCGGCGGCGACCGCGGCTTCGGCCTGAGCCACTTGCGCCTCGTAGTCGGCGGGATCGATCTGGATCAGGAGATCACCGGCCTTGACGCGCTGGAAGTCGGTCACGGCGACGGTGAGCACTTCGCCCGAGACGCGGCTCGACAACCGGGTCAGCTCGGCGCGCACATAGGCGTCATTGGTGGTCTGGATCGCCGCATTGCCGACCCATTCGTCGAAGCGCAGCGTTGCCAGCACGACGAAGGCGAGCGCGGCGATCACGGCGAACAGCGGGATCGCGAGCCGGCTCAACAGCGAAGCGGCCGGCCGCTGTGTTGGCTTTGGTGACGCAGCGGGTGGCGGTGACACTTGCTCTTGTTGACTCACGGATGACCCCAAAACGCTTCGCTTTCACCACCGGCATTCCGGGATCGTCCGAAGGACCAGACCCCGAAGGGCTGAATCCCGTTACACCGTCTTCTCCGGCCACCGGCAGAGATCGTTGATCAGGCAGACCTCACAGCGCGGCGTGCGGGCGAGACAAGTATAGCGGCCGTGCAAGATCAGCCAATGATGGGCGTGCAGCATGAACTCGGCCGGGATCACCTTTTCGAGACCAAGCTCGACCTCCAGCGGCGTCTTGCCGGGCGCAAGTCCCGTGCGGTTGCCGACGCGGAAGACATGCGTGTCGACCGCCATGGTGTGCTCGCCGAAGGCCATGTTGAGCACGACGTTCGCGGTCTTGCGGCCGGCGCCGGGCAACGACTCGATCTCGGCGCGCGTGCGCGGCACCTCGCCGCCGAATTCACTGAGCATCTTGGCCGACAGCGCGATCACGTTTTTCGCCTTGGTGCGGTAGAGGCCGATGGTCTTGATGTAGTCGCGCAAGCGCTCCTCGCCGAGATCGAGCATCTTCTGCGGCGTGTCGGCCACCTCGAACAGCGCGCGCGTCGCCTTGTTGACGCCGGCATCGGTTGCCTGCGCCGACAGCACCACGGCAACCAGCAGCGTGAACGGATTGACGTGCTCGAGTTCGCCTTTCGGCTCCGGGTTGGCTTTGCGGAAGCGGCTGAAGGCTTCGTGGACCTCGGCGGGCGTCCAGGGTCTTGTCGCCTTTAGCGATTTCCCGGCAGGCACCGATGTCTTCGCGGGCTTGGTCTTGGCAGGCTTGGGCTTCGCGACGGCCGCCTTTGCCTTCTTGTTCGGCACTGGCGCTTTGCGCGGCGCCGGCTTGCGGGTGATTTTCGCCATGATCGGGATATACTGAGGGACGATGAGCACAGGCAACGAAATTGAGCGCGGCGACCCCGATCAGCGCGAGGTGCAGATCTTCTCCGCGCTGCTGACGCCGCACCGCTCGCTGAACCGCACCGGCTTCCTCGCCGTGATGCTGTTCCTGAGCGTGGTGAGCTTTGCCACCGGTCTCGCCTTCCTGTTGAAGGGCGCCTGGCCGGTGCTCGGCTTCTTCGGCCTCGACGTGCTGGTGGTGTGGTGGGCCTTCAAGGCCAATTTCCGCACCGCTCGGGCGCGGGAGGAGATCACGGTCACGACTTCCGAATTGCGCGTGCGGCGGATCAGCCATCGCGGCCAGGTCGCCGAATGGACCTTCAATCCGCTCTGGGTCCGGCTCGACATGGAGGTCGACGAGGATTTTGGCATCGAGCATCTCTACCTGATCTCGCGCGGCCGCCAGATCCAGATCGCAAGGTTTTTGGGACCGGAAGAAAAAGCAAGTTTTTACAAAGGCTTGGTCGAGGCGCTCAACGCCGCCAAGCGTGGCCCGACCTACAACCCGATCAGCTGATGTTGGTCGGAAATCGGGTGGTTTCGCACTCTGCCCTCCCCTACATTTCCGGTCATGATGACACTCGCCATACATGACCAGCGCCTGACCAAGCCGGGCCCCCAGAACGCCGCGCTGCGCGACTATGATTCGGTGCGCCGGGCTATCGCTTTCATTTCGGAGAACTGGCGCGCACAGCCGACCATCGAGGCGATGGCGGATGCGGCCGGGGTCACGCCGGATGAGCTGCACCATTTGTTCCGCCGCTGGGCCTCGATCACGCCGAAGGCCTTCATGCAGGCCCTGACGCTCGATCACGCCAAGGGCCTGCTGCGGGATTCCGCGAGCATCCTCGACGCGGCACTGGACTCCGGCCTGTCCGGCCCGGGCCGGCTGCACGATCTCTTCGTCACGCATGAAGCGATGTCGCCGGGCGAATGGAAGAACGGCGGCGCCGGCCTCACCTTGCGCTACGGCTTTCATTCCTCGCCGTTCGGCACGGCGATCGTGATCGCGACCGACCGTGGCCTGTCCGGCCTCGCCTTCGCCGACCACGGCGAAGAGAAGATCGCGCTCGCCGACATGACGCGGCGCTGGCCGAACGCCACCTATGTCGAGGACCACGAAGGCACCGCACCACTCGCCGCGCGCATCTTCGACACGAAACTCTGGCGACCGGACCAGCCGCTGCGCGTGGTGATGATCGGCACCGATTTCGAGGTGCGGGTGTGGGAAACGCTGCTGAAGATCCCGATGGGCCGCGCGGTGTCCTATTCCGACATCGCCTGCAACATCAACAGCCCGAAGGCCTCACGCGCCGTCGGCGCGGCGGTCGGCAAGAACCCAGTCTCGTTCGTCGTGCCCTGCCACCGCGCGCTCGGCAAGAGTGGCACGCTGACGGGCTATCATTGGGGCATCACCCGGAAGCAGGCGATGCTGGGCTGGGAAGCCGGGCAGCTGGGGATGCAGTGATCTTCCCCCTCGCCCCGCTTGCGGGGAGAGGGTCGGGGTGAGGGGGAGTCTCCGCAGGAACGGTGACAGTCAGACTCGCGGAGAGTTCCCCTCACCCGGAATGCGCGCTACGCGCGAATTCCGGCCTCTCCCCGCAAGCGGGGAGAGGCGAAGAAACTCAACCCGCCAGATCCAGCTTCGAAGCCACGGTCGAATCCGCGTTGAGCCGATAGATGATCGGCACGCCGGTGGCGAGCTCACGCTTCAGGATGCCCTCGGGCGAGAGCTTCTCCAGCACCATGATCAGCGCGCGCAGCGAATTGCCGTGAGCAGCGACCAAAGTGCGCTTGCCGTTGAGCACGCCGGGCAGGATCTCCTGCACGTAGTACGGCAGCGCGCGCGCCAGCGTGTCCTTCAGGCTTTCACCGCCGGGCGGCGGCACGTCGTAGGAGCGGCGCCAGATCAGCACCTGATCCTCACCCCATTTCTTGCGCGCGTCGTCCTTGTTGAGGCCGGAGAGATCGCCGTAGTCGCGCTCGTTCAGCGCGAGGTTCTTCGAAGTCGGCAGACCGGTCTGACCGAGCTCGCCCAGGATGATATCGAGCGTGTGTTGCGCGCGCGTGAGGACGGAGGTGTAGGCGACGTCGAACTGAAGACCCTGTGCCTTCAGCTTGCGGCCGGCTTCGGTCGCTTCCTTGACGCCAAGCTCGGTGAGATCAGGGTCCTTCCAACCGGTGAACAGGTTCTTCAGATTCCATTCGCTCTGGCCGTGGCGCACGAGCACGAGAAGACGTTCGCTCATTGACTGCTTTCCGTTGCTGATTGTCGACTAGATATCGGCAAGGCCGAGCACGTCGGCCATGGAGTAGTGCCCGGGCGGCTTGCCATGCGCCCACAGCGCCGCCTTCAGCGCGCCATGGGCGAACAGCATGCGGTCCTCGGCCTGATGGGTCAGCGTCAGGCGCTCGAACGGGCCGAGGAAGGTTACGCTGTGATCGCCGGCGACGGTGCCGCCGCGCAGCGAGGCGAAGCCGATATGGCCCGGCCTGCGCGCGCCGGTGATGCCGTCACGGCCGCGCTCGGAATGGTCGTCGAGGCTGACGCCGCGGCCGCTGGCGGCGGCCTGGCCCAGCATCAGCGCCGTGCCCGAGGGCGCGTCGACCTTCATGCGGTGATGCGTCTCGACGATTTCGATATCGAAACTCTCATCGAGCGCCTTGGCGACGCGCTTGACCACCGCGGCCAGCAGATTGACGCCGAGGCTCATATTGCCCGACTGCACCACCACGGCACGGTTGGTGACACTCTTGATCACGGCATTGTCGGAGCCCGACAGCCCGGTGGTGCCGACGACATGGACGATGCCGCGCTCGGCGGCGATCGCGACATTGGCAATGGTTGCCGCCGGCACGGTGAAATCGAGGATGCCGTCGGCCTCCTTCGACATCGCCCAGAGATCGGCCGACAGCTTGATGCCGTTGGCGGGCAGCCCTGCGAGCACGCCGGAATCCTTGCCGAGCAGCTCCGAGCCTGGCGCCTCCAGCGCGCCGGCCAGCGCCGCTCCTTTGCTCTCGGCAATCGCCCGCACCAGCGCGCGGCCCATCCGGCCGCCGGCCCCAGCAACAATCAAGCGCATGTCGGACATGGTGTGATCCTCTTCGGAGGCCGTTTTAGCGGGGGGAGGCAGTTCCGGCAACCGACGCTCAGAAGTAGCGGCATGCTTCCACCCTCCCCTGGAGGGGGAGGGTCGATCGCGCGTAGCGCGAGCGGGGTGGGGTGACGGTCCCTCCGCGACGAACAGTGCCCGAGTGGAGAGATCACCCCACCCCGTCACGCGATCTCGCTTCGCTCGATCACGTGCCGACCCTCCCCCTCCAGGGTGTTCAGACCGGGGAGATGGTGGACGGGTGTTCGGAGACATCGTGGACACTTTCGACAGCTCAGTAAGGAGGCTGTCGGATGCCGTTCCGCGAGGTATCTCGGATGGACGCGAGATTGGAGTTTGTC
>Ga0209758_1000543_pt1 | contig 59880 bp, 53 predicted proteins | sample AraplaMF_Col_mMF_FD_184258 | JGI IMG/M metagenome (GOLD analysis project Ga0209758, IMG submission 184258) | Arabidopsis root microbial communities from the University of North Carolina, USA - plate scrape MF_Col_mMF (SPAdes) (version 2) | ecosystem: Host-associated > Plants > Roots > Endosphere... | reverse complement strand
TGGCGATGCGGAGTTCGGTTCCGCCTTCGGGGCGGCATGCATGCTGCACCGGCGCTTCCTCTCTCTCGAAAACGAGGAGTTCGGTGGCGAAGACGGTGCAATACAACGATCAACAGCGATTTAGCGACATCTATCGAAAGCAGGATGGCAATGGCTTCAGTGCTGGCTCCGGACCATCTCGGTCCCACGGTTTGCGTCGGCGAGATCCTCGTGGAGATCGTTGCTACGACGGTCGGAGACGGCTTCCTGGATGCTCAGCCGCTCGTCGGCCCGTTTGCCAGCGGGGCGCCGGCGATCTTCATCTCGCAATGCGGCCGGCTCGGCGGAGCGGCGGCAATGGTCGGGGCAGTCGGCAACGATGATTTCGGTCGCGTCAATATTGACCGCCTCAGGCGTGATGGCGTCGATGTGTCGACCATTTCCATCGATCCAGACTATCCGACTGGAAGCGCCTTCGTCCGCTACCGCAAGGACGGCTCCCGTGACTTCGTCTACAATATCGCGAAATCCGCGGCCGCGCGTTTCGGCTGGTCTCAAGGCGTCAGCGATCTCATCAACCGCAGCGGACACCTCCATGTGATGGGGTCGGCGCTGTCCGTTCCGAGCGCTCGGGAAGTAATCGACAAGGCGGTCGATATTGTGAAGGCGCGAGGCGGCACGCTCTCGGTCGATCCGAACATCCGCAAGGAATTGCAGCTCGATGAGGATACCGAACGCCGATTTTTGCGGCTTGTCGCCGCCGCCGATCTTCTTTTGCCGTCTGGGGAGGAACTCGAACGCGCTGCAGGCATCGCGGGCGAAGCCGAAGCGATCCGCCGCCTGTTCGACATCGGCGTGAAAGAGATTGTGCTGAAGCGCGGAGCGGAGGGCGCGACCTATTTCGGCAGGGACGGAGACCGGATCGATGCTTCTGCATTCCTCGTCGAAGAGGTCGATCCGACCGGCGCCGGCGATTGCTTCGGCGGTGCTTACCTCACCTGCCGGCGGCTCGGAATGTCTCCAGGCGAAGCCCTTGCCTATGGTTCGGCCGCGGGTGCGCGCAATGTAACGGTTCGCGGTCCGATGGAAGGTGCCGGCACCCGCCAGGAGCTCGACGCGTTCATCGGCTCGACGGTAAGGCGCTCCTGATGCAGATAGCACTCAACGAACTGGCTGCACTCAGGGTCCAGGGCCGTCCCGCCGGTATCGTCTCTGTCTGCTCGGCCCATCCAATCGTCCTGCGGGCAGCGTTGCGTCATGGGCGTGACCATTCGAGCACGGTCCTGATCGAAGCCACCTGCAATCAGGTCAACCATTTAGGCGGCTATACCGGGATGACCCCTGCGGACTTTGCCGCCCTCGTGCTGCGCGTCGCCAAAGAGGAGGGCTGCCCGGAAAACCTCATCATGCTTGGGGGCGACCATCTCGGGCCGAATCCCTGGCGGGATCGTGCGGCCGAAGAGGCCATGGCGGAAGCCGAGATAATGGTGGCGGCCTATGTCGACGCCGGATTCCGCAAGATCCATCTGGACGCGTCGATGGGCTGCAGGGGTGAACCCGCCGCGTTAGATGACGAGACGACCGCCCATCGCGCTGCCCGCCTTGCCGCTGTCGCGGAGATCTCGGCAAGGCGGGCAGGGGGCGCCATGCCGGTTTATGTGATCGGCACCGAGGTTCCTCCTCCCGGCGGTGCGGATCATGCGCTGACCATGATCGAGCCGACCGCGGCTTCCGCCGCTAGGCGAACCATCGATGTCCATCGTCGTGTCTTCACCGAGGCCGACCTTGCGGAGGCGTTTACGCGCGCTATCGGCCTGGTGGTGCAGCCCGGCGTCGAGTTCGGCAACCACAACGTCATCCGCTACGACCGCAGCAAGATCGACGCATTGAAACAGGTGCTCGGGGACGAGCCGCAATTCGTGTTTGAAGCGCATTCCACCGATTATCAGGGTACCGATCCGCTGACGGCCCTGGTCGAAGACGGGTTCCCCATTCTCAAGGTCGGGCCGGAGTTGACCTTCGTGCTGCGCGAGGCGCTCTATGGGCTGGATCTGATCGCCTCTGATCTCGTGCCTGATTATGGCGATCGTCCGCTTTATGCCGCGATGGAGGCTTTGATGCTGGCACATCGGGGGAACTGGAGCCGTCACTATCACGGCACGGAGAATGAGCAGCGCTGGCTTCGGCATTATTCGCTGTCCGATCGCATCCGATACTATTGGGCGTCGAAGGAGGCTCAATCCGCCGTCGCACGCCTTTGCGACGTGCTTGCCGGAAAATCCGTGCCGTTTCCGTTGTTCTGGCAGCACATGCCGGCCGCCCAGCAGTTTTGTGACACGCCGCTGGATCCTGAGGAGGTTCTGATCTGGCGGGTGACGAAGAGCCTTGCCGACTATCATGCAGCATGCGGCGCAGGCAGATAGCGCTGCTCAACCGAGGAGGAAAGAATGAACGAGTTGAAAGGGAAGGTCGCGGCAATCACCGGCGCGGCGTCGGGTATCGGAATGGCGTCGACGGAGGCAATGATCGCGGCGGGCGCCACGGTCGTTCTCGTTGACCGCGACGAGAAGGCACTGAAATCGGCCTGCGAACGCCTTGGCGAGCAGGCGATACCTCTCGCTTTGGACCTGCTGGATCCTCAGGCTTGCGCTAAGCTTCTTGACCGCGTGTTGTCGAAGGTTGGGCAGCTCGACATTCTGCATGCCAATGCCGGCACCTATATCGGCGGGGACCTCGCGGATGCCGATCTGGACGCCATCGACAGGATGCTGAACCTCAACGTCAATGTCGTCATCAAGAATGTCCGGACCGTCATTCCGCACATGATCGAACGCGGCACCGGCGACATCATCGTCACGAGCTCGGTCGCGGGCCATGCGCCCGTTCCCTGGGAGCCGGTCTATTCGCCGTCGAAATGGGCTATGCATTGCTTCGTCCAGACGATGCGCAGGCAGCTGCTGAAAAGCGGTATTCGTGTCGGCTCGGTTTCGCCGGGACCGGTCATCAGCGCATTGCTTGCCGACTGGCCGGAAGAGAACCTGCGCAAGGCCAAGGAGGCCGGCGCCCTGATCGAACCCAAGGAGGTGGCGGATGCGATCATGTTCATGCTGACGCGTCCGCGCAACGTGACGATCCGCGACATCGTGGTTCTTCCAAGCGCATTCGACATCTGAGGAGCTTGACCATGAGCTATCAGGAAAAATTCCGCCTTGACGGCGAGCGCGCCGTCGTCACCGGCGGCGGGCGGGCCATCGGGCTTTGCTGTGCTCACGCACTCGCCGAAGCCGGTGCAGCCGTCGTCGTCATCGAGCGCAATGAATCCGACGCCGAGCAGGCTCTGGCGCTCAAAGACCAGGGATACGACGTCGAGCTGCGTCTCGGCGATGTGACTGATTCCGCCCGCATGGAGGCGATCGCCAATGAACTCGCCGGTAGTGGCCGCCCGGCGACGATCCTGGTGAACAATGCGGGTATCGGCCAGAACGGGATTGCCGCCGAAGATGTGACGGATGCCGATTGGCTGCGGATGATGAATGTCAACGTCAATGGCGTGTTCTGGTGCTCGCGTTCCTTCGGCCGCCATATGGTGGCGATGAAACGGGGTGCGATCGTCAATCTCGGCTCGATGTCCGGCATCATCTGCAACCGGCCACAGCCGCAGACGGCCTATAACGTCTCCAAGGCTGCCGTTCACCACCTCACCCGTTCCATGGCCGCCGAATGGGCTCAGCACGGCGTAAGGATCAATGCGGTTGCTCCGACCTATATCGAGACGCCGATGGTCGCTGCAGTCGAAGCCAATCGCGAGCGGATTCCGATCTGGCTTGCCGATACGCCAATGGGGCGAATGGGCACGCCGGAGGAGGTCGCAAGTGCAGTTCTCTTCCTCGCATCCGGTGCAGCAAGCCTGATGACGGGAGCAATCGTCAACGTCGATGCAGGATTCACCTGCTGGTAGACCGGCTTCGGATGAGAGTCTCAAGGCGCCGGCGATCCTGCTGACGCCTCACTTTCTTCCGCCAGCCTGCCCATCTGCACGGTGGTTCGTCAGCTTTTGACCGGATCATCCTTCACGGCATCGGCAAATTTCCGCATCAGGCGGACCAGGTTATCCAGATCATCGGGATCCCAGCTCTTGAATATCTCGATCCCCATCCGCTCACGCGCCGCATCGACGCGATCCGTCATCGCTTTACCCTTGGCGGTGACGACCGCTTCGCTGACGCGGCGGTCCGTTGCGCTCGGCCGACGCTGAATGAGGCCGAGGCTCTCGAGCTTCGCGACCTGACGGCTGACCGTCGTGTGGTCCCGGCCGGCGCGGTCGGCCAGATCGACCACGCCGATCGGCCCCAATCTTTCAATGCCCACCAGCAGAGGGAAGAGGGCGCGGTCGAGCGAAATTCCTGCCTCCTTGACCATTGCCTCATCCCGTTGCGGCCGGTTCATGACGCTGACGATCTCGAGCAGCGATCCATGAAGCTCACGGATGCGATTTGATATATGTGTATTTTGCACATTTTTTGTTGACGACATTCCCGACCTCCTGATATGTGCATAATACACATAAAAAGGAGCAGCAGCAATGACAGATGATGATGCAATCGATGTATTGATTTGTGGCGCTGGTGCAGCTGGCCTGACGCTGGCGATTGATCTCGCCCGACGGGGTGTATCCTTCCGGCTGATCGAGAAGTTGGATGATCCGTTTCGAGGCTCGCGCGGTAAAGGCATACAGCCGCGTACCCTGGAAGTGTTCGAGGATCTTGGCATCGTCGACAAGATTGCCGCATCCGGCGGCTATTATCCGCATCAGCGCGAATATCACGGCGATGGCAGTATGAAAGATATCGCTCTCGTCGAGACCCGCGAGCCGATCGCATCGGAACCTTACGGAATGCCTTTGCTCGTGCCTCAATTCCTGACAGAGAGAGCGATGCGGGAGCGCCTTGCCGAACTCGGCCACGCTCCGGAATTCGGCTGCGCGTTGATCGGTTTCGAACAGAATGGGCAGGGTGTAACCGCAAGGCTTGCCAATGGCGGTGAAGAACAGACTATCCGCGCACGCTATCTTGTCGGCACCGACGGTGGCCGAAGCTTTGTGCGCCAGGCGCTTGCCGTCGGCTTTCCCGGAAAGACGCTCGGCGTTCGCGCCATCGTGGCCGACGTGACGCTGACAGGTCTCAGTCGCGATGTCTGGCATCGCTTCAACGAGGGGTCGATGGAGACGCAGATATCCTTTTGTTCCTTGGCCGAAACAGGGCTTTTCCAGCTGCAGGGACCAGTGCCTCTCGAAGGTGACGTCGATCTGTCAGCCGAAGGGCTTACGGCACTGACTGCCGAACGTACCGGCCGCACGGATATCCTCATCCAGTCTGTCTCCTGGGCATCGGCATTCAACATGAATGCCCGGCTTGCCGACAACTATCGTGTCGGCCGCGTCTTTCTCGCCGGAGACGCCGCCCATACCCATCCGCCGACGGGCGGCCAGGGTCTGAACACCAGCGTTCAGGACGCCTACAATCTCGGCTGGAAGCTGGCAGCCGTCCTATCTGGTGCCCCGGAGGCGCTTCTCGATAGCTATGAGGAAGAGCGCCGCCCGATCGCAGCAAACATGCTCGGACTTGCTGTCAGACTGCTCGAAGATATGAAGCGTGGCGAACTTCGGCGTGGCCGCGAGGTCCGGCAACTGGACATCGGCTATCTCGGTTCGAGCCTGTCGCTCGAAGAACCCCAGCGTCAGGCCCGCGTCCTTGCCGGCAACCGCGCTCCCGACGCGCTGTTGAAGGGCGCTGCAGGGCAGCCCGCGCGGCTGTTCGACCTCTTCAAGGGGCCTCATTGGACGCTGCTGGAATTTGAAGCGGGGGCGGTTGCCGTCCAGCCACGCAAAGGACTGCATATTCACAGCGTCGGGCAAGGTGGCGACCTTATCGATAACGAGAACCGGTTCCGCGATACCTACGAGCTTGCGCCAGGTGAGCGGATTCTTATCCGTCCGGATGGCTATGTCGGCGCAATCACATCACAAGGCGAAGTGGCGGCATTGGAAGCCTATCTGCATGACGTCGGGTTGCGGGCAGGGGCGGCAGCCGGGCGATGAAAATGCTTCCGCGGCATCGCTTCGTCAGTGGGAGCAGAGATATTTATGGCGCGGAATCTTCAAAGCTCTTCAGTAACGCTTCATTATGATCGTGATGACGTTGGCTGCTCAGTTCCGGTCGTGCGATGCTCGAAGCGGGTAACGCGAAAGTTCGTTTCCAAAGATGCAGCAATTTGGTCAGCACCCGGAATGCCTTGAACGGATGTCCACCTGATCTCGTAGATTAGTTCGCGGTACGCCTCATCGCTGTCCCTGAGCTCTGTGAAGGTCGCTTCTGAAAGCTCGATAGCCGCCTTCTTCAGATCAGGAATGCCGGCCTCGACCGGCAGTCTGATTGCGACCATGCCTTTCTGTTGGCCTGATATCCACCGGTCTACCTGCTTCAGCGGGGAAAGGATCAGGACGGCCAGGACGGTAACAACGGAACCCACAGCGATCTGCCCGCCCCCGAAACACAGGCCGATTGCCGTGATCAGCCACAGCGTGGCCGCCGTGGTCACGCCGGTTGCGATATCGCCCCTCTTCAGGATCGCCCCGCCACCGATAAAGCCCACGCCGGTGAGGACGCCGAGTGGGAAGCGCAATATGTCCATCGATCCGTTCGCGCTCTGGCTCGTCGCCAGGAGGATATTCGCCTGGATCATCGAGAGACAGGCCGCTAGTCCGACGAGGATGGTCGTGCGCAATCCCGCGACATGTCCCCCTCGTTCCCTGTCGAGGCCGATGAATGCGCCGGCGATAATCGTTGCCGCCAGACGGATTGCGATGTCCGTCCAGCTCGGCGTGATCGGCATCAGGTCGATCAAATCCAATTCCATGCTCCCCTTGTCGCGGATCAGCGCCCAGAACGCGGGATCGCTGCCGATCGTTTAGTGCGGGAAGCTAGAGCGCGGCCGGCAAGCCGGCCAGTGGGGCAGTAAAATCGGTCACGGAATCGGCAGGTGCAGGATCGGGTTCATTCCGCGGAGACCTGATGGCGCAGGCTTCCGGCCGAATGGCGGATGACCTCGGAAATCTGGAGCAGCTGCTTGGCCAGAGGCGTCGAATTGCGCCAGATGATTCCGATCGTGCGCAAGGGTTGGGGCGTGCGAAACCGGGAGATGGAGACATCCGCGGAGCGCGTCTCCACCGGCACCGCCATTTCGGGGATGAGGGTGACGCCGATACCGGCGCTGACCATCTGCACCAGCGTCGAGAGCGAGCTGCCCTCCATGATTTCGCGGGGACGCGTCGATTCTATTCCGCAGAAGGACAGGGCCTGATCGCGAAAGCAGTGTCCTTCCTCCAGGAGAAGCAGGCGCATTTCGCGCAGAGCCTCGGGTTCCGGCACCGGTTTGCCTTCGTCTTCGCGCCGTCGGACCAGCAGGAACTCCTCTTCGAACAGCCTGATTTCGGTCAGCGATGGCTCCGATACCGGCAATGCGACCACCGCCAGATCCAGCTCGCCTTGCGCCACTTCATGAACCAGCTTGGCCGTCAGCGTTTCGCGCACCTGAATTTCGATATTATCGAAGGTTCTGTTCAGGTCGCCGATGATCGCCGGAAGCAGATAGGGGGCGACGGTTGGAATGATGCCGATTCTCAGCCGCGTCAGCAGCCTGTCCTGCGAGGCGCGGGCAAGGTCGCCGAGTTCGTCCACGGCCCGTAGAATATCGCGAACCCTCAGCGCAAAGAGCTGTCCAAAAGCGGTCAATCTCACTTCGCGCGCACCGCGTTCGAAGAGATTTCCGCCGAGCTCTTCCTCAAGCTCCTTGATCTGCATGGACAGAGCGGGTTGCGAGATCGCACAGGCATCGGCCGCATGCCGGAAACGGCCGTGACGTGCCAGGGCTTCGAAATAGCGAAGCTGTTTGAGGGTAACATTGGTCATAAGGCCAACTTATCGTGGCCATCAGTAAATCCAACTTAAAATTATCACATGCTTCCGATAAAAAGGAAGAATAGGGAGGATGCGTGCCGACCGCGATCGAACCGGGACGAGGTGTGGGCACGCGATCAGGCCCAATAGTTTAACGGACAGGGCGACTGCAGAATGGTCGCCTGAAGCAACAGGAGAAAACTATGGACCAGAAACCTGAGAGCACGGGCAAATGTCCCGTTGACCATTCGGGAGCACGTGGCAGGGGCAATCGCGACTGGTGGCCGAACCAGCTCGACCTGCAGATGCTGCACCATCATTCCGACCTTTCGGATCCGATGGGCAAGGATTTCAACTATGCCGAAGCGTTCAAGGCGCTCGATCTCGACGCGGTGAAGCAGGATCTTCATGCGCTGATGACGGATTCGCAGGACTGGTGGCCGGCCGATTTCGGTCATTACGGTGGCCTGTTCATCCGCATGGCCTGGCACAGCGCCGGCACCTACCGCATCACCGACGGCCGTGGCGGCGCCGGTCAGGGCCAGCAGCGTTTTGCGCCGCTCAATTCCTGGCCTGACAACGTCAACCTCGACAAGGCCCGCCGCCTGCTCTGGCCAATCAAGCAGAAATACGGCAACAGCATTTCCTGGGCCGACCTCCTGATCCTGACCGGCAATGTCGCGCTCGAATCCATGGGCTTCAAGACCTTTGGTTTTGCCGGCGGCCGTGCCGACGTCTGGGAGCCGGAAGAGCTCTACTGGGGTCCGGAAGGCACCTGGCTCGGCGACGAGCGCTATAGCGGCGAACGCCAGCTGGCCGAGCCGCTCGGCGCCGTGCAGATGGGCCTCATCTACGTCAACCCGGAAGGCCCGAACGGCACGCCCGATCCACTCGCATCCGCCCGCGACATCCGCGAGACCTTTGCCCGCATGGCGATGAATGATGAAGAGACCGTGGCGCTGATTGCCGGTGGCCACACGTTCGGCAAGACCCATGGGGCCGGCGATGCGTCCTTCGTCGGTGTCGATCCGGAAGGCGGCGCGCTTGAGGCCCAGGGCCTCGGCTGGGCGAGCACGTTCAACAGCGGCGTCGGTCGCGATGCCATCGGCAGCGGCCTGGAAGTCACCTGGACGACGACCCCGACCAAGTGGAGCAATAATTTCTTCTGGAACCTGTTCGGCTATGAATGGGAGTTGGAAAAGAGCCCGGCGGGCGCCCATCAGTGGGTGGCAAAGGGCGCTGGCGCCACCATCCCGGATGCCTTCGATTCTTCGAAGAAGCACCTGCCGCGAATGCTCACCTCCGACCTCGCACTGCGCTTCGATCCGGTCTACGAGAAGATCTCGCGCCGCTTCATGGAAAACCCGGATCAGTTCGCTGACGCGTTCGCCCGCGCCTGGTTCAAGCTGACTCACCGCGACATGGGACCGAAGGTGCGCTATCTCGGCAAGGAAGTGCCGGCCGAAGACCTGATCTGGCAGGATGTCATCCCGGCCGTCGACCATCCGCTGGTTGACGACCAGGACATTGCCGGTCTCAAGGCCAAGGTCATTGCCTCCGGTCTTTCGGTACAGGAACTGGTCTCGACCGCCTGGGCATCGGCCTCGACCTTCCGCGGCTCCGACAAGCGCGGCGGCGCCAACGGCGCGCGTATCCGCCTTGCGCCGCAGAAGGACTGGGAGGTCAACGACCCGGCACAGCTCGCCAAGGTTCTTGGTGTTCTGGAAGGCATCCAGAAGGACTTCAATGCGGCCCAGACCGGCGGCAAGAAGATCTCGCTCGCCGATCTGATCGTGCTGGCCGGTGCAGCCGGTGTCGAAAAGGCCGCCAAGGCCGGCGGTCACGACATCGTCGTGCCGTTCACACCGGGCCGCATGGATGCATCTGCGGAGCAGACCGACGTTGCGTCCTTCGCGGTTCTGGAGCCGCGCATCGACGGTTTCCGCAACTATGTGAACGGCACGCGCCAGCAGTTCATGAAGCCCGAGGAAGCGCTCGTCGACCGCGCCCAGCTCCTGACGCTGACCGCACCGGAAATGACCGTGCTCGTCGGCGGCCTGCGGGTGCTGACGGCCGGCAAGCCGGAGCACGGCGTCTTCACCGCGCGTCCGGAGACGCTGACGAACGACTTTTTCGTCAACCTGCTCGACATGGGCACCGTCTGGGCACCGGTTGCCGACGAGGACGGCGTCTACGAGGGCCGCGACCGCAAGACGAAGGAACTCAGGTGGACCGGCACTCGCGTCGACCTGATCTTCGGCTCGCATTCACAGCTTCGCGCCCTTGCCGAAGTCTACGGCCAGTCGGATGCCAAGGCGAAGTTCGTCAACGACTTCGTCGCCGCCTGGAACAAGGTCATGAACGCCGATCGCTTCGATCTCGTCTGATTGAAAAGCTCCGTCTGGACGCGGCGGTAACGCCGCGTCCAGATGTTAGTGCGTCCTTTGAATCTACGTATTAAGATTTCCGAAAATCGATTCCGATTTTCGGAAAGCCCGATGCGGTAGCGTGATCGAATATCGCCGTTCGTATTGGGCGCTCGATTTTTCGGCCCGTTTTCTCTTTCGGCGACACCTGCAATCGGCGCAGCAGCGTGCTCTGAATTTGTCCGCCTGGAACCAGTCCGGTATCGACGTAGGCTCGCAAGAGACGCCGGTATGTCGGCACGCGCCTGATATCAGCAAAGAGACGATACGCTGGTCAGTTGCCCACTGCGCCATGAGGCGCGTGTCCGACGATCTCGCGGGCTGCGCCATAATCGCGCTCGTGGGTCGAGCGAAAACGGTGTTCGGTTCGGCCGGTCAGATCACGATGGTAGCGGTCGGTCATGCCGTCGGCATAGGTGCCGGTATCGGCGTCGAAGTCTTCATTCGACGGCTTGATCGAGAAAAATTTGAACATCTTCAGGGTCCTTCACAGCGTGCTATCAACACCCGGACGTGTCGTTCGATTCCTTCTATAAGATGATTATAATGAAAAAATTAACCATGTTTAAACAAGCGGCACGCGTTTGAGGCGCATGCCGCCCGATTGCTTAAGATTATCATGCCTGATGCAGGAGCAGCGCCAGCAACTGCTGCAGCGAAACGCCGCCGAGCGGCTGGCCATTTTGCGAGACGACTAGGGCAGAGGGGACATCGGCCCGCGACATTTCCCGCAATGCTCCTTCGATATCCATGTCTTCGGCAAGTTGCAGCTGGCTTTCGACCGAGATCTGCTTCGCGACGGCACCGATTTTGATAACTCGACCGCGATTGACCTCCTTGACGAAGGCGGCGATGTAATCGTTGGCCGGGTTGAGGACGATCTCAGCCGCCGAACCCTGCTGGATGACCTCGCCGTCACGCAGGATGGCGATTTTCTCCCCGAGCCGGAGAGCTTCGTCGAGATCGTGGGTGATGAAGACGACCGTTTTCTTCAGGTCCTTCTGCAGATCGAGGAGGACGGTCTGCATGTCGACGCGGATCAGCGGATCGAGCGCCGAATAGGCCTCGTCCATCAGCAGGATTTCGGCATCATTGGTGAGCGCCCGCGCCAGGCCGACACGCTGCTGCATACCGCCGGAGAGCTGGTTCGGATAGTGCCCATCAAAGCCCTCTAGACCGACGCGCTTGATCCAGGCATTGGCCCGCTCCTCACGCTCCGCCTTCGCGACGCCCTGGATTTCGAGACCATAGACGGTGTTCTGCAGAACGTTGCGATGCGGCAACAGGCCGAAACGCTGGAAGACCATGGCAGTCTTCCGGCGGCGGAATTCGCGAAGCTGCAGGGCATCCATGCGGCAGACATCCTCGCCGCCATAGAGCACTTCCCCCGACGTCGGGTCGATCAGCCGGTTGATATGGCGGATCAGCGTTGACTTGCCGGAGCCTGAAAGGCCCATGATGACGGTGATCCTGCCGCCAGGGATGGTGATGTTGATGTCTTTCAGACCCAGAACATGGCCATGTTCTCTGTTGAGCTCGGTCTTCGACATGCCGTTGCTGACCGCTTCCACATAGTCGGCGCCGCGCGGGCCGAAGATCTTGAAGAGATTCCGGATTTCAATCGAATTGCTAGCCATGCACGATCTCCCGGTGCTTCTGGAGCCGCAGGCCATAGGCCTGGCTGATGCGGTCGAAGATGATGGCAATGCCGACGATGGCGAGACCGTTGAAGACGCCGAGGGTGAAGTACTGGTTGGAGATGGCCTTGAGAACCGGTTGGCCGAGCCCCTGAACGCCGATCATCGAGGCGATGACCACCATGGCGAGCGCCATCATGATCGTCTGGTTGATGCCGGCCATGATGGTCGGAAGCGCCAGTGGCAGCTGGACGTTGCGAAGTTTCTGCCAGCTCGATGAACCGAAGGCATCGGCTGCCTCCAGCACATTCTCGTCCACCATGCGGATACCAAGATTGGTGAGACGGATCATCGGTGGCAAGGCATAAATGACGACGGCAATCACGCCGGGCACACGGCCGATACCCAGAAGCATGACGACGGGGATCAGGTAGACGAAGCTCGGCATCGTCTGCATGATGTCGAGAATGGGGTTGACGATCCTCTGCATCGTATTCGACCGCGCCATCAGGATGCCGAGGGGCAGGCCGATCACGATGGAGAGCACAGTGCAGACGAAGATCATCGACACGGTCTTCATCGTATCCTGCCACATGTCGAAATAGCCGATGACAAGAAGCGTCAGCACACAACCGATGACCACCTTCCAGCTGCGGCTGGCAAACCAGGCAATGGCAGCAAAGACGATCAGCACGATGGGCCAGGGCGTGCCGGTCAGCAACCGTTCAGCCCAGATGAGGAAGCTTTGCAGCGGGTTGAAGGCTGCTTCGATGCCGTCGCCATAGGCGCGGGTGAAGGCGCGAAATCCTTCGTCCACGCTCTTTTTCAGCGCGCGCAGCGTCTCGTCGTTCATGGTCGGAAATTTCCAGAGCCAATCCATAGCGGTTCCCAAAATAGATAATGGCGGCGGCCGATTGTTGTTTTGGCCGTCGCGCCGAAGGATTGTCTGGGCAGCGATAAGGCTGCCCATGTTATGTCCGAGTGACTAAAGCGAAGCCTTGATCTTCTCCGCGGCTTCCGGCGAGACCCAGTCCTTCCAGAGAGGCTCGTTGTTCTTCAGGAAGTATTTGGCGCCATCTTCGCCGGTTGCCTGGTTGTCGGTCATCCAGGCGATCAGCTTGTTGACGGTGTCATTGGTCCAGGCGCGCTTCTTGAGGTAATCAATGGCCGGGCCGCCGCGATCGGCGAAGGTCTTGCTGATCAGCGTCTGCACGTCATCCGCCGGCCATGCATTCGGCTTGGGATCGGCGCAATCGGCAACCGAGGTGCAGCGCTTCCATTCGGCGGCGTCGTAGTCCGTGCCATAGCCAAGCTTGACCATCTCATATTTGCCGAGGAGCGAAGTCGGCGCCCAATAGTAGCCGACCCAAGGCTGCTTGCCTTCATATGCCTTGGCAATCGAGCCATCAAGACCAGCGGCCGAGCCGGTATCCACGAGCGTAAAGCCGGCCTTCTCTGCACCATAGGCCTTGAAGAGCTGAGATGTGACGACGGTGCCGCCCCAACCCTGCGGGCCATTGAAAACGGCGCCCTTGCTCTTGTCTTCCGGAGCGGGGAAGAGTTCGGGGTGCTTCAGGAGATCCGGAATGGTCTTGATGTCGGGATGAGCCTCGGCGATGTATTTGGGGATCCACCAACCTTGGATCGCGCCATCGGAGAGGATCTTGGCGCCTTCCACGACCTTGCCGCCTTCGAGGCCGCGCCTGACCAGTTCCGGCTGCAGGCTGACCCAGGCTTCCGGCGCGACATCCGGCTCGCCTTTTTCTGCCATGGAGGTCAAGGTGGGGACGGTGTCGCCGCTGACGATCTCGGCCGTGCAGCCGTAACCTTCTTCGAGGATCATCTTGTCGAGGCTGGCTGCCACTTCCGCTGACTGCCAGTTCATGCTTGCGATGGTGATATTGCCGCAATCGGCGGCAAGAGCGCTGCCGCCCGCAAGCATGGCGCCAGCTGCAAGAACGGTGGATGCCAAAAGTACTTTCATTTTTTTGTTCCCTCTGGTCGCGGTGCATCCTGAACCCGGGCGCCGGCGGCACCGCGTGCGCCGACCCTTGCATTGAGCCTGCTTTACGGCCGCAACGGCCATTCTGGTTGCGTCAAAAAATGGCGCGTTAGAACCTTCTTTCAATGCTGTCTTAAATACGGCGTCGCTGACGGAATGATGGCGCGGCATTGTCACGCCATGGTTGCTACGATCACGACGCAGACCTTTCGGTTGATCGGCAAATTCCCGTCGTCGATCATCGAAGATGGGCATCATTGCTGCTCACCTTTATTCCGCAGGTCAACTCCCCTCGGAAAGTGCTTTTTCACAATTTCCGAGAACACTCGATGACGCGCTTGCGAGAAGTTGGATACTAATATATTACTTTTTTCATCAGGCCGACGGGAGGCGGTTGTCGATGATGTCAAACATTCGATTTTCAATTCTTGGAGGTGTAGGAACGCGATGAATTCGCCCTCCGGATTCGTGCGCAAGAAGCGCTCCCTTCAGGGCGTCACGGTGCTTTCGCATCAGCGCGCGGCTGCCCCACGCGCGGCGACGCTGGTCTATAATGCACTTCTCGACGACATCGTTTCGCTGCGCCGCAAGCCGATGGAACTGCTGAACGAGAAGGAGCTCGAAGCACAGTTCGGCGTCAGCCGCACCCCGATCCGCGAGGCGATTATCCGCCTTGCCGATGACGGCCTCGTCGACGTCTTTCCGCAATCGGGAACCTTTGTCTCGCGTATTCCGCGCCGCGCGCTCTATGAAGCGATCCTCGTGCGCAAGGCGCTGGAAGACACGACGGTTTCGATCGCGGTGGAAAAGATGACGCCGGCGGGCCTCAGGGCGCTGGAGCGCAATCTCTCGGATCTCGATGCCTGCCACCGCGAGGGCGATGTCGCGGCTTTCCATGTCATCGACAATGATTTCCACCAGCTCATCAGCAACATCGCCGGCTTTCCTGGCATCTGGGCGATCATTCAGCAGGTCAAGGTTCATAGCGATCGCTACCGCCTGCTGACGCTGCCACAGCAGGGCCGTCTGACGCGCGTCATCGAAGAGCATGCCGCGGTCATCGATTGCATGCGAACCGGCGACAAGGACGGCGCGAAGGCCGCCATGGAGTTCCATCTCGGAAAGCTGCTGCACGAAGTCGAAAAGGCCGAGATGCTCGACCCAGCCTATTTCATTGAGGATGCCCCACAGATGGCCGCATCCGGAGGAGAGAAGGACAATTCCAATGCAGATTGACGTACGACACGCCTCCCACCCCGAAACTGTCAGAGGCTTCGATACGGAAACGCTGCGGCGTCACTTCCTGGTCGAGACGGTTTTTGCGCCTGGCGAGATTAGGTTGACCTATTCGCATTACGACCGCATGGTCATCGGCGGTGCTGCGCCACTCGGCACGGCCCTTGTGCTCACGGCGCCGAAGGCGATCGGTCAGGACACGTTTCTGGCAGAGCGTGAGCTCGGCGTGCTGAACGTCGGAAATTCCGGTCGCGTGATCGTCGATGGCACGGCCTACACTTTGGCAAAATATGACTGCCTCTATGTCGGCCGGGGCGCCACCGATATCAGTTTCGAAAGTGCCGATGAAGACAATTCGGCAAAATTTTACCTGGTTTCCACGCCGGCCCATGCGAGCCACCCAACCGTGCTCCTGACGCGCGACAAGGCACGGCATCTGACGCCGGGTGAGGCGGCGACCGCCAACAAGCGTTCGATCTATCAGTATATTCATCCGGAGGTCTGCCGGTCCTGCCAGCTCACCATGGGCTTCACCAGCCTGGAGACCGGCAGCATCTGGAACACGATGCCGAGCCATACGCATGACCGGCGCATGGAGGCCTACCTCTATTTCGACCTCGATGCCGACCAGCGTGTCTTCCATTTCATGGGCGAACCGCGTCAGACGCGCCACATGCTCGTTGCCAACGAGCAGGCGATCATCTCGCCGCCTTGGTCGATCCATTCCGGCGCCGGCACCAAGAACTACAGCTTCATCTGGGCGATGGCCGGCGACAACAAGAGCTTCACCGACATGGACCATATCGCAATCGGCGATCTGAGGTGATGGCGATGCAGGCTCTTTTCGACCTCTCCGGCAAGATCGCCGTGGTCACAGGCGCCAATACCGGTATCGGGCAGGGGATCGCCGTCGCATTGGCTGAGGCCGGTGCGTCGATCGTCGCCGTCGGCCGTTCGTCGATGGATGAGACGGAAGCGCTGGTGGCACGCGCCGGCATGAAATTCCACGTGATCAAGGCCGATCTCGGCACGATCGAACCGGTCAAGGCGATCGTCGCGGAGACGCTGGAACGCTTCGGCGGTCTCGATATCCTCGTCAACAATGCCGGCATCATCCGCCGCGCCGACGCGATCGATTTCACCGAAGAAGATTGGGATGCGGTGATGAACGTCAACCTGAAGACGGCCTTCTTTCTGTCTCAGGCGGCTGCCCGCCACATGCTCGAAAAAGGCCGCGGCAAGATCATCAATATCGCTTCGCTGCTCTCCTTCCAGGGCGGCATCCGCATCCCGTCCTATACGGCCTCGAAAAGTGGTCTGGCAGGTCTCACGCGGCTGCTTGCCTGTGAATGGGCCGGCAAGGGCGTCAACGTCAATGCCATCGCGCCCGGCTATTTCGTCACCAACAACACGACGGCACTGCGCGAAGATGCCGATCGCAATGCGAGCATCCTTGCCCGCATTCCGGCCGGCCGCTGGGGTGAGCCAAGCGATATCGGCGGTGCCGCGGTGTTCCTGGCATCATCGGCATCCGACTACGTGCATGGCGCCGTGCTGCCGGTCGACGGAGGCTGGCTGGCGCGCTGACGCGACAGCGTATGAGGAGAAATGACGCTTTCTCGCGGGAAAGCGGGGTCGCGTCAAAGGAGTTGACGCGGGCGGAATGGAGGAGGACATGCAGTACCAGTTCGATCTTGCGGCCCTTTTTCCCTATTGGGGCGATTTCCTGTCGGGCGCGCTCGTGACGATCGAGATCACCGTCTTTTCGGTCATCATCGGTCTTGTCTGCGCCATTGCCCGCCGCTCGAACATCGGCCCGCTGCGCGCCCTCGTCAGCATCTATGTCGAGACTGTTCATTTTCTTCGGCCTCTCCTCGGTCGGCAAGACCTGGCTCGACCAGTGGGTGAAGACCAACTTCGACAACAAGGTGTTGCGCGACATCTATCGCCAGTACCACAATGCCGAACTGCCTGACGATCTGACGTCTCGTTGATGAACATAGCGGACCGGCGTCTTGGAGCGCTGGTCACGATAATCCCAATCTCATCGCCGCGGCCTCCCAGGCCGCGGCGTTCGTTTTGGTGCACAACAGTTCCGGGCAGCATCGCATATCTCTGCCAGCAAAAACGTTGACGATTTATCGATAATTTATTAGTGATGTTGGGAACGATTGGCGGAGGCGATTTTGTCGGGCATTGCGGCTGGTAGTTGGGATTTCTGGATCGATCGTGGCGGCACCTTCACGGATGTCGTCGGGCGTGACCCATCCGGCGCGCTTCACGCTCGAAAAGTGCTCTCCGAAAACCTCGAAGCCTATCGTGATGCCGCCGTCCACGGCATCAGGCAGCACCTGGGTCTCACTGCTGGCGAAGCGATACCGGCCGGACTGATCGGCGAGGTGCGCATGGGTACCACGGTCGCCACCAATGCGCTCTTGGAGCGCAAGGGCGAACGCCTCGCATTGATCACCACAAAGGGTTTCCGCGACGCGCTGCGCATCGGCTACCAGGAGCGTAAGAACATCTTCGCGACGGAAATCGTCAAGCCGGAAGCGCTTTATCAGGATGTGGTCGAGCTCGACGAACGCGTACTGGCTGACGGTACGATCGAGCTTCACCTCGATGAAGCATCGACGGAAACGGCGCTGCGCGATTTGCGCACTAAGGGCTACCGCGCTGTCGCTATCGTTTTCATGCATGCCTATAAATATCCGGAGCATGAGGCAGCAGCGGCGCGTATTGCCCGCGCCATCGGTTTCGAGCAGGTTTCCGTCAGTCATGAGGTCTCGCCGCTGATCAAGCTGGTCGGCCGGGGCGATACGACCGTTGTCGATGCCTATCTTTCTCCAGTGCTCGGTCGCTATGTGCGCCAGGTTTCGGATGAGCTCGATGTAGCGCGCACCGGCGCGCGCGTCATGTTCATGATGTCCTCCGGCGGTCTGACGGCGGCCGACATGTTTCAGGGCAAGGACGCTATCCTGTCCGGCCCGGCCGGCGGTGTGGTTGGTCTTGCCAAGACCGGTGAACAGGCAGGCTTCGGCCATGTAATCGGCTTCGATATGGGCGGCACCTCGACGGACGTTGCGCATTTCGATGGCGAATATGAGCGCGCTTTCGAAACGGAAGTTGCCGGCGTGCGTGTTCGCGCGCCGATGATGCTTATCCATACGGTGGCGGCAGGCGGCGGTTCGATCCTGCATTTCGACGGCGGCCGCTTCCGTGTCGGACCGGATTCCGCCGGCGCCTATCCGGGACCGGCGTGCTATCGCAACGGCGGACCGCTTGCGGTCACCGATGCCAATGTCATGGCAGGCAAGCTGTTGCCGGACTTTTTCCCGGCGATCTTCGGCCCGAACCAGGACCAGCCCCTCGATGTCGAGACCGTGCGGCAGAAATTTGGCGAACTGGCTGCCGAGATCGGCGATGGGCGGCGGCCCGAAGAGGTGGCGGATGGTTTCATCCGCATTGCCGTTGCCAATATGGTCGAGGCGATCAAGAAGATCTCCGTCCAGCGCGGCTATGACGTGACGCGTTACGCACTGAACTGTTTCGGCGGCGCTGGCGGCCAGCATGCCTGCCTTGTGGCAGACGCGCTCGGCATGAAGAGCATCCTGCTGCATCCGATGTCGGGGCTGTTGTCAGCCTATGGCATGGGGCTTGCCGATATCCGCTCCACCCGCCAGAAGGCGCTCGGCGTACCGCTTGATGAGGCGGCGCCTGCGGCGATTGTCGCACTCGGACGCGAGTTGCAGGGCGAATGCCTGCCGGAACTGGTGGCGCAGGGCGTGGATGCCGACAAGATCAAGACGGTGCTGCGTGCGCATATCCGCTATGCCGGCACCGATACGCTGCTGGCGGTCGAGGCGCTGTTTCCGCAAGGCGACGATGCGGCGCGGCTTCGTAAGGAATTCGAGGTGCTGCACAAGCGCCGCTTCGGTTTTGTCGCGGAGGATAAGCCGCTGGTCGTTGAAGCGGCCGAGGTCGAATGCATCGGCGGTGCGGCCGCTGAGATCGATGTCGACCGTGGCGAGGCGGGCAGTGGCGAAGCCTCGGCCATTCGCCATACCCGCTTCCATTCGCAGGGCGAGAGCCATAATGCGGCAGTCGTTCTGCGCGACAGCATTGTCCCAGGCCAGACGGTGACGGGACCGGCCATCATCATCGAGCCGAACCAGACCATCGTCGTGGAAGATGGCTGGCAGGCGAAGTTGACGGCGCGCGATCATATCGTGCTGGCGCGTATCAAGGTCCTGCCGGAGCGCACGGCGATCGGTACCAAGGCCGATCCGGTCATGCTCGAGATCTTCAACAATCTCTTCATGTCGATTGCCGAGCAGATGGGCGTGACGCTGCAGAACACGGCCTATTCCGTCAACATCAAGGAACGTCTCGATTTCTCCTGCGCGGTCTTCGATGCGGAAGGCAATCTCGTCGCCAATGCGCCGCATATGCCGGTGCATCTCGGCTCCATGGATGCATCCGTCGCGACTGCCATCCGTGAAAACCCGGTCATTCATCCGGGCGATGTTTTCCTTATCAACGCGCCCTATAATGGCGGAACGCATCTGCCTGACCTCACCGTCTGCACGCCTGTCTTCGACGATGCCGGTATGCGCATCCGCTTCTGGGTGGCGAGCCGTGGGCATCACGCCGATATCGGCGGCATTTCGCCCGGCTCGATGTCGCCGCTTGCGACCCATATCGAGGAAGAAGGCGTCTATATCGACAATTTCAGGCTGCTCGATCGCGGTCGTTTCCGGGAAGGCGCCCTTGCCGATCTCCTCACCGGCGCACGTTATCCGGTGCGTACGCTGGCGCAGAATGTCAATGATCTGAAGGCGCAGGTCGCTGCCAACGAAAAAGGCGTGGCCGAGCTTAAGAAGATGATCGGGCATTTCGGCGAGGATGTGGTCGATGCCTATATGGGCCATGTGCAGGATAACGCCGCCGAGAGCGTGCGCCGCGTGCTCGACCGGATGCCGGACGGCGAGTTTTCCTATGAGATGGATCAGGGCTGCAAAATCGTCGTCAAGATCTCCATCGATCGCAAGAAGCGCGAGGCAACGGTCGACTTTACCGGCACGTCGGCGCAGCGGCCCGACAATTTCAACGCGCCGGCACCGGTCACGCGGGCTGCCGTACTCTATGTCTTCCGTGTGCTGGTCGAAGCGGATATTCCGATGAATGCCGGCTGCCTGCGGCCGATCCGTATCGTTATCCCCGAAGGCACGATGCTGACGCCGGCCTATCCCGCAGCGGTCGTCGCCGGCAATGTCGAGGTCAGTCAGGCCGTCACAAACTGCCTGATCGGTGCGGTTGGCGCCATGGCCGCGGCGCAAGGGACGATGAACAACCTGACCTTCGGCAACGACATCTACCAATATTACGAGACCATCTGCTCTGGTGCCCCCGCCGGTCCCGGCTTCAATGGTGCGGACGCGGTGCACACGCATATGACCAATTCGCGTCTGACCGATCCTGAAATCCTGGAGAGCCGTTTCCCGGTCGTGCTCGAAGATTTCCACATCCGTCCGAATTCCGGTGGTCGCGGCCAGTGGCATGCCGGCAACGGCACGCAGCGCACGATCCGCGCGCTTGAGAAGCTCGAATTTGCTGTTCTCTCCGGCCATCGCCGTGTTGCGCCCTTCGGCCTGAAGGGCGGCGAGCCCGGACAGACCGGCCGCAACTACGTTCGTCGCAACGACGGTACGATCGATGAACTGATCGGCGCTGCTCATACAGTGCTGGAAGCGGGCGAAGCCTTCACGGTCGTGACCCCGACAGGCGGCGGATACGGACCACCCGATGCCTGAGGCGTGTTCAGCTAAACTGATTTAGAATCAATGCAATAGAGGCGCGTTCCTATATGTCGAACGCATGTAGGAACGGGGCAGGAGAAACGACGGCAAAATAGAGGAATCTTAGCGATAATTTGTTGACAAATTATCGCTTCCGACTAACCTGCTCAACGTACTTCAGTTCTGAGATGAGAGAGTTCATTGGATAAACCGAAGGAACGAAAAGCCCCCCGCGAATTGATCGTGTCGTCCGCCCATCTGGCGCTCGGCAGTTCTCCGGCCCTCTCCGAACTTGAATACGGATCCATCCTTTTTTCTCACGCTTTTAACCGTTGGATGGTGCGATGCATGGCTGCTGCCGGGGTGCCGAGCCTGTCGCCGGTGGAAATCCTCATCATCCACTCCGTCCGTCATCGCGGCCGGCCGAAGACGCTTTCCGATCTCTGCCTCGTGCTCGATATCGAAGACACGCATATCGCCAATTACGCGGTGAAGAAGCTCGATGCGGCTGGGCTCGTCAAGACCGGAAAATCCGGAAAGGAAAAGGTGATCCAGGTCACCGACAAGGGCCTGGAGGCGCTGACGCGCTATTCCGAAATCCGCGAGCGGTTGCTGGTGGAGGCGACCAGGCTCTCAGGCCTTTCACAGGATGAACTCTCCGACATTGCCTCCCATCTCAGAGCTCTGTCGGGATATTACGAGCAGGCAGCGAGGTCAGCGGCAACCTTATGAGTAGAGCCACCGAGAGCAACAGCGCCTCCGCTTCCGCCATTCTCTCGGTTCGCTCGCTGTCCGTCGACTTCAGGTCCGGCCAGTTTCAGGCCGTCAAATCGCTGAGTTTTGATGTCAAGGCAGGCAAGACGCTTGCCATTGTCGGCGAATCCGGCTCGGGAAAGTCGGTAACGTCGAGGGCGATCATGCGCCTCACCGATTTTTCCGGCGGCCGTATCAGCGGCGGCGAGATCCTCTTCCAGAGCCGCAACGGGCCGATCGATCTGGTGATCGCGAGCCCCGACCGCATCCGGCAGATCCGAGGAGGGGAGATCGCCATGATCTTCCAGGAGCCGATGACCTCGCTCGATCCGGTTTTTTCGATCGGCGACCAGATTGTCGAAGCCATCCTCCTGCACCAGAAGACCACGCGCGCTGAGGCCAATCGTATCGCGCGGGACATGCTGGAGAAGGTTCGTATTCCCGATGCCGATGCGATGATGAAACGTTATCCGCATCAGCTCTCCGGCGGCATGCGCCAGCGCGTGATGATTGCCATGGCGCTGTCCTGCCGCCCCAAGCTGCTGATCGCCGACGAGCCAACGACTGCGCTTGACGTGACAATCCAGGCGCAGATCCTCAACACGATCCGCGAACTGCAGCGTGAGCTCGGCATGGCCGTGATCTTCATCACCCATGACATGGGTGTGGTTGCCGAGATGGCTGATGACGTGATCGTGCTGCGCCACGGCGAAAAGCTGGAGGATGCACCGGTTCGGGCGCTGTTTTCCAATCCGCAGCACTCTTATACGCAAGCTCTGCTTGCGGCCGTGCCGCGTCTCGGCAGCATGTCGGGCAAGGCGCCGCCGAATAGTGAGGCACTGGAAGCGGCCCGCTCCGACAGCAAGTTGCCGCTGCTGCAGGTCGATGGTCTGACGGCGCGCTTTGCTGCGCGCAGAAGCCTGTTTGGCCGCCTGACGCATCGCATCCATGCGGTCGAAGGCATTTCCTTCGAGATTGCCGCCGGTGAGACGCTGGCACTTGTCGGCGAATCCGGCAGCGGCAAATCGACGACCGGCCGCATGCTGCAGCAGATCATGGAACCGACCGGCGGCAAGATCCGCTTCCGTGGCCGCGATGTCGCCGAAATGGATCCGCGCGAGAAGCGTTCCCTGTTGCAGAAGATCCAGTATATTTTCCAGGATCCTTACGCGGCACTCGATCCACGCCAGCGGGTAGGCGCCAGCATCGCCGAGCCTGTGATCGTGCACAAGCTGCAGCCGGACAAGGCGGCGGTCGAAGCCCGGATGCTCGCCCTGCTCGATCGCGTCGGCCTGCCGCGCGATTACAGAACGCGTTTTCCGCATGAACTCTCTGGTGGTCAGCGCCAACGTGTCTGCATCGCCCGTGCGCTCGCCAGCGATCCGGAACTGATCATCGCGGATGAATCGGTCTCCGCGCTCGACGTTTCGATCCAGGCACAGATCCTGGATCTGCTTCTGGAGCTGCAGCGGGAGCGCGGACTTTCCTATCTTTTCATCACACATGACATGGCTGTGGTCGAGAAAATCAGCCACCGCGTCGCGGTCATGTATCTCGGCCAGATCGTCGAGATCGGCACCCGGCAGGAAATCTTCGAGAACCCGCAGCATCCCTATACGCGCAAGCTGCTGTCGGCCATTCCTGTCCCCGATCCCGATCGCAACATCGACACCACGCTTCTGACCGGCGCGATACCGAGCCCGGTCCGCAAGATCGGCGATGAACCGGCGCTCCTGCAATACAGCCGCTTCTCGCCCTCCCACTTCGTTGCGGCCGAGCCGCAGAAGCTGTCCGAAACCCTCCCGTAGGACAGGCCGCGCCAGAACAGTCACCGAAAAAGAAAAATGGGGAACTGAAAATGCGATATAAAAATCTCTTTCTTGCCGCCGCAATGTCGGTCCTGCCGCTTGCTGCAACCATCAATGCCGCCCACGCTGCCGGAACACTGACTGTCGCGCTCGAACGCGATGACGGCAGCTGGGATCCGATCGATACGTTCACGCTGACCTGGGGCCGCATCGGCAGCAATATTTTTGACGGTCTCGTCCAGCGCAGCACAGACCTGAAGCTGCAGCCCGGCCTCGCCACAGCCTGGGAATTCCTTGACGACAACAAGCGCATCCGTTTCACGCTGCGCAAGGGCGTGAAATTCCACGATGGTGAGGACTTCAACGCCGCAGCCGTCAAGTTCACTTTCGACCGTCTCCTCGGGCCGGAAGGTGCCAAGGGGCCACAGCAGGCCAATTACACCTCGATCGGTGAGGTCAAGGTCGTCGACGATTACACCGTCGATTTCATCCTGAAGAGCCCGGATCCGGTACTGATCACCAAGCTTGCCGGTTATGGCGGCATGATCGTGCCGCCGAAATATATCCAGGAGAAGGGTGACGAATATTTCAATCTGCATCCGGTCGGCACCGGCCCATTCAAATTCGCCGACTACAAGCCGAAGATCAGCCTGACGCTGGAAGCCAACCCCGATTACTGGGGCGGCGCACCGAAGCTTTCCGGCCTCGTCTACCGCTTCATTTCCGAAGCCGCGACCCAGGTCTCCGAGCTGCAGTCGGGTGGCATCGATATTGCAACGCTCGTGCCGATCAGCCTGATCGATACGATCAAGGGTGATCCCAAGCTGGAAGTGGAAAGCATCACCGGTCCTGACGTCGCCATGCTGCGCTTCAACAATACCGACGGTATCACCAAGGATCCGGCGGTGCGCAAGGCGCTGATCCAGGCGGTCGACCGCGAGGCTATCATCGAGCAGATCCTGCAGGGTAACGGCAACCCGATTGCAAGCCTCCAGAGCTCGTTGTCGCTTGGCTATGATCCCAATCTGAAGCCGATACCCTTTGATCCCGCAGCCGCAAAGGCAGCCCTCGACAAGGCTGGCGTGAAACCCGGCACCAGCCTGGAGCTTTCCTTCGTCGGCACCGACGCGACCTTCCGCGAAGTGTCCCAGACGGTCGCCGCCTATCTTCAGGCCGTCGGCATCAATGCCTCTCTGAAATCCTATGAGACCAACGTCTATTACACCGACATCATCGCACACGGCAAAACCGGTTCGCTCTACCAGTTCCAGTGGGGCGGCTGGACCTTCGACTTCGACAACACGGCCTATCTGCTCTATCACAGCGGCCAGTTCTGGAATCCCTACATCAAGGACGCCAAGCTGGACCAACTGCTCGAAGCGCAGCGCTCGACCTATAATGTCGATGAGCGCAAGAATATCCTGGGCGAAGTCGCGGCCTATGCAGCCGACCAGGCCTTCGAGATGCCCCTCTACAACGGCAATACGCTCTACGCGATCAACAAGCGCGTGAAGAACCTGGCGCCGACCCCGGACGTGCGTTTCCGCTTCGTAGACGTATCGGTCGACTAACCGAACCCCGCTCGATTGCCTGCCTTGCGGCAGGCAGTCATGTCCTCCGCAGGGTCACGCCATGCCAGCCTATATTACCAAACGCCTCTTGCAGGCACTTTTCGTCGTGATCGTCGTCACGCTGCTCGTTTCCTATGCGATCCGGCTGTCCGGCGATCCGACAGCCATGCTCGTCAGCGGCGGCGCTGCCGTCACCGAGCAGGATCTGCAGAATATTCGTGCCGGCCTTGGTCTCGACCAGCCGTTCCACATGCAATATTTGAATTTCATCTCCGGCGTCGTCAAAGGCGATTTCGGCAAGAGTTTCTTCGGCGGCACGCCGGTCTGGAGCCTGATTGCTCAGGCCTTGCCGGCAACCCTGCTCTTGTCCTTCCTGTCGCTCATCCTGTCCTTCGTCATTTCCATCCCGCTCGGCATTCATGCTGCGGTCAAGTCGGGCTCGTGGGCGGATCAGATCGTCCGCATCCTGTCGCTCGTCGGGCTATCATTCCCGAATTTCTGGCTGGCGATCATGCTGGTGCTGATCTTCTCGATCAAGCTGGAATGGCTGCCGTCCAGCGGCTTCCTGGCCTATTCGGGCCTGGTTCTGCCCTGCCTGACGCTGGCGCTCATCCTCTCGGCGGTCAATGTGCGCATCGTTCGCTCGGCCATGCTCGAGACCCTGTCGGCACAATTCATTCTCGTCTCCCGCGCCAAGGGGCTCAAGGACAGGGTCGTGCTCTACAAGCACGCACTGCGCAACTGCCTCATTCCACTGCTCACCTTCGTCGGTCTGCAATTCGGTGATCTGCTCGGCGGGGTGGTTATCGTCGAGCGTGTCTTCAACTGGCCGGGCATGGGCAGCCTTGCCTTCGATGCCATCTCGTCGCGCGACTATCCCGTGCTGCAAGGCACGATCACCGTGCTGGCGCTGCTGATCGTGCTGACCAACCTGGTGATCGACATTGCCTATGGCATCATCGATCCGCGCATCGGGAGGAAGTGAGCCATGGCATCCTCTCAGACAAAGTCCCGATCCTTCTTCCGCCATACGCCGCTGGAGCTCATCCTCGGCATCCTGCTCACCGCCGGAATGGTTCTGCTTGTCGTCTTCTCCGATGTGATATTCGGAACCAAGGCGGACATGATGGATCTTCGCGCCCGACTGTTGCCGCCATTCGTCAGCCTCAATCATATTTTCGGTACCGATCCCCTCGGCCGCGACGTGCTGGCGCGCATTGCCGCCGGCGGCAAGATCTCTCTGATCGTCGGATTGCTGTCGGTCACCGGCGCGACCATCGTCGGCACGATCGCCGGGCTGATTGCCGGCTACTTTCGCGGCGTTGCCGACATGATCCTCATGCGCATTGCCGATGTGCAGCTGGCCATGCCTTTCATGCTGATGGCGCTGACCTTCATCGCCATCGTCGGACCAGGCCTGCCGATCCTCATTTCGCTGATGATCATTGCCCAGTGGGTGCAATATGCCCGTCTGGTGCGTGGTCTCGTGCTCTCCCTGCGCGATCGGGAATTCATCCAGTCGGCGCGAGCGATCGGCGTCGGACGCACGAGGATCATTCTCGTGCATATCCTGCCGAACATCATCGGCCCGATCATCGTGCTGATGACGTTGAATGTCGCCAACAACATCCTGCTGGAAAGCAGCCTGACCTTTGTCGGACTCGGCGTCGATGCCTCCATTCCAAGCTGGGGCGGCATGCTCGCCGACGGCCGCACCTATGTGCAGTCGGCATGGTGGGTCAGCGTCTTTCCGGGCTTTGCCATCATGTTCACCGTCCTCGGGCTCAATCTGCTCGGTGACTGGCTTCGTGACTATCTCGATCCGACGAGGGAAAAATGAGCACTATTCTCGATCTCGACGTTCCGCGCACGCTCGACGTGCTTGTTTCCGAGCTGATCGCCAATCCGCCGGGCATCCCGGTTGAAGCGTGGGTCTTCGACGATGCGCCCTCGCGGCAGGTTGCAGAAGAAAAGCTGGCCGCCGTCGGCATCACAGCGCGCATCCGCAGCTCCTACAAGCCGCTCGTCTATTTCTTCCTTGAGGAACTGCATATCGCGTCTCTTGCCAAGGTGGAGATCGGTTATCCCCTTCATTCTGCCGCCGATCCGCAACGCTTTCTGATCGAGGCCTACCCGCTGGCGGCTCTCATTGGCGACGCCGAAATCGCCTTTCACGCCAACACGCTCGATCTCACCTACGATGTCACGCTGACCACGAAGGCGGGAGAGATGAAGACCTATACGGTCTTTGCCCCCAACGTGGTGGAGGATGACCATGTCGGCAGGCCGGTGCTGCGCTGCTGCGGCTGGCATAGAGGCGAACGGTTGAAGACCGATTTCGAGACGATGTTCCTGGCGGCCGTCGATGCCGTCAAGCAGCAGTCATGGGGGCGCAAGCAGCCCTATTTCGACCGGCTGCGCATCGCAGTCGACCTGCCGGCCAGGGATCTCGATCTCGATTTCTACAGCGAGAGCATCAGCCTGCGCGAAGCCATGCATGAAGACCTGTTCTTCAGTCTGCGCGAATGCCTGGATGCCGAAATGGGCGCGATGGCGGGGCGGGGCGGCGCAAGGCCGGGCCAGGTCGTTCCCGATATCAGCGGCACCGACGGCAATCCACGCATCGTCATGACCGTCGAGGACTTCGGCGAGCACGAGGAGAACGCAGGCGAGGATATCGATATCGCCACGGCAACGAGGCCCCTTAAGATCGGTCAGATCCGCCGCGAACTCGCGAAGATCGAAGGCGAGCCGATCAAGGCCATTTCGCGCGAGGGGCGCGAAGTGCTCGGCCGCTACCACAAGGGGCCGGGGCCAGCTGTGCTCATCTCCTCGGGCCAGCATGCCAATGAGACCAGCGGTCCGGTCGGGGCGTTACGCGCCGCACAAATACTCGCTGCCGATCCCAACCAGCACTTTGCCATCGTTCCGGTGGAGAATGTCGATGGATATGAGCTTCACCAGCGGCTGATCGTCGATAACCCGTTCCATATGCATCACGCCGCCCGCTACACGGCCTTCGGTGACGACCTCTCCTTTACCGTTCCGCCGCCGATCTACGAGCGCGAGGCACGCGGCAAGGCCCTCGAGCTGTCATCCGCCAAGCTGCATCTCAATCTGCACGGCTATCCCTCCCATGAGTGGACTCGGCCTATGTCGGGCTACCTGCCGCGTGGCTTCGAACTCTGGACCATTCCGAAAGGCTTCTTCCTGATTGTCTGCACTCATCGGGGCTGGGAGGCGATCGGCGAGACGATCCTTGAAGAGGTGGCCAAACGTCTGGCCGAGGACAAGAGCCTCGTCGAATTCAATGCCAGGCAGATCGATTGCGTCCGCCTCCACATGCCGAATGCTCCTTTCGAAGTGCGCTACGGCATTCCGGTTCTCAAGCAAGTCAGTTCGCTTTATCAGGCACCGGTAACGATCATCACCGAAGCGACCGACGAGACGGTTTATGAGCAGGTCTTTGTCGATTGCCACGAGGCGCAGACGCGCACCGTGCTCTATGCCGTTGAGGTCTATCGCCGGCTGGCGGCCAACAGCGATTTTCCGTCGGTGTGACGGGAAGCGGAGCGACCTAGAGAGCGGTCGCAGGGGATGGCCTGCGGTAAGCATCGAGTACGGCCTCGATACCGAGCGCGATCTGCAGCAGTTTTCCATCGCCGCCGACCGGGCCGGTCAGTTGCAGTCCAAGCGGCAGATGCCCGTCCATGCCTGATGGCAGGCTGAGGGATGGCTGGCCGGTCATGTTGGCGAAGCCGCTGGAGAGCATTTCGCCTTCCTCGCCGTCCTCGGTGAATTCCGGATCCTCGATCGGCGCGGGGAAGGGTACGCTCGGTCCGAGAAGCACGTCCACGTCGCTGAGTACCGCTTCGACGGCATTACGAAGCTTGACGCGGAATTCCTGCGCTCTGATGTAGTCCACCGCCTTCGCTTCGAAACCGGCCTCCACCTGCGATCGCGTGCGCGGCGCATAACCCGCAGGATTTTCGGCGTGGAGCGGAGCGTGGATGACGGAGGCCTCGGGCAGAATGATCCGGCGCAGTTCCGAATTGGCAAGCGTAAGCTCCGGGATGTCGATGCGACTGACGATTGCACCCGCTGCCTCAAGCCGATCGAGTGCTTCGGTGAGATTGGCGGCGACTGCCGGCGTCAGCTCGGGACTGTCGCAATGGAATTGCACGGCGCCGATCCTGACGCCTTGCAGCGAAGGCGCAGAAAGGGGAAATGCCCTGCCGGCGAGTACTTCGAGCAACAGCGCCGTATCCGTGACGTCGCGCGCCAAAGGGCCGGCGTGATCGAGGCTCCAGGAGAGTGGGAAGACGCCGTTAAGAGGTACCAGCCCGAATGTCGGCTTCAGTCCGACAATGCCGCAATAGGAGGCCGGGATGCGGATCGAGCCGCCCGTATCCGTACCGACCGCAAGCGGCAGGATGCCGGCCGCGACGAGAGCGGCCGAGCCGCCGCTGGAACCGCCGGACGTGCGCCCGACATCATGGGGATTGTTCGTCTGGCCGACGTCGGGATGGGCAATGCCATAGGCATATTCGAGCAGGTTGGACTTGCAGAGGATGATCGCACCAGCCTCCCGCAGCCACTGCACCAGCAGGCCGTCCTCGCTTGCCATGGCAGGCGGCCGCACCTTGCTGCCGTAGCCGGTCGGAGCGCCCTTGACTTCGATCAGATCCTTGATGGCGATCGGAATGCCGTGCAGCGGTCCGCGATCCCTACCTGACCGCAGCTCCTCGGTTGCCTGTTCGGCGTCTGCAAGCGCCGTCTCATCCAGCCTCCGCGCGACGGCATTCAGGGCAGGTTCCAGCCTCTCCAGCCGTTGAATGCTAGCACGCACGACATCGACAGGCGAAAGCGAACCGCTTCTATAGGCTCGCCCGAGCTCGGCTACGCTCGTGAATGCGATTTCATCCGCCGTCATCACCGCCTCCGTCATCGGAATACTCCGCCGCATGTCGAGCGGCGGAGTATGATCGCAAATCCGCAATTTGTCAGTTCTTGACCGTGTCTTCCAGGAAGAAGCGGCCCAGCGGGTTCTGGTAGAAGTTGTCGATGTTCTTGCGCGCCACGTTGATGTACGGGCTGTAGTAGAGATCGATCCAGTTGACGTCGTCCTTCGCCGCCTTCTGCAGGTCGATATACATCTGCTCGCGTTTCTTCGGATCGAGTTCCAGGCGGGCCTTGGCGACCAGCTCCTTCACCGCCTCGTTCTTGTAGTTGGTCGAGTAGTTGTTGTTGGAGTCATGGCCGAGCACGAAGGTCGTCTTCTGGTCCGGGTCGAGAATGTCGTTCGTCCAATAGTTGACGGAGATGTCGTAATCGCCGGCGACCGTCATATCCCATTCCTGGCTGGGGTCGACCTTCTGCAAATTGGCGGTGATGCCGGCCTTGGCAAGCTGCTGCTGCACCAGCACGGCCGTCTGCTCATCCACTTCGTCACCGGCGCGGATCAGGTAGTTCAGCGTCAGATTGGAAACGCCGGCATCAGCCAGCATCTGCTTGGCCTTGTCGGGATCGTAGGAGCGCTGCAGGTTGTCGGCGTAGTGGTAGAGAGCGCCCTTCGGGATGTAGGAATTGGCAACTGTGCCCTGACCAAAGGTGACGGCGTCGACGATTGCCTTCTTGTCGATCGCCAGGTCGAGAGCCTGGCGCACTTCCTTCTTGCCGAGATCACCATGCGCATGGTTGATGAGGAGATGATCTTCACGCGTCGAAGGATCGATCAGCACGTTGAGATTGGCATCTTTCTTCAATTCCTCGACGCGCGAGAAGGGCACGAAGATGGCCGCATCGAGCTGACCAGCCTGCACGTTCAGCATGCGGGTATTGTCGTCAGGCACCGAGATCCACTCGACCCCGTCGAGCTTCACCCGGTCCGCCTGCCAGAAATTCGGGTTCTTCTTCAGGATGATACGGTCGCCGCGACGCCATTCCTCGACGGTAAAGGCACCCGACGCGATCGGCTTTTCGCCATAGGCGTCCGCGCCCATGGATTCCATGCCGGCCTTGGAGATGACGGAGGCATTCGGCAGCGCCAGCGTCGACAAGAAAGGCGCGGAAGGGTTCTTGAGCTTGATTGTCAACGTATGCGGGTCAGTGGCGACAGCTGTATCGATCACCTTGTATGAATCGCTCCAGAGCGAGCCCTCATCATTGCGGATGCGCAATAGGCTGAAGGCTGCATCTTCGGCCGTCAGCGGCGAGCCGTCGGAGAATTTCGCGTCGCGGATCTTGAAGACATAGGTCAGGCCGTCGTCGGACACGGTCCAGCTTTCGGCAAGACCTGGCTCCAGCTTGGTGCCGGTCTTGTCGACGCGGATCAGCACGTCATAGACGTTGGAGAAGACCCAGTTGTCGATGTTCTGCGCCGTCTTGATCGGATCGAATGTCGTCGAATCCTCGCGGCGGCCGATGGTAAGCACGCCGGCGGCCTCGGCGTAAGATGCACTGAGCGTCAGGCCCGCAAGAAGCGCTGCAAGCCCGATTGATTTCCATCTGGTGATCATGCGTTCGTTCCCTTCGTTGTTATGGCATGCGTTTGACGGGCAGGACCGGCATCGACGGCAATTCGTCGCCGGAGCCCGCTCCGTCCAGAAGCGGCTTGTCCGGATCGATGTCGGGAATGGCGGCAATCAGCGCCGCGGTATAGGGGTGCTTCGGTCTCGCGAAGACCTCATCCGAGCGGCCTTCCTCGACGATCTCACCGCGATACATGACCACGACGCGTTCGCAGAGATTGCGCACGATCGCCAGATCATGAGCGATGAACATCAGCGTCAGGTTCATCTTCGCGGTCAGCTCGCGAAAGAGCGCGATGATCTGCGCCTGGATGGTCACGTCGAGGGCTGCGACGCATTCGTCTGCAATGATGAGCTTCGGATCGACGGCGAGCGCCCGGGCGATGCCGGCACGCTGACATTGGCCGCCGCTCATGCTGCGAGGCTTGCGGTTGGCGAATTCCGGTTCCAGCCCGACGAGATCGAGCAGTTCGCCGATCCGAGCCGGAATGGCAGATGCTGGGACCTTGCCTTGCACCTTCAGCACTTCGGCAAGCATCTGGCCGATGGTGAGCCGCGGATTGAGAGCATTATAGGGATCCTGGAAGACCATGGCCGTCTCGCGCCGCAGCTTTGCGAGACCGGCGGCCCGTTGTTGCGCAAGATCGACACCGCCGAAAGAGACATGGCCGGAGGAAATCGGTGTCAGGCCGAGGACGGCGCGTGCGAGTGTGCTCTTGCCGCTGCCGGATTCGCCGACAATGCCGATGGTCTCACCCGGCATGACCTGAAGGCTGACGCCGGAAACCGCACTCACCGTCTTCGTGCTGCCCTTAAAGAGACTGCCACCAGCCTTGAACCGCACATGCAGGTCGTCGATTTCGAGGAGAGGTGTGGTCGATACAGCGGGGGAGGCGACTTCCGCAACGGGTACGGTCACCTCATCCGGCATGGAAGGATGGCTGTTGATCAGATTGATCGTATAGGGATCCTGAGGCCGGGATAGGATGTTGCGCTTCGGCCCCTGTTCGAGCAGCCTGCCGCTGCGCATGACGGCAATACGGTCGCAGGTCTGCGCGACGATGCCGAGGTCGTGGGTGATGAGGATGATCGACAGGCCGCGCTTGTCGCGGATCTCCAGCAAGAGCTTCAGGATCTGCGCCTGGATGGTCACGTCGAGCGCCGTCGTCGGCTCGTCGGCAATCAGGATTTTCGGATTGCAGGAGAGGGCCACGCCGATCATCGCGCGCTGGCGCATGCCGCCCGAAAACTCGTGCGGATAGCTGTCGTATTGGCGCACGGGATCGGGAAAGCCGACCTGCGTCAGGATCTCGATGGCGGCGGCCCGCGCTTCCTTCGCTCCCAGGTTCTGGTGATAGCGGATGCCCTCGGAAATCTGGTCGCCGATGCGCATGACAGGGTCGAGATGGCTCGTCGGGTTCTGGAAGATCATGCCGATCTCGCCGCCACGGACATCGAGCATCTCGGCATCGCTTGCCGTCGTCAGGTCGCGTCCTTCGAGCAGGACGGTGCCGCCCTCGATCTTGATCAGCGAGGAGGGCAGCAGCCGGACGAGCGAGCGGCAGAGCAGGCTCTTGCCCGACCCGCTCTCGCCGACGAGACCGAGGATTTCGCCCTTGGCAAGGTCGAGCGAAACATTGTCGATCAGCGTGCGCGCGTCGCCATCGAGGTGAACCTTGACGGTCAGATCGCGGACGGAAAGCACTGACGCGCTCATTCGTGAACTCCGAGAAGTTCGCCGAGCGCATCACCCAGCATGCTGAAACCGAAGGCAAGGCAGACGATGGAAAGGCCGGGGAAAAGCGTGATCCACCAGGCCGTGGTGATGAAGCTCTGCCCTTCCGCGACCATGACGCCCCATTCGGCAAGCGGCGGCTGTACGCCGAGACCGAGATAGCTGACGGCCGCACCGCTGAGCAGCACCAGTGTGGCATCCGACATGGAAAAGACGATGGAGCCGGCAATGGCATTGGGCAGAAGGTGACGGAACATGATTCTGAAGCGGCTGAAGCCGAGGCTGACGGCTGCGACCGCGTAGTCGCTGCTTTTCAGAACCAGCATCTGCGCACGGATGAGGCGCGCGTAGGAGACCCAACCGACCAGCGCCATGGCGATATAAAAGCTGCTGAGGCCCGGCCCGAGAATGGCGATGATCGACAGCATCAGCACAAGGAACGGGAAGGCGAGGATGATATCGACGAGACGCATGAAAACCGCATCGACGATGCCGCCGAAGAAGCCGGCGATCGTGCCGACGGTCGTGCCGATCAGGAAGGGGAAGAGGACGCCGATGACTGCGATCTGCAGATCGATGCGTGCGCCCCAGATGACGCGGGACAGGATGTCACGGCCGAAATTATCCGTGCCGAAGAGATGGGCGAGTGACGGTCCCTGCAGTCGGACATCGGCATTCTGCAGGATCGGATCATAGGGCGCCACCAGCGGAGCCGCGATCGCCAGAAGCAGGAAGAACAGCAGAATGGCCGCGCCGAACACGAGCGTCAGCCGGCGGACGAGGAAACGGCGCCAGGCGACCGGCTGGGGAGCAATGGCTTCGACGCTCATAGCTTCACCCTCGGATCAACAGCAACGGTGACGATGTCGGCGATGAAATTGACGAGCACGGTGGCGCACGCAAACGTCATGGCAACACCCTGCACGACCATGTAATCCCGCGAGAAGATGGCGCGTACCAGCAGCTGCCCCATGCCGGGCAGGGCGAAGACACTTTCCACGACGACCGTGCCGCCGATCAGCCAGCCGATGTTGACGGCGAGAAGATTGATGGTCGGCACGAGCGAATTCGGCAGCACATGCCGCCAGAAAACGATGCTCTCAGGCATGCCGCGGGCGCGCGCCGCCGTCGCCACATCGGATTTCAGGGATTCGATCATGGCGGACCGCAGGCTGCGGGTGAGAACCGTCGACAGCGACAATGCCACCGTCAGGCTTGGCAGTATGAGATGGGAGAGCTTGTCGCCCAGTGTCGTGCCGTAGCCAGAGACCGGCAGGACGCCGAGTTCCACGCTGAAGAGAATGATCAGCATCAGGCCGAGCCAGAAGGGCGGAAAGCCGATCCCGAAGGTGGAGACGATACGGACCGCATGATCCGGCGCCCGGCCGGAATTGCGCGCGGCAATCGCCGCCATCGGCACGGCGATCAGGATCGACAGAATGACGCTGGTCAGCACCAGCGCGATCGTCGGCTCGATGCGGGTTGCGATCAGCGGCAGCACATCGATCTTGTAGAGGATCGACTTGCCCATCTCGCCATTCGCGAGGTTCTTGAGGAAGTAGAAATATTGCAGCCACATCGGCTGATCGAGGCCATATTGGGCTCGGATATTGGCAAGTGCGGTCGGCGTGGCGCGCGTGCCGAGAATGTTGCGGGCGGGATCGCCGGGGATCAGCCGCACCAGAATGAAGGTGATGACACTGATGCCGAAGATAACGGGCAGAAACTGAACCGGCCGGGTCAGTATGAATCTATAACGATGCATGGCGGCGCTCGCCCCCTTGTCTTCGTCGGGTACCGATCACCTTACCCTGCATCAGCTTGCCCTGTGCCGCGATAGGAAATCGACCAGCGCCGGATAATAATCATGCGGATTTTCATAGAAGGGCATGTGGCTGGCATTGGCGAAGACCTTGAGCTCGACATTCGGCAAGGCAAGCTTCATCCGCAGCGCACAGGCCGGTGTCAGCTCATCATGTTCGCCAGTCGTGATCAGCACCGGCGTCGTCACACGCGGCAGGTCCGGAACCCGGTTCCAATCCTTCAGATTGCCGATATAGAGGAACTCGTTCGGCCCCTGCATGGTCTCGTAAGGCCCCATGTTCCAGTCGTCCAGCGAGCGACGCACGGGTGCTGGCCATTCCGGCAGGCGGCAGACGTGGCGGTAGTTCAGGATTGTGACGGCTGCCAGATATTCGGGGTGATTGTAGGTGCCCTGCGCCTCATGTTTCTGCATCATCGCCACTGTCTCCGGACCGAGTGCCGCGCGCAGCCGCTCCAGCTCTGAAATCAGATGCGGCATGTCGGCGACAGTGTCCTCGAGGATCAGCGTCTGCAGGTTTTCCGGATAGGTCAGCGCATAGTCGATCGCCAGCCACCCGCCCCAGGAATGACCAAGCATATGCACTTTGCCGAGGCCGAGCGCCTTGCGCACAGTCTCCGTTTCCTCGACATAGCGGCCAATGGTCCAAAGCGATCGGTCCGTCGGCCGGTCGGAGGCGCCGGTGCCGAGCTGATCGAAAGCCACCACGCGGTAGCCCTTGTCGATGAGGCAGGAATGAGCCTCACGGAGGTAGTCGCAGGGCAGGCCGGGTCCGCCATTCAGGCAGAATACGGTCTCGCTGCCGCTTCCAAAGCTGTAGGCGACCACCTTATAGCCGTCGACTTCGATTTCATGTCGCGCCTCGGGCTCGATTTCACGCCACATTGACCGCTCCGGCAGAAGATTTCGCTTGCTCAATAATTGGGCATGGCTAAATTTTTACCTTAAACCTCAGTCTTCGCCAGCTATAAGAAGTGATAGGGTGGGGAACCACCGACCGGGAGCCTGCCATGCTTGACGAAATCGGAACGATCAGACGGCAATTCGCCATCCATCAGACCCTTGATGGTCGTATCGATCAGGTTTTCGAGGCGATGAAAGAGATCGGCTTCGAGGCTCTGATCTATGACTACACGCCGGTGCCTTACGACCTCGACGGCGGGATCATGATCCCTTCGCTCTTGAAGTTGCGCAATATCTCCGAGGACATGCGGGAATACTGGTTCGATCGCGGCTATTTCCGCATTGATCCCGTGCAGCAGGTGGCGTTGCGTACCTCAGCCCCCTTCTTCTGGAATTACGACAGGGATGCGGACACCCTCATCAACCGTTTCATGAGCGACGACACGGCGCCGGTAACGCGCTATCTCAGCGAGCGCGACATGTCGACGGGTGTGACTGTTCCCGTCCATATGCCGCGCGGCGACTATGCGACCGTGACCGGTATTCGCTTCGGCGCCAACAGCGATTTCGAGCGTCATGCGCTGCGCTACATTGCCGATTTCAACCTGCTGGCCCACGTCTTCCACGAGGCTGCCTATTCGCTTTTCGATGCCAAGGCGCTGAGCGTTGGGAAGATCCGCCTGACGAGGCGGGAGCGCGAGTGTCTGCGCCATTCCGCCGATGGCCTTTCGGCCAAGGAGATTTCCCGCATCATCGATCGGTCGGTGCCGACGGTCGTCATGCATCTCAATGCCGCAACCAAGAAGCTCGGCGCCCGCAACCGCACACAGGCCGTGGTGCGCGCCACGCATTACCGTCTGCTGGAGGATCGACCATCCTATAACTTCTGATAGCTGCCTTCATCGTTTCGGCGACGCTATGGTTTTTCATCGTTGCACCTAGGATGGAGAGACTTGTGGCCGCAGTTCCGACGAAGGAAGCCTATCTGCCATTTCGCGAATACCAGACATGGTATCGCATCACCGGTTCACTGGATTCTCAAAAACTGCCGCTTGTCGTTGCCCATGGCGGCCCCGGCTGCACGCATGACTACGTCGATTCCTTCAAGGGTGTCGCCGAGCTCGATGGCCGCGCGGTCATTCATTACGATCAGCTCGGCAACGGCAACTCCACGCGGCTGCCTGAAAAGGGACCGGATTTCTGGACGCCGGCGCTCTTTCTCGAAGAGCTCGACGCGCTGCTGAAACATCTCGGCATTCAGAACCGTTACGCCTTCCTCGGCCAGTCCTGGGGCGGCATGCTCGGTGCCGAACATGCCGTGCGCCGACCGAAAGGCCTGAAGGCGCTCGTCATCGCCAATTCGCCGGCCAACATGCACACCTGGGTGGCGGAGGCAAACCGCCTGCGCGAGGAGTTGCCGCAGGAAGTGCAGGATACGCTGCTGAAGCATGAGGAAGCCGGCACCATTACCGACCCTGACTATGTCGCCGCCTCGCGTGTCTTCTACGATCGGCATGTCTGCCGCGTCGTGCCCTGGCCGCCGGAGGTCGCGCGCACCTTCGCCATCATGGACGAAGACAATACTGTCTACCGCAACATGAACGGTCCGACCGAATTCCACGTCATCGGCACGATGAAGGACTGGACGATCGAGGATCGCCTGCCGCTCATCGAGGCGCCAACGCTTTTGATCTCCGGCAAATATGATGAGGCGACGCCGCTGGTCGTCAAACCCTATGTCGATCGCGTCAAGGGCTGCGAATGGGTGCTCTTCGAGCAATCCAGCCACATGCCGCATGTCGAGGAAAAGGAACTTTGCCTCGACGTCGTCTCGGCCTTCCTTACCAGGCATGATTGATCGCACTCAGCGGCCTGCGCCGCTGGCGCCGCCCGCATCTTCTTTACCGCTCGAACGGCTCGCCGAGTGAGGCGACGCCGTTGAGCTTCAGCAGACGGCGGTCTGCCGAGATGATGCCGAGCACGATGATCGTTACCAGGTAGGGCAGGCAGGCCAGCAGTTGCGAGGGCACGTCGAGCCCGGTTGCCTGCGCGGCAAGTCCCATCAGCGATACGGCACCGAACAGGCAGGCTCCGAGGAAGATCCGGCCGGTCAGCCAGGTTCCGAAGACGACGAGCGCAATGGCGATCCAGCCGCGGCCGGCGATCATTCCGTCCGCCCAGAGCGGCGTATAGATCGTCGACGCATAGGCGCCGGCAAAGCCCGCCATCATGCCGCCGAATGCCACGGCGGCGAAACGCACGGTGATAACAGGATAGCCGATGGCGTGGGCGGCTTTCGGGTTTTCGCCGACGGCGCGAATGACCAGTCCAACCTTGCTATAGGCAAAGGTTGCCCAGATCGCGACGGTCACCGGAAGCGAAAGCCAGACGATGATATCCTGGGTGAACAGGCCACCGATGACGGGAATGTCCGAAAGGCCGGGGATGGTTATCTTCGGCAATGCCTTGACCGTCAGGCTTTCATAGCTCTTGCCGAACAGCGCCGACAGGCCCTGGCCGAGAATGCCGATCGCAAGCCCTGTCGCGACCTGGTTTGCGTTGAAGCCAAGGATGATCCCCGCAAAGATCAGCGATAGCAGGATGCCACCGAGCCCGGCCGCGAGGAACGCGAGAATGTGGCCGCCGCCATGATAGACGATGATGAAGGCGATGACGGCGCCGAATGCCATCAAGCCCTCGACACCGAGATTAAGCACTCCGGCGCGTTCGACCACCAATTCGCCGAGCGCCGCCAGCAGAAAGGGTGTCGCGGCCGCCAGCATTCCGGCCAGGATGAACTCGATGGCGTTCATGTCGGGCTCCTGATGGCGGTCGGCCGCCACGTAAGGCGGTAGCGCATGAAGGCAATGGCGATGAGGTAAATGAGAAGCAGGCTGCCCTGGAAAACGCGGACGGCGGCGATCGGCAGGTTGGCGGACACCATGGCATTGTCACCGCCAATGTAAAGGGCGGCCATGACGACCGAGGATATGACGATGCCGATCGGATGCAATCCGCCGAGATAGGCGACGATGATCGCCGCATAGCCGTAACCGGTCGAGATCGAGCGCTGCAACTGGCCGAGCGGGCCGGCGACTTCGGCTGCACCCGCAAGACCGGCGGCCGCGCCACCGATCAGCAGCGAAAGCCAGATCGCCCAGCCCTCTTTGAAGCCGGCATAGCTTGCCGCACGCGGCGCCAGCCCGCCGACCTGCAATTTATAGCCGATGAAGCTCTTCTGCATGAAGACCCATGCCGCGATCGACAGCAGAACGGCAAGGATCAGCGAGACGTTGACGCGCGTTCCCTCGATCAGGATCGGCACCATGGCGTCATATTGGAACATGACCGACTGCGGGAAATTGAAGCCGTTCGGATCCTTCCACGGGCCGAGCAGCAGATAGTTGAGAAGCTGCGTCGCGACGAAGCTCAGCATCAGCGAGACGAGGATTTCGTTGGCATTGAGCCGGACGCGCCAGAAGGCCGTGAGGGATGCCCAGAGCGCGCCGCCAATGGTGCCGAGCAGCAGCATTGCCGGCCAGATCCACTGTCCGGTGGCGTCAGGCCACCAGATCGGAATGGCGGAGGCAAAGATCGCCCCGAGGACGAATTGCCCTTCGGCGCCGATATTGAACACCTTCGCGCGGAAGCCGATCGCGAGTCCCTGCGCGATGAGCAGTAGCGGTCCGGTCTTCAAAAGCACTTCAGAGAAGGACGCCCAGGAGAAGAAGGGTTCGATCAGCATCGCATAGACGACCGCAGCCGGATCGCGCCCCATGACGATATAGAGGCCGAGATTGAGAGTGATGGTAACGATCAGCGCGATCGGCGGGGCGAGGAGGGTCGCGGCAAGCGAGGCACGCTCGCGGCGCACCAGTATGGGCAGAGCCGCAAAAAAGGGTCTGCTCATGCGGTGGCCTTCTCGCGCTGTAACTGTGCTCCGATCATGTATCGGCCGATCTCCTCAGGTTTGGTGTCGCGCGTGACGAGCGGTGGGCTCAACGTGCCGTGATGCAAGACCTGTATGAAATCGCTCAGCTCGAACAGTTCCTCGAGCTCCTCGGAAATGACGAGGATTGCCACGCCTTCATTGCGAAGGGTGATGAGCCGCTTGCGGATCGCCGCGGCCGCACCAATATCGACGCCCCAGGTGGGCTGGGCGAGGAAAAGAAGCTTAGGCGCCAGCATGATTTCGCGCCCGACGATGAATTTCTGGAGGTTGCCGCCGGAAAGCGAACCGGCTTCCGCTTCGGGACCGCGTGTGCGCACGTCATAATCCCGGATGCACTCATTAGTGAAGGCGGTAGCCTGCGCCTTGTCGAGCAGGCCGCGTTTGACGAGATGCAGCGGATGGGCCGTGAGCAGGCTGTTGAGGGTGAGCGACATTTCGGGGACTGCGCCGCGGCCTAGCCGATCCTCGGGCACGAACGCAAATCCGAGCTGCCGGCGGGCCGCCGAGTCTAATGTGCCGACATCCTTGCCCATCATGAAGATCTGATCGCGTTGCTCACGCGGCAGGATGGTTTCGCCGGAGATGAGCCCGGCGAGTTCGCTTTGACCATTTCCCGAAATCCCCGCAATGCCGAGGATCTCGCCGGCGCGCACGGCCAGACTGACATTCGCGAGCGGCACGGCGTAAGGATCGTCCGGCCTATAATCAAGGCCGATAAGCTCCAGACGCTTCTCTCCTTCAGCCAAAGGCAGCGCCGGCATGGGCTCCGGCATGTCACGGCCGATCATCATGCGTGCAAGCTCGTGAGCGTCATGTTCGCGCGGATCGACGTGGCCGGTCACGCGCCCGCCGCGCAGGATCGTCGCGCGGTCGCAAAGCGACTGGATTTCCTCCAGCTTGTGCGAGATGAAGAGGATGGAGACGCCGCCATCACGCAGCCGACGCAATGTCTCGAAAAGCTTCTCCACGGCCTGCGGCGGCAGCACCGATGTCGGCTCGTCGAGGATCAGCAGTTTTGGGTCGGTCATCAGGCATCGGATGATTTCCACCCGTTGCCGCTCGCCGACCGAAAGCGAATGCACATCTGCGAGCGGATCAACTTCGAGGCCGAATTCATTCCCGAGCTTGCGAATGCGCTCCGCAAGCTCGCGCTTGTTGCCGGACACGATGAGCCGGATGTTCTCGACGACCGTCAGGCTTTCGAACAGCGAGAAATGCTGAAAGACCATGCCGATGCCGGCACGCCTTGCCTCTGCGGGAGAGGCAAGGCTGAGGTTTTGCCCGTTCCAGGCGACGGTTCCGCTGTCCGGCTGCTCGACGCCGTAGATCAGCTTCATCAGGGTCGATTTGCCGGCCCCGTTTTCTCCGAGGATGGCATGGATCGAGCGGGGAGCGACGTCGAGGTTGATCTGCTGGTTGGCGTGGACCTGGCCGTAGCTCTTGGAAATGCCGCGCAGCGACAGAAGCGGGCTTACCATGGCTTACTTCGGCAGCGGCGTCGTGACACCCTTGACGTGCCAATCCATCGCGACGATCTGCGCGTCCGTCAGCGTCGTACCCGAAGCAGCACCTTCGCTGCTGTCGGCCTTGGTGATTGGGCCGGTGAAGGGCGAGAAGCTGCCATCGGCAATCTTGGCTTCGATTTCCTTGATCTTCGTCATCGTATCGGCCGGGATGGCCGGGTTCCAATCGACGACTTCGACGACCTTGTCGGCAACGCCGAGGAAGGTGTTGGCGCCCTTGAAGGTACCGGCGAGGTGCGCATCGACTGAAGCCTTGAAGAAGGGCGACCAGTCGGTGGAAATGCAGCCGAGATAGGTCTTCTCGGCATATTTCTTCATCGAGGAGTTGAGGTTGAAGGCATAGACACCGGCCTCCTCGCAGGCGGAAATCACCGAAGGCGTATCCTGCGCGTTCGAGAAGATCACGTCGCAGCCCTGCGCAATCAGCGCTTTGGCGGCTTCCTGCTCCTTTGCTGGATCGAACCAGGAATTGACCCAGACGACCGACACTTCGATGTCAGGCTTGACGGATTGTGCGCCGAGCGTGAAGGCGTTGATGGAGGTGATCAGTTCGGGAATGGCGAAGGCCGAAACCGAGCCGAGCTTGCCGCTCTTGGACAAGGCTGCTGCCGCCATGCCGAGCAGATAGGTTCCCTGGAAATATTTGGCGGCGAAGGGCGAGAAGTTCGGCGCGACCTGGAAGCCAGAGGCGTGCAGGACCGTTACCTTCGGATTGCGGCGGGCGATCTGCAGCGCACCGTTCTGATAGCCGAAGGAGCCGGCGATCAGGAAATGGTTTCCGTCGGCAACCGTCTTGTTCATGATGCGGTCCGCATCCGGTCCTTCGGCGATGTTCTCGAGGATGGTGACCTTCACCTTGTCGCCATAGGCGGCCTTGATCGGATCGAGGCCGGCGGCAAGGGCATGGCCCCAGCCGACGTCGCCGATCGGCGAGGGAACGACGAGGGCGATGCCGAGCGGTTCGTCGGCCGCAAATGCGGAGCGGCCGGCAAAGGCCGTTGCGAGACCGGCGGCAGCCGCATTCTTCATCAGTGTTCTGCGGGTCAGATTGTTGGACATGTCAGTTCCCCTCTTTTGGTTGTTCAGAATTCCACAGTCGCGAGCGCGGCTTCGGCGTCCGCGAAAAGCTTGAATTCGTCGAGGCCGGCGAATTCACCGGCCTGCCAGACGATCCGTCCATTAATCATGGTGAGATCGGTCGGCATGCCGATGCCGACCTTTGCTATCAGGCTCAGCGGGTCATGCCGCGTGCCGACATAGTCCATCCGCCGCGTATCGATTGCAAAGAGGTCGGCGGCCATGCCGGGGGCAAGGCGCCCGATATCGCTGCGGCCCAGCAGGCTTGCGCCGCCCGCCGTCGCATAGTTCAGGAAGTCGATGGGTGCCGGGACCGGATGGGCACGCGTCGATGCTGTCAGGCATTGCAGCATGTAGGCGGAATGGATGCAGTGCATGAGGTTTGAATTGTCGTTTGAGGCAGCGCCATCGCAGCCAAGCCCGATACGCAGGCCAAAGGCGGACATTGCCGGAATATCGGTCACCTCTGCGCCGACAAGATAGACCGGCTCGGGGCAATGGGAGACACCTGTGCCGCTTGTCGCCATCTTTCGCAATTCGTCGTGTGTCAGCTCCCAGCAATGGGCATAGAAGGCGTCGGGGCCGGCAAAGCCGAGTTCGGTGCAATAGTCGACCGTGCGCATGCCGTGCCGTGCCTCGATCACGGGGCTTTCGCCCTCGCCGACATGCGTGTGCATCAGCACGCCGCGATCGCGGGCCAGTGCGACCGATTCAACGAAGGTTTCGCGATAACAATTGACTGGCTGGCAAGGAGCGACGACCACCTGTCGCATGCTGAACGGACCGGCATCGTGGTAGCTGTCGATCAGCCGGGCGCAATCGGCGATGAACTCATCGGTCGTTTCCAGCATGGCATCCGGGATCGTCGAGCCCTCGGATTTCGGCAGCGTATTGCCGCCACGCCCCGCGTGGAAACGCATGCCAAGAAGCTCGGCTGCCTCGAACTGGCGATCGATCAGGCGCTTTCCGGCGTGCCGAGGAAAGCAATATTGATGATCGAAGGCCGTGGTGCAGCCATGCTTGATCATCTCGGCCATGGCCGTGACTGACGAATGGTAGAAGCAATCCTCAGTCAGCCGCGAGAAGATCGGGTAGATCCGATCAAGCCATTCGATGACCGACAGCTTCGTCCAGTCGAGATCGGCCCGGTTGCGCACGAAGCACTGGAAGAAATGGTGATGCGTGTTGACTAGGCCGGGGTAAACGAACCAGCCGGTGGCATCCTGCACGATCGTGCCGGCGGGCAGTGTTTCGGCCGGCAGGTTCGCTCCGATCGCCTGGATCGCCGGACCATCCGTGAGCAGATCGACATTCCGGTGTACGGCCGGGCCACTGCCCTCGTCGACGATGACGGCTGCGCAGTTTTTCAGGAGGTAGCCGGCCATTTCACCTCTCCTCCTTTGCGGGATGAGGATCGGGTTTCAACTCGTGCAACCTGTGAATGCCGGGCATTTCGATGAAACCGTCGATGCTGCGGATGGCACGCAGCCAGAGCCGGATCGTTGGGTATGGATCGAGCGAGATGCCGCCATCAGGTGCCAGCGCCACATAGGGGAAGCAGGCGATATCGGCGATCGTGGCGCGGTTCGACGCCAGGAAGCGCATGCCGCGAAGCTGCTGTTCGAAGAGACTGGCTTCCAGCTCGCGCAGCGCGGAGATGCCCTGCGCCTGCAGGATCTCGATATTGCCGGGGCGCAGAAGCATTTCATGCAGTCGCGCACCGCCGAGATTAGCCGTCAGCCGATGCGAGAAGGAGAGCCACTGCTGCACCCGCGCCGTCTCTTCAGGCGTGCCGGTGCCCAGCCATTCCGGGGCGTTTCCGGCGGCGAGATAGGCGAGAATGGCGGAGGATTCCGTCAGGACGAGATCGCCGTCCTCAAGGATCGGAATCGAACCTGCCGGGTTGAGCGCCAGGAGTTCTGGTTCGCGATGTTCCGCGCCGGGATGAAAATCGACCGGTCGGATATCGAGCTTGATGCCGAGGATCGCCGCCATCAGGCGGATCTTGTAACAGCTCGGCGAGAGAATGTAGTCGTAGAGTTTCATTGCGCGACCAACTGTGCGCCGTAGGTATAGTTGTGTCGCTTCAGCCAGCGCCTGTAGGCGACCGAGGTCAGGTCGGCGCGGGTCGGGATTTCCATTCCGGGATCGAGCGGCAGCAGGGCTGGGATCTGGTTTTCAAGGATCGAGCGATCCTGCAGGAAAATCATCTGTTGAAAATGGATGAGGTCTGTCATGGGCGTTTCGTCGTCGAAAAGGGCCATCCATGGCCATACGTCACAGAGGTCCTCCGCAAGCGGCTGGACGAAGAGGGTAATGACATCCCATTCGCCGGGCCGGGGAGGGCAGGTCTTGTAGAGCACTGAGCAGGTCGGTGCCGGGACGCGGTACATATATTCGGTGGTAATGCCGCCGGTTGCCGACTTGGCTGCCTGCGGCTGGTAGAATTTCACCTGCGTCGCCCAGACCTCATCCTCATCTTCGCGGATTTCTACCTTGTAGTTTTCGACTTCCGTATGGGGCTCGGCGCCGAGGATGTCGGTATGGACGAAGGGGAAATGGGCAATGTCGAGGAAGTTCTCCACCGCCCGTAGCGGCGAGCAGCGCACCCGCACCACGCCGACATCGACAAAACGGCGGCCGGGCTGATCCGCCTCGGGAATAGCAAAAAGCTCCTTGACGGGATTGCCGAGGGAAGACCAGACATGGCCGTAGCGAACACGGACAGGGAGTTTACGCCCATTGCCGGATGTTACCCGCGCCGATCCGTCCTGCGCGCGTGCCACTTCGATCGGTTCGCCCATCAGCGCGGTCTTGTTTCCCGTCTCGGTGAGCCGGCTGAAAAGGCCGACCGGATACCATTCGTCGATCATCGCGCCGGCCTTCATCATGCGGCTTCCTTCTGGCGTGCTTCCACCCGGCGGCGCAGGGCTTCGGCAATGCGGGACGCGGCAACCCGATCCTCAATGCCGCGACTTTGCTCGATCAGGACATGAACCAGCGTGCGATCCCCCTGTGGCGTCGGCAACAGCCGGACCCATGGATAGTCCGCGACGCTGATAAGTCCGTCGGCATTCGCCTTTGCGCCGGCCACAGCTTCGATTTCCTCGATGCCGGCCTCGGCCGTCAGCGAGCGCAATGGAATAAGATCGCCCAGGCGCGGCGGCTGCGCTGCTGGCTGGCCAGCAGCGACCCATATGACGCCATCCAATTCTTCGACTGTCTGGACCGCAACGCGGATCGTTTCCGGCGGCACGAGGTCGGGGTGGGCCGGGATGCGAACGCATCCTCCCGCCGGAGAGTAGCTCCAGCCATGATAGATGCAGGAGAGCGCCTCGCCACGCACGAAGCCGTGGGACAATCGCATCCCGCGATGTGGACAGCGATCCGACGATGCCGATGCGCGTCCCGATTGACTGCGCCAGAGAGCGATCGATCCTGCTGGCGTCCAGGCTGGCATAACGGTTGCCGGCGGCAGATCAGCAGAAAGGGCGACAGGCATCCAGGAGCCGGCCGTATCAGATGGCATAACCTTCACTTCCTCAATTTTACCAATAGTTTAGCGCTGCTGGCCGCGCACTGTTGCCGAACTCGCGACCTCAGTTGCCAGAGGCTTGCATAAAAAAATCGCATTAGCAACAATGATTAAATTAAAGGCAGCAGATCAATGCTGCCGCGTTACGGTGCATCGGCCGGATCTACAATCTTGCGCTGAATCTCGTCCACCCAGACATCGATCGGGCCGAGCGAACATCCCATTTCCAGCATGTCGATCAGTTCCACAGGTCCCGCGACCTCAAGCTCGATTCGGTCGGCCCCGGTGTGAAAGAAATCCTGGGACAGTCCGAGCTTGTCAGCATGGCGACGGATCCACGGGACGAATGAGGCAGAATTGACATCGCCAAGGATCGTCATCCGCTCGCGCAACTCCCCCTGCCGTGCCTGCATCATTGAATTATCCATCCTTCAGTCTGCGATGACAGCATAGCGGCTCGGCACGTTTGTGAAAGGGGCATGCGAGGCCAAGCGGTCTTATGGCCCTCATAAGCCCGTGGATAATTGGAACGGCAGACAGTGATATGACACGCGACGCAAGCTGCGTCGGTGACTATGGTGGCCGGCAATAGAAAGATGCAGAACAAAGGACATGAACATGACGACCACTTCCTGGCAGGCAGACCCACTCGTTTGGGGTTCCGGACAGCGCGTCTTCGAGGCATTCCTGGAGCCGACCTGCCCCTATTCCGTCAGGACGTTCAACAAGCTGGACAGGCTTCTGGAGCAAGCCGGCGAGAACAGGATTACGGTGAAAATCCGCCTGCAGTCACAGCCCTGGCATATGTATTCCGGCGTGATCGTGCGCTGCATCCTCGCCGCGTCAACCTCGAGCGGTGGCAAGGAAACCGCAAAGAAGGTCATGGCGGCCGTCGCTGCCCATCGCGAAGAATTCGAGTTCGAGCGGCATGCCGGTGGTGCCAATATGGATGTCACGCCGAACCAGATCATCGAGCGCCTGGAACGCTACAGCGGTGTCGAGCTGAAAGATGCTTTCGCCATTCCTGATCTCGACCGCGAGATCAAATGGCACTGCAAATATGCGCGTCAGAACGGCATCCATGTCTCGCCGACATTCATGATCGACGGGCTGGTGCGGCCAGACATGAGCAGTGGCGACGAGGTTGAAGCCTGGGTCAAGCTGCTGGTCGGCTGATTGCTGCCTCAGGCGGTGAGGTCTTCGACCTTGCTCCTGAGATCGTTGATATAGGCGGAGACGGAAAGGTCTTCGCCTGTCGCATCCACCAGCAATTGGCTGGCGCTCTTCGAGCGTCCGTATTGATGAACATGGTCATTGAGCCAGGTTTTCAGCGGCAGGTAATCGCCATTCTCCAACCCGTGTTCGATGGCCGTCTCCTTGCAGGCCGCTGCGAAGAACTGCGACGACATGATGTTGCCGATCGTATAAGTCGGGAAAGAGCCGACCATGCCGGATGACCAGTGGACATCCTGCAGGACGCCGAGCGTATCGTTCGGCACATCGAGCCCGAGATAGGCCTTCACCTTGTCGCGCCAGATGCCAGGCAGATCGGCAACCCGGATTTCGCCTGATATCAGACCCGCTTCGATCTCCGAACGCAGCATGACGTGCAGATCATAGGTCAACTCGTCGGCCTCGACACGAATGAAGCCGGGCCGGGCAGCATTGACAGCCCGCCAGAAATCCTCCGGCGTGACATCGCAAAGCTGGTCGGGGAAGGTCTTCTGCAGATCGGCGAAATTCAGCTCCCAGAAGCGGCGGGAGCGGCCGACGCGGTTTTCCCAGAGGCGCGATTGGGATTCATGCGTGCCGAAGCTGGTGCCGCCGACGGCATAGAGATTGACGAAATCCGTGGTGAAGGTCGAACGGCTGAAAGCTTCGGAAATGCCCTGTTCGTAGATGCCGTGACCCGCTTCATGCCAGACGGCGAAGAGGCCGCCGGGCAGCCAGTTTTCGCGGAAGCGGCCGGTGATGCGCACATCGGATCGTGTGAAGGAGATCTCGAAGGGATGGACCGTGTCGTCGAGACGGCCTCGGTTGAAATCATAGCCGAAACGGGCGGAAATCAGGCTTGAAAATGCCCGCTGCTTGTCGACCGGGTAGGCGCGATCGAGAATTTCCGCGCGGACATTAGCTTCTTTCGCTTGGGCAAGCAACGGCAGCAGGCCGTCGCGCAGCTCACCATAGAGCCCGCGCAGCCGCGACCAGTTCATACCCGGTTCGTAGGTTGCGACCAGCGCGTCGTAGGGATGCTCCCTATAGCCGATGGCGGCGGCGATCTCGCGCTGCATCTCCATCGTGCGTTCGAGGAGCGGCGCGAAAGCGGCAAAATCATTGGCGGCGCGCGCGCCGCTCCAGGCCGCCTGGGCGACGGTTTTCAGCTCCGCCGCAGCGCTGACGAGGGAGGCGGGAATGCGTGAGAGAGTGTCGATCGCCTCTGCTGCCTGCTCGAGCGCGAGCCTACGGCGGTCGCCGACATCGATCCCTGATAGTTCCGACCGCGCGCCTTCGATGGCGCGTTGAAGTTTGTCACTCGTGGCAAGATCACGGGCGAGCCCGACGAGGGTGGCAATCTGCTTGCCGCGTGTATCGATACCGCCTGGCGGCATCATGGTGCGCGCATCCCAGGTAAGCAGGTTTACGGCGCAGAGGATGTCGTTGATCCTGGCGATCTCGCTTTCAAAAACAGCAAAGCTCATGGTTCTCTGATCCTCCTAGGGCACAGGTGCCCCGAAATCCTCAAGGTGGCAGGCTGCGAGCTGGCCATGGCCACGTGGTGTCAGAAGCGGCCGCTCTATCCTGCAGCGATCGAAGGCATGCGGGCAGCGGCCGGCAAAAGCGCATCCCGGGGGAATTTCGAGCGGGCTTGGCAATTCGCCGCGCGCTGCGACCGTGCGGCTGCGACGAGACGGATCGAGTTCCGGTGCCGCGTCAAGCAGCGCTTTGGAATAGGGGTGACGCGGGGCGGTGAAGAGGCCTTCCGACATGTTCACCTCAACCACCTGGCCGAGATACATGACCGCGACGCGATGCGAGATATGGCGAACCAGCCGCAGGTCGTGGGCGACGAAAATGACGGTGAGATGCAATTGCTCCTGCAGTTGCAGGAGTAGATTGACGACCTGGGCCTGCACCGAAACATCGAGCGCCGAGACCAGTTCGTCAGCGACGATGACATTGGGCTCGACGGCGAGTGCTCTCGCAATGCCGATGCGCTGGCGTTGGCCACCGGAGAATTCATGCGGATAGCGGCCGGCCGCATCTTGCGGCAAGCGCACGAGCTCCAAGAGCTCGGCAATCCGATGGGGGATTTCGGCCTTAGCCCGCATTTTGTGAACGGAGAGCGCCTCGCCGAGGATCTGCGAAACGGTCATGCGCGGATTGAGCGAGCCGTAGGGATCCTGGAAGATCATCTGCACCCGCCTGTTGAAGGCGCGTCGCTCGCCGCCCCGAAACCGGCCGATATCCTTGCCTTCGAAGCGGATTGCCCCGCCATCCGGCTCGTGCAGGCGTACCAGACAACGCGCGAGGGTGGACTTGCCGCAGCCGGATTCGCCGACGATGCCGAGTGTCTCGCCGCGATGAATTTCAAGCGTAACGTCGCGCAGCGCATGCACGGCAAGCGGCGGTTTTCCCTGCAGCCGGCGCGTCAGGGAGTGCGGGCCGGCAAAGCGTTTCGAGACGCCGTCGATCGAAAGAATGGGAATATTCGTGTTCAAATGATCGCCTCCGCCTTAGCCACGAGCTCATGGTGGAAACAAGCAACCATCCGCGCCTCGGAGGTGATGGCCTCCAGTAGCGGCCGCTCTCTCAGACAGTGTTCGGTTGCAAATTTGCAGCGCGGGTGGAAGGCGCATCCCTCCGGCAGATTGGTGAGGCTCGGCGGTGTGCCCTCGATCGATTGCAGCACAGTGCGGGATGCGCCTGAGCGCGGCACCGAACCGAGCAAGCCCCGCGTATAAGGATGGCGCGGCTTGCTGAAGACATCCGTCACCTTTCCGGTCTCGACGATGCGGCCGGCATACATGACCGCCATGCGATCGCAGGTGGCGGCGACCACGCCGAGATCGTGGGTGACAAGCACGACGCTCATCGACAGCCGGTCGCGCAGATCGAGCAGCAGTTTCAGGATCTGGTCCTGGATGGTGACGTCGAGCGCGGTCGTCGGCTCGTCGGCAAGCAGGAGTTTCGGCGAACAGGCGAGCGCAATGGCGATCATGGCGCGCTGGCGCATGCCACCGGAAAACTGGTGCGGATATTCCTGCAGTCGTCTCTCGGCGGCCGGAATGCCGACGATGTTCATCAGTTCCAGGGCACGCGCCTTGCGCTCCCTGGCATTCAGCGTCGTATGGGCGACGAGGTTCTCCTCGATCTGTACTCCGACCGGCAAGACAGGGTTCAGCGCCGTCATCGGCTCCTGGAAGATCATCGCGATTTCGCGGCCGCGCACCTTGCGGAGTTCTTCTTCCGGCATGGCGACGAGATCGCGACCGCGCCATTCGACACGGCCGCTGACATGTCCTGGTTCGCGGATCAACCGCATGATGGAGCGCAGCGTCACACTCTTGCCGGAGCCGGATTCGCCGACGAGCCCGACGACCTCGCCCGGCGCAACGTCGAAATCGACGTCGGCAGCTGCAATTGCCTGCCCGCGCGGCGTGTCGAAGGTCGTCGTCAGGCCGCGGACGATCAGCCCGCCATTTTCGCTTGGCATGCCCGTCATCGTCTGACCCTCAACAATTCGGCAACACCGTCACCTGCCAGGCTGAAGCCGAGGCCGGTGAGCACGATTGCGACACCCGGAAAGACCGAGATCCACCAGGCGGTATTCATGAAATTCTTGCCGTCGGCGATCTGCACACCCCATTCGGCGGCAGGCGGCTGGGCGCCGAGACCGAGATAACCGAGGCTGGAACCGAGCAGGATGGCGAGTGCCATATCGGTCATCCAGTAGACGATCGCCGGCGTGATCGCATTCGGCAGCAGGTGACGGAAGATGATGCGCAGCGGCGCATAACCCATCACCTTACCGGCATCGGCATAATCGAGCCGCTTCTGCACTTTGATTTCGGCGGCAACCAGCCGGGCATAGAAGACCCAGCCGACGACGCCGACGGCGACATACATGTTGCCGAGGCCGGGGCCAAGGACGGAGACGATGGCAATGACGAGCACGAGGAAGGGGAAGGTGATCGTCGCATCGACGATACGGCCGAAGATCGCCTCCCAGAATCCGCCGACATAGCCGACGAAGGCGCCGACTAGTGTACCGAAGATGAAGGGGCCGATCGTCGCGAAGATCGCGATCTGCATGTCGATCGTATAGGCATGGATGACGCGCGAGAGCACATCGCGGCCGAAACTGTCGGTGCCGAAGGGATGCGCCCAGCTCGGCGGCTTCAGCAGTGCATTGTAGTCGAATGCTGTCGGATCATAGGGGGCAAAGAGCGACGGCCAGATCGCGACGACGAGGCTGAGGCCGAGAATAATGCCGCCCGAAATCAGCGAACGTGGCAGCATGCGCCAGCGCGGCGCGTGACGTGCGGCCCTGGTGGCGAGACCGGTCATCGGGCAATCCTCGGATCAAGCCAGGCCTGCACGATATCGGTGACCAGAAAGGTCAGCGAGACAAGGACAGCAAGCGCGATGGTCAGCCCCTGGAGGACCGGATAATCGCGGCCATAAATGCTATCGATCAGCAGGCGGCCGGCGCCGGGGACGGCAAAGACGGTTTCGGTGATGACGGCGCCACCGAAGAGCGTGCCCGTCTGCAGGCCGAACAATGTGACGGTCGAAATCAGGGCGTTGCGCAGGATGTGGCGCATGAGGATGACGCGCGAGCGCAGGCCCTTGGCGGTGGCGAAATCCACATATTCGGCATTCATGACGCCAATGATGGAGGAGCGAAGATTGCGCATCAGCACGGCGGCAAAGCTCAGTGCCAGGGTCAGCGCCGGCAGAAAAAGATGGTAGATGCGGTCACCAAACGTATCGCCATAACCGCCGACGGGGAAGATCTTCAGCTGCGCCGCAAAAACGGTCAGGAGCACGATGCCGACATAGAAGACCGGCATCGACAGCCCGACCTGGAACGTGCCGCGAATGATGCTGTCGGGAAGCTGCTCCCGTTTCAGCGCCGCGACGAAGGCAAGCGGCACGGCAAGAACCAAAGCGATAAGCGCCGACATGACCGTCAGCATCAGCGTGACCGGCAGGCGCTGCAGGATCAGCGACATGACTGGCACTTTGAGGCCGATGGAATTGCCGAGGTCGCCGCTCAGGATACGCTCGACATAATAGAGGAATTGCACGGGGACGGGCTGATCGAGGCCAAGCTGGTGATTGATGCGCTCGACATCGGCATCGATGGCGCGGTCGCCAAGCATGGCGCTGGCGGGGTCGCCGGGCAGCAGACGCACGAGAACGAACGTGACGATGAGGATGAAGATCACTGTCGGGATCATCTGCAGCACGCGGCGGATTATGAAATTGAAAAGGGGCAATAGCCGCTCCCGGTCTTCCTCTAGAGCGCCGTGCGTCCATTTGGACGCGCTAAGGACGCTCTAACTCTTTGAATCTACGCATCAGGCTTTCCGAAAATCGGTCCCGATTTTCGGGCCGATGCTGGAGTCGAAAAAGGCCGCGGGTCTCGGTAAGAGGCCCGCGCAGCAGGCTGGGTCACTTATTACTTGTCTTTCCAGGTCTTGGCGAAAATGTTGTTGCCAAGCGGGATCTGCAGGAAGCCGTGGACCTTCTTGCTGAGAGCAACCGGGTAGGGCGTCTCATAGAGCGGCACGGTCGGGCCTTCGGCGTTATAGATTTCCTGCATCTTCGCATATTGCTCGGCGCGCTTCTTTGGATCCATTTCCTTCTGGGAGTCTTCGAAGAGCCTGTCTGCCTCGTCGTTCTTCCAGCCGCTGTGCAGCGCATCGATCGTCTTGGAATAGACGAAATAGGAGGTGATCTCGTTCGGATCGGCGATATCGTCGGTCCAGGCGGCGTTGCGCATCACGAAGGTGCCGTCGCGATATTGCTGAGTGCGGGTCGGGTTATCGACCTGCTGCAGTTCGAGCTTGATGCCGATCTGCGCCCACATCTGTTGCAGGGCTGTCGAGATGCCGACCTCATCCTGATTGCCGGCGAGCACGAGGATGCTGGTCGAGAAGCCGCTTTCGAAACCGGCTTCCTTCATCAGGCTCTTCGCCTTTTCCAGGTCGTAGGGATAGAGCGGCTTATCGCCGACATGCAGCGGCGTTGCCGACGACATGTAGGACGTCTGCGGCGTGCCGACACCGTGGGTGACGATCTGGATGATCGCATCCTTGTTGACGGCATAGTTCATCGCCTGGCGGACCTTGACGTTGGACAGAGGATTGTCCTTGCCGCCAAGCTGCGGACGGACATTCAGAGTAATATATTCGACGCGCGTCGAGGGGTAGAGTTCCATATTGAGATTGCCCGAAGACTTCAGTTCGTCGACGCGGGCATAGGGAATGAACTCCGCCCCATCGATCTCGCCGGAACTGAGCTTCAGGATGCGGGTCGCATCGTCGGGGATCAGCTCGAAGTCTAGACCGTCGAGATAGGGCAGTGGTTTGCCGTCCTCGCCCTTGCCCCAGTAATATTCGTTGCGCGCCAGCTTCATGCTGGAGCCACGGTCCCAGGACTTCAGCACGAATGGGCCGGAACCAACGGGATGTTCCGCAAAAGCCTTGGCTTTTTCCTCGTCGGTCGCTCCCGGTGATGCTTCAAAGGCCTTTTCCGGCAGGATGCCGGTATTGAAGACGGTCAAGGCCGCAAGAATGGCCGGATCCGGATGCTTGAGCTTGATCGTAACGGTCTTGTCCCCTTCCGTCGTCACGTCGTCGATGGATTCGATCATGAAGCCCCAGATGCCGTTGTCCTTCTTGGAGGCGCGCTTCAGCGACCAGGCGACGTCGCCGGGGGTGATCGGTGAACCATCGGAGAATTTGATGCCGTCCCGCAGGGTCAGCGTTACGCTTTTGCCGTCGTCGGCTAGCTTGTAGTCGCTGGCGAGGCCAGGCTGTACGCCCTTGCCATCATCGGTCGGCAGGAGCAGAGTGTCGTAGAGATTGGACAGGATCCAGATATCGACGTTGGCGTCGTTTAGCACGGGATCCAGGAAAAGGCTGTCGGCATAGCGGCCGTAGACCAGCGTGCCGCCCCGCTCCAGGGCGAATGCTGAAACACTGGTGCCGAGTAAAACTGCAGCGGCCACGGCCGCACGAGCGATCGTTCTCATATCATTCCCCTTTTATGCACATTAAGTGTTATTATTGACTATAACGATTTCACGCAGAAAAAAGCCTGTCAACTGATTTTTGTCCAGACATACTGGAACGCTTGACTTGTCTATGCGCTAATTTCGCGATAACCGTTATATACATCTATAACAGATAGCGCTGAACGGGTTTCATGGATTTCTTTGTCGACCGGGAGTTGCCCGTGCCTCTGCGCACACAGCTTCAGGGCCTTATCGAATATGGCATCGCCTGCGGCGAGCTGGCGCCTGGGGAAGCCCTTCCGTCGGTGCGGGAACTGGCCGAGAAGGTGGGTGTCGCCCCAATGACGGTCAGCCAAGTCTATGCCGACTTGAAGGCGGCTGGCCTCATCGACACGCGTCCGGGCTCCGGCACGTTCGTCAGCGACAGCCATCAGGCCCGGCTCGCAGGGCGGGCAGATGTGAGCGAGCTGCATCGGCAGATTGACCACCTGATCGATGAGAGCCGCCGCTTGGGTATTCGTTCGTCAGACCTTGTCTCGATCGTCAATGCTCGGGCCTTTTATCGTGACAGCGTCGGTCCACGGCTGCGCATCGTTATGATCGGCATCTTTCAGGATGCGACTGCCAGCTATGCCAAGTTCATCGCAGCCCGCCTCGGTCGCGATGTCACGGTCGAGCCGATGACGGTCTCCTCGATCGAGCGCAACCCTGCCGCCATGGCGCGCGCCAATTCCGCTGATCTTGCCATCACCTTCGCCAATCGCCACCGCGAGGTCGCAACCCTTGTGCCGAATACCAAGGTGGTGACAATCAGCTTCACGCCATCGGAGGAGACGCGTAGGGCGCTTGCCTCGCTCGATTCCCTGGCCTCGATCGCCGTCGTCTCGCGCTTTCCGGATTTCCTGCCGATCATGAAGAGCGGCGTGCAGCGCTTTGCGCCGCATGTCAGCGAAATTACCGCAACCACGCTCGAGGCGCCGGGGCTGGAGACGCTTCTCGCCAATGTCTCCGTGGTGATCTACGCATCGGGCGCGGAAAGCGTGACCGATCTTCTTCCCGAGGGCATGCAGGCAATCGAATACCGTCACGCGCCCGATACAGCCGACATCGAAAGAGTGATCGTACCGATCATTCGTGCTGCCGGCGTTGTTTCGCAGGTAGACGACACATCCAAACGAGACGCTATCGACGCAAAGGTCTAGGAAAGGCAGACGAGATGAGAGTATCTGGCTCAAACTGGCAGCAGATCGAAACCTATCTGAAAACCGACGACCGGGCGATTCTGCCGCTCGGCAGCACCGAGCAGCATGCTGGCCTGTCGCTTTCGGTCGACTCCATCCTGTCGGAGAGGGTCGCCGCCGATGCCGCCGCACCGCTCGGCATTCCCGTCTTTCCGGTCGTTGCCTATGGCATCACGCCCTATTTCCTCTCCTATCCCGGCACAATCAGTATCCGCCAAGAGACCTATATCAGCTTGATCCGCGATATCCTCGACGGCTTGAGACGGCAGGGCTTCCGCCGCATCCTCATCGTCAACGGCCATGGCGGCAACCAGCCAGCCGGCAGCATGGCGATCGAATGGATGGCGGATAATCCCGACACGGCGGTGAAGTTCCACAATTGGTGGAATGCGCCGAAAACCTTCGCCAAGGTGCAGGAGATCGACACCGTTGCCTCGCACGCCTCCTGGATGGAGAACTTCCCCTGGACACGTCTTGAGGGTGTCAAACAGCCGACCCAGCAGAAACCAATGATCGATCTTGCCCGCATGCGCGTCATGTCGCCGGATGCCGTCAAAGCCTATCTCGGAGACGGCAATTTCGGCGGCTACTACGAGCGACCCGATGAGGAGATGCAGGCGATCTGGGATGTGGCGGTCGACGAAACCCGCGCGCTGCTCGAGGGAGGCTGGGCATGAGCGAACCGATCCTGATCTGGGGTGCCGGCGCGATTGGCGGTACGCTGGGTGCTGCCTTCATCCGGGCCGGCAACGAGGTGATCTTCGTCGACAACGTTAAGGAACATGTCGATGCCATCAACGAGAAGGGCCTGCAGATCGTCGGTCCGATCTTCGAGGATGTCGTCAAGGCCAAGGCCTATCTGCCGGAAGAACTCGAAGGCACCTATGCACGCACCTTTCTCTGCGTGAAGGCGCATCATACGGAAGCCGCAACACATATGCTTGTCGAGCATCTGGCCTCGGACGGATATGTCGTCTCGGCGCAGAACGGTCTCAATGAGCGGGTCATCTCCCGTATTGTCGGTGAGAACCGCGTGATTGGCTGCTTCGTGAATTTTGGAGCCGACTATCTCGAACCGGGTGTCGTGCAATATAGCGGCCACGGCGCCGTCGTTATCGGCGAACTGGACGGGCGGTTTACCGAGCGCGCCGAGGGAATCTACGACCTGATGAAGCAGTTCGAGCCGAAAGCCCTGATCACCAACAACATCTGGGGCTTCCTCTGGGGCAAGCTGATCTATGGAGCGCTGCTCTTTGGCACCGCGCTTACCAATGACAGCATTGCCGACGTTCTCGACAATTCGACCGCGCGGCCGGTTTTGCGCAAGCTGGCATTGGAAGTCGCGACTGTCGCTGCCATCAACAATATCAAGCCGGAGGCTTTCGACGGCTTCGACCCGGCTGCCTTCGGTCCGCTGGCGACGCCGGAACAGACCAATAAATCCTTCGACGACATGTCCGTCCATAATCGCAAATCGGTCAAATCGCATTCCGGCATCTGGCGCGATCTCGCAGTCCGTAAACGCAAGACAGAGGTCGACGCCCAGGTATTGCCGGTCGTGGAGATCGGCAAGGAATCGCGCGTTCCGACACCACTTGCAGCCCGCGTCATCACTATGATCCACGAGATCGAAGACGGTAAGCGCCCGCTCGCCATGGCCAATATCGAAGAGCTTGCGAGGGTCGTATGAACATCAACTTTGACGGAAAGGTCGTCGTCGTCACCGGCGCTGCCCACGGCTTTGGTCGGGCGATATCAGAGGCTTTTGCAAGTCGCGGCGCGCGGGTTCATGCCTGCGATGTCAATTTGGCTGGGCTCGAGGAAACGGTGAAGCTCTGTGGAGCAAAGACCACGGCCCACGTACTCGATGTCGGCAACCGCACCGATGTGCTGGCGCTGGTGCCGACCTTCGGCGAGGTCGATATCCTCGTCAACAATGCCGGCGGCGTGCGCGGTCAGGTTGGGCGGCCGATCGAGGAGATTTCCGAAAGCGACTGGCAGACGATCTTCGATGTCAATCTGTCCGGCGCCTTCTTCATGGCACAGGCGGTTGCTCCCGTCATGAAGAAACGCAAGACCGGCCGCATCATCAATATCTCGAGCGGCGCCGGCCTCGGCATCTCGCTGACCGGCATCCAGGCCTATGCCAGCGCCAAGGCCGGCCAGATCGGGCTGACGCGCCAGCTCGCCCATGAACTCGGCCCCTGGGGCATCACTGTCAACAATGTCGCTCCCGGTTTCGTTCGCTCCAACCCGACCACCGAGCGCCAGTGGGATGCGATGGGAGAGGAAGGACAGGCGCGGCTTCTGCAGAGCATCGCATTGAAACGTCTCGGACGGCCTGACGATATCGCCGCCATGGTCATGTTCTTCGCTTCCGATTATGCCGGCTGGATCTCCGGCCAGGTCATCAGCGTGGACGGCGGTAAATGAGCGTCGAGACCTATCTGGAGGAGAATTATCCGGCGGCGCTTGATGATCTCAAGGCATTCTGCCGGATACCGAGCGTCAGCACCGACCCGGCCTTTGCCGAGGGCATCCGTCAGGCCGCGGCCTTCGTGGCGGATCGCCTGCGTAGGGCTGACTTTGCCACCGTTGAAACGCTTGATACCGGCGGGCACCCGGCCATCTATGGCGAAATTCTCTCTGATCCCACACTGCCGACCTATCTCGTTTATGGCCACTACGACGTCCAGCCGCCCGATCCGCTTGAGACGTGGAAGACGCCGCCTTTCGAGCCCGATGAGCGCGATGGCAGGCTCTATGCCCGCGGCGCGTCCGACGACAAGGGGCCGCTGCTGATCCCGATCCTTGTTGCCGAAGCCTTCATGCGCGTCGAAGGCCGCCTGCCCGTCAATCTGAAGGTACTGATCGAGGGCGAGGAGGAATCCGGCAGTCCGCATTTCGCGCCGACGCTCGAAAAATACCGTGACAAGCTCCGCTGCGACCTCGTGCTTTCGGCCGATGGTGCCATGTGGCGTCCGGACAAGCCATCGATCACGGTGGCGAGCCGTGGCCTCGCGGCTCTTGATGTCACCATAATCGGCGCCGCCAAGGATCTCCACTCCGGCCGCCACGGCGGCAGTGCGCCCAACCCGATCGCAGCACTTGCGGGTCTGCTCGCTTCCATGCACGGCCAGGATGGTCGCGTCAGTGTCGAGGGTTTTTTGGATCGCGCGACACCTCCCGATCCGAAGATCATCACGGCAATCGAGACATCGCAATTCGACAGCGCTGCCTATTACCGGGAGATCGGTGTGTCCGGCGGCGATCCGATCGATGGCGGCCGCGAATTGCTGATCCGGCAATGGCTGGAGCCGACGTTGGAATTCAATGGCATCTGGGGCGGATACCAGGGCAAGGGGACCAAGACGGTCATTCCGAATACGGCGAGCGCCAAGATCACCTGTCGTCTCATTGCCGGGCAAAAACCGGATACCGTGATCGCGGCGATTGTCCGCCATTTGCAGCAACGTTTGCCGAAGGGCTTCCAACTGGAGGTTCATCGTCACGGGCCGGGCAGCGAGGCGGATTTCGTCGATCCCGATCTGCCGGCCTTGAAAATTTCCGAAGAGGTCCTCGGCGACTTGCTTGGCGAAAAGCCCCTGCGGGTCGCCATGGGGGCGACGATCCCGATCGGCAGCGCCTTTCGCCAGCATCTCGGCTGCGCCTCGATCTTCTTTTCCTTCTCCACGGCGGATGAGGACTATCACGCCCCGAACGAATTCTTGCGGCTTGGGAATTTCAAGCTCGGCATGCGGGCCTGGACAATGTTGCTGAGGCGGCTTGCCGCCTCGTCCTGAGGAGAATCACAACGACGCCGGCGCAAACGGCGCTTTTCATGGAGGAATGCTCGATGACCGCCTTGCCCGCAGCGCGCTGGATGCTGCCGGTTTTGCCGATGAGCCGGTGGCGCCGCCTCATGCCTGAGCGGATGGCTGTTGGCTGCGTTGAGGTTGCGAGTTTACGCGCTCAGCGCTTGTTTGTACGAGGCCGTATTCCTGCGTCCACTCTTGCGTTCTCCGGCGGCAGTTCCCAGCCGAAGACGCTACGTCCGCCGAAGGCGGAGGATTGCTGGAATTCGCCGGCGACAATTTCTTTGAGATCAGGACCGGTGGCGTAACGCTCTATGCTGCGTGACTGATCGTCGAG
>Ga0209758_1000542_pt1 | contig 59932 bp, 61 predicted proteins | sample AraplaMF_Col_mMF_FD_184258 | JGI IMG/M metagenome (GOLD analysis project Ga0209758, IMG submission 184258) | Arabidopsis root microbial communities from the University of North Carolina, USA - plate scrape MF_Col_mMF (SPAdes) (version 2) | ecosystem: Host-associated > Plants > Roots > Endosphere... | reverse complement strand
CTTTTGACCTCCATCAGGCCACCGAAAGACTTTATCACTGCCTACTTCTGACACTGACGCTCTACAGTCCGAAGTCGCATCGCATTAAGGTACTGCGTTCGAAGGCCGAGGACCTCGACAAGCGGCTGATCGGTGCTTGGCCACGAGATAACCGCATCGCGCGACGGCGTTTCGAACTGCTGTCGCGTGCTTATGTCGAGGCCCGCTATTCACCGAACTACGAAATCAGCGCAGAGGATCTCGCATGGCTGGTCGAGCACGTCAAAGTTCTGCAGGAAGTGGTCTCGGTCATTTGCCGAGAACGTCTGCCGTAGATATTTCTGCTGAGTGATTGTGATGGCCGCCTTGAACGGAATCGAACCGTTCGCACAGCGCCGGATTCATTTAAATCCTTGATATTTCTCGAAAGGGCGTTCCAGATTGCCCAGATGATAAAAGCAATCTTGTTCTGCCCCTAAGCTGAAACTCAATCCTCCCCAGGCCAACTTTCGCGTTCGGATCTTTTCGGGTGTAGCCGTAGGATTGTCCAAGATAAATGGAATGATTGCCGTGACACTGGTTTCTCATTGCGATTGAAACCTATTTTCACGCGAATAGGCGTTGCGCAGCTGTTCAGCAGAATTATATGGTCTGCCGGAGCCGAAATGTTCTCATGGATGCCAAAAGCGCGGAGGCATCTTGGAGGGAGGGGATTGAGCTGGACTATATTCAACTGAAAACGCTCGGCCCGTATTTCGGCCTTCCCGAAGCCGCATCGCTTAATGCGGTGCCTGTCAGGTCTTCATCGATTTGCGTTACGAGAATCGCAAAAGATGTCACCGACGGTGAGAGGCCGATCGTCTCCCTTCCCGTTTGCGACGCCTATTTCCTGATGGTGTACACCAAGGAGGCCCATCATTGCGATATCCTGCCGGACGGGACCAGGACATTGCCCCGCAAGTTCGAGCGGGGATCGGTCTGCCTTGTTGACCTTTCCGAAGGAGCGTCGATCGTCTTATACGCGGACCTTCATTCGGTTACTTTCCTATTGCCAAAGACTCTCATAGAGGAGGTCGGGGACCTTTCCAGGGCAAGTTCGATACTCGAACTGCGCTGTCGACGGGGTGAGAGGGATCCGGTTTTAAGCAATCTCACCGACATCGTCCTTTCCCTCTTTGATCGAGAGACCGGTTCATGGGAAGCGCTCCTGAAACATTTAGCGATCGCGATCTGCTCACATCTGATCGAGGACCCCATCGGCAAGACGGAGTCTAGCAGCGACCAAACAATCCTGCCCTACAACCGTGAAACTTTGGCGAAAGAGTTTATGAGGAACAACCTTGCCCGTGAATTGTGCGTGGCAGACATTGCCGCGGCGGCCGGTCTCTCTGCCAATCATTTCTCGCAGGGTTTTAAGAAGGTCACCGGAGTTACACCCTATCGCTGGCTCATGCATGCGCGGGTGGATGCCGCTAAAGATCTTCTTCGCGACAGCGACCTTCCGCTGAGGGCGATCGCCGACGCCTGCGGCTTTGTCGATCAAAGTCATTTCACGAAGGTCTTCTCCCGCGAGACAGGCATGACGCCGGCTGTCTGGCGTGCCGGTCGCCTGAATTGATCGGGATAAGCTAAAACCGTTTCGTAAAAAAATCGTTGGAATTTACCAAACAAATGCCGTAGCGTCGAAGCGGTAGTTGATGGATTTGCCGGAGTAAACATTGAAAAGAGAATCGGAGGGTGGTCATGCGCCCCGAACGCCTGTTCCTAGTCAATGGACGATGAAGGCGTCGGCTATCACGATCACGCGCCTGTGCTATGACAAGGATGATCTTCCGATCGCTCCATCGAGCAAACGGGAGGAGGCGGTTTCCGTTATCACCCAGTTGACCGATTTTAGAATGCACCGGCTCTGGAGAAACAACGAGCTCGTTTTCGAAGGTGGTCATCCGAAGGGTGCCATAGCCATCACCGATCTCAGAGATGAATGGCAATGCCATCATCTCTCGCCATTTGACAACTTGCGCTTCAATATCCCTTTATCCTTCGTCCGCTCGTTCCTTGAGGGCATCGGACGTCCCTACTTCGACAGGTTCGATTGTCGCCCGGGCACCAAAGACGATGTCGTTCTTGGCCTAGGCCAAGCCGTTTTGCCTTATCTGGTGAGCCGACACGAGGCCAATCAGCTGTTTTTTGAGCAGATCAGTTTGGTCTTGTTGACGCATCTGACCCATACCTACGCCAGCCAATACTTTCCGGCGAGGAGGAGCGGCGTCCTGGCACCATGGCAGGAAAAGAAGGTGCTCGAGTTCCTGACTGCCAACGCCTTCGCGCAGGTCTCGATTGCTGAACTTGCTGGAGTGTGCGGCCTGTCACGCAGTTATTTTAACAGAGCTTTCAAGGAGACTTTCGGCAGGACACCGTACCGTTGGGTCATGGAGTATCGGGTTTCAAAAGCAAAGGATCTTCTGCGTTCGGACGTCTCAATTCAAGACGTCGCCACTGCCTGTGGTTTCGCCGACCAGAGCCATTTGACGCGCGTATTCGCGGATATTGCGGGTGATCCTCCTGGGAACTGGCGTCGGCAGAACCGATTGAAACCGGGCGGCACGACCTCGTAAAACTCGATCTCGCTGGACGACGGCGCCTATACGAAAGACTTCCCCGCAACTCGCGTCCCGCGGTCTCCGAGAAGGCGTTCGATTCCCTTTCGGTACCGTTCGATCTCCGGCGGGCGAAACAGTCCGAACATCCAAACGATCCCTCTAAGCGACAAGAAGATTGTGCCGGCAGCGGGCATGTTCCGTCTCGTCAACGCAATTTAGCTGGCTGCAGACGCAACGTCAGCTCAACGCTATTGAGGAAAACACAATGACTGTAAATGCGACACCGACGCCGGGCTCGAAGCTTCTCACGCCGAAGGATCACACGCTGATCATGATCGATTTTCAGTCGCAGATGTCTTTTGCGACGAAGAGCATCGATGCTGTCAATCTCCGGAACAATGCTGCTCTCGTCGCCCATGGCGCCAAGGGTTTCGGCGTTTCCACCATTCTGACCACGGTTGCCGAAAAGAGCTTCTCCGGTCCAATGTTCTCCGAGATCACCGACGCGTTCCCCGGTCAGAAGCTGTTCGACCGCACGTCGATGAACACTTGGGAAGACGCATCCGTCATCGAGGAGATCAATCGCATCGGCAAGAAGCGCATCGTGCTTTCCGGCCTGTGGACGGGCGTCTGCATCGTGGGTCCGGCGCTGTCGGCCATCGAACAAGGCTTTGAAGTCTTCGTCTTGGCGGATGCCTGCGGCGACGTCTCCGACGAAGCCCATAACCGGGCGATGGATCGTATCGTTCAGGCCGGCGGACAGCCGATGACGTCGCTGCAGTATCTGCTCGAACTGCAGCGCGACTGGGCACGCACGGAGACTTACGACATGACCACGGGTATCGCCAAGAAGTTCGGCGGCGCCTACGGCCTCGGCATCATTTACGCCAAGACTATGTTCGGCGCGTCCGAAGGTCATTGAGGACGGAATTGGCCACGGGCACCCAGTGCCTGCAGCTACCAACTCTTCGATCCTTTTCCGTGGCGCAGTCGTCCTGCGCCACGATACTCGACCATATTCCCATTCAGTCATGCGCGCGGAGCTCATCATGACCGTTTCACCATCGAATAACGCGACTGTCGTCCTCGTGCATGGAGCATGGGGAGATGCATCGGGCTGGAGATCCGTCATTTCCCTTTTACAGAAGCAGGGCGTTTCTGTGGTCGCCGTGCAGAATCCGACGACATCTCTGTCGGCGGATGTCGAGGCAACCCGCTATGCCCTGAACGAGATCGATGGGCCTGTCGTTCTCGCCGGCCATAGCTGGGGCGGAACCGTCATCACGGAGGCGGGGGACGACCCGAAGGTCAAGGCTTTGGTCTTTGTGGCAGCCTTTGCGCCTGATGCCGGCCAATCGACCGGAGACCAAGTCGCCGCCCATCCCGCACCTCCCGGTCTCGGCGAGGTCAGTCTCGACCGTGGCGGCAGCTACGTGATGAGCGTAAACGGCTGGATCAACGCGGTCGCGCAAGATCTGCCGGAAGAGGATGCGCGAATTCTTGCCGCCACCCAGCCCCCGCTCGGGGCAGGCACTTTCTCTGACAAGGTCACCAAGGCTGCCTGGAAGGACCGCAAGAACTGGTACGTGATTTCGAGCGAAGACCGGGCGGTGAGCGTGGGACTCCAGCGGGAATTGGCGAAGAAGCTGAACGCTCGCACGACTGAGGTCAAAGCCGGCCACATGTCATTGATTTCGCAACCGGAGGCGGTCGCCTCCGCCATTCTTGAGGCGGCTTCCGAGGCGACCGGTCTTTAATTGTCGAATAGATCAGAAAGGACAACTTCCATGAAAATCTACCTCTATTCCCTGGCAGCCGGACTGCTCGTCGGGATCGTCTATAGCCTCCTGAATGTGCGCTCGCCGGCACCGCCCGTCGTCGCTCTCGTTGGCCTTCTCGGTATTCTGGTCGGCGAGCAGATCGTTCCGTTCGCGAAAACACTGATCAACAAGGAACCGGCAGCCGTCTCCTGGATCCACCAGATCAAGCCGCACATGTTCGGCCACCTGCCGAAGGGCGGCAAACCTTCCGACGCGGCCGTCGACAAGGCCTGATTTTTCCCGCTCGAGGACGAAGACAATGGAAAATACGATCGCCGACCTCATCCTGCATCACGGTCTGATCACCACGCTCGACCGCTCCAATCCGGCCGCGAGCGCCGTCGCCGTCAAGGACGGCAGGTTCCTCGCCGTCGGCCACGACGCCGAGATCATGGCGCTCAAGGGACCGGAGACGAAGGTGATCGATCTCAAGGGCAAGCGCGTGCTTCCCGGCCTGATCGACAACCACACCCACGTCGTGCGCGGCGGTCTCAACTTCAACATGGAACTGCGCTGGGACGGCGTGCGGTCGCTGGCCGACGCCATGGACATGCTGAAGCGCCAGGTGGCGGTGACGCCTGCGCCGCAATGGGTGCGTGTCGTTGGCGGCTTTACGGAGCATCAGTTCATTGAGAAGCGCTTGCCGACCATCGACGAGATCAACGCCGTCGCGCCGGATACACCGGTCTTCCTTCTGCATCTCTATGATCGCGCTTTGCTGAATGGCGCAGCTCTGCGCGCCGTCGGCTATACCAGGGACACGCCGAACCCGCCCGGCGGCGAGATCACCCGCGATGCGAACGGCAACCCGACCGGGCTTTTGCTCGCCAAGCCCAATGCCGGCATTCTCTATTCGACGCTGGCGAAGGGACCAAAACTGCCCTTCGACTATCAGGTCAATTCCACCCGCCATTTCATGCGCGAGCTCAACCGCCTCGGCGTCACAGGCGTCATCGATGCCGGTGGCGGCTTCCAGAATTATCCCGATGATTATGCCGTCATCCAGAAGCTCGCCGACGAAGGCCAGATGACCGTGCGGCTGGCCTACAACCTCTTTACCCAGAAGCCGAAAGCCGAGAAGCAGGACTTTCTCAACTGGACGTCCTCGGTGAAGTACAAGCAGGGCGACGACTATTTCCGCCATAATGGCGCCGGCGAAATGCTGGTCTTCTCCGCTGCCGATTTCGAGGACTTCCGACAGCCGCGCCCCGATATGCCGCCGGAAATGGAAGGCGAGCTGGAAGAGGTCGTGCGCGTGCTCGCCGAAAACCGCTGGCCCTGGCGGATGCACGCAACCTATGACGAGACGATCAGCCGCGCGCTCGATGTCTTCGAGAAGGTCAATCAGGATATCCCGCTCGAAGGCCTCAACTGGTTCTTCGACCATGCCGAGACGATTTCCGAACAGTCGATCGACCGGATCGCAGCGCTTGGCGGCGGCATCGCCGTGCAGCACCGCATGGCCTATCAGGGCGAATATTTCGTGGAACGCTATGGTCATGGCGCCGCCGAAGCCACACCGCCGATCGCCCGCATGTTGGACAAGGGTGTGAAGGTTTCGGCCGGCACCGACGCCACCCGCGTCGCTTCCTACAATCCGTGGGTCTCGCTGTCGTGGATGATCACCGGCAAGACGGTGGGCGGTATGCAGCTCTATCCGCGCGCCAACTGCCTCGACCGCGAGACGGCGCTCAGGATGTGGACGGAAAACGTCACCTGGTTTTCAAACGAAGAAGGCAAGAAAGGTCGCATCGAGAAAGGCCAGTTCGCCGATCTCGTCGTCCCTGAAAAGGACTTCTTCGCCTGCGCCGAGGACGAGATCTCCTTCCTCTCCTCCGACCTCACCATGGTCGGCGGCAAGATCGTCTACGGATCAGGCACTTTCGCGAGCCTCGATGAAAACCCGGTCCCGCCGGCCATGCCCGACTGGTCGCCGGTGCGTAGTTTCAAGGGTTATGCCGCCTGGGGCGAGCCGGAGGGCGCCGGCAAGCACTCGCTAAGGCGCACGGCGATCTCGATGTGCGGCTGCGCCAGCGACTGCAACGTTCATGGTCACGACCATGCCGGCGCCTGGACTTCAAAGCTACCGATCGCAGACCTCAAGGGTTTCTTTGGCGCGCTCGGCTGCTCTTGCTGGGCCGTGTGAGGAGGACGATGTCATGATGGCTGCTCTTGAAACACGTCTCTCTGGCCTCGTGCGGCCACTATTTGCCGCCGCATTCGTGCGCTGGATCGGGCTCCTCGGCCTTTGCGCCGCGTATATCCAAGGGCCTGTCAGCAAGCTGACGGACTTTCCCGCCGCCATTGCCGAGATGCAGCATTTCGGGTTGTCGCCGGCGGGTCCCTTCGCCGTCGTCGTGATCGTCTTCGAGCTGGCGGCGTCGGCGATGATTCTCACCGGCTTCTTCCGTTGGCTGGCAGCGCTCGGTCTCGCCGGCTTCACCCTGATTGCCACTTTCCTGGCGCTGCGTTTCTGGGAACTGCCGGCAGGGCAGGAACGCTTCACGGCCGCCAACTCCTTTTTCGAACACCTTGGCCTCGTCGGTGGCTTCCTGCTCGTCGCCTGGCTCGATCTGAATTCCCGTTTTGTCTTGAAAACGAAGGTTTGACGATATGATATCCCGCTCACTCCGTACTATCGGGTTGCTTGCCCTACTCGCAGCCCTGCCGCTCGCGCCGAGCCCTGCCGCCGCCCGCGCTGCTCAATCTCAATTCGGCGTCGGTGCGCAATACGACACGACGCATGTCTATGTGGATCCCGACAAGGTGGATGCCTTCGTCCAGAGTTTCCTTGCGACCTTCGGCGGAACCAGCACCAAGCAGGTCGTCGCGACCGTGACGCCGACCCCGAGCAGTACGACATCGCAGCTCCTGCAGACTCCAGTCGGCACGGTATCCCTATTCGGCTTCAAGACGCCGATCCCCTATCCGTTCGGCTTTGAGCGGACAGGTTATCTGGTGACCGACATGGACAAGGCGATTGCCGCAGCCCGTGCCGCCGGCGCCAGCATCATCGTCCAGAGCTTTCCCGATCCGATCGGCCGTGACGCCGTCATCCAGTGGCCGGGCGGGGTAAACATGCAGCTTTACTGGCACTCGACCAAGCCGAACTACGCCGCCTTCGAGACCGTGCCGGAAAACCGTGTCTATGTCTCTCCCGACGCTGTATCCGCTTTCGTCAAGGATTTCGTTGCCTTCTCGAAAGGCACGGTGGTCTCCGACGAAAAAAAGGCGCCGGGAGTCGAGATCGGCCGTCCGGACGATACATTCCGCCGTATCCGCATCGAATCCGTCTTCGGAAAGATGACCGCGCTTGTCACCGATGGGCACCTGCCCGTCCCCTACGGGCATGAAATGACCGGTTATGAGGTCGTCGATCTCGAGGGCACTCTTCAGAAGGCGAAGGACAGCGGCGCGAAGATCCTCGTCGAACCCTATCAATCAGACGACCGTCGGGCCGCCATGGTGGAATTTCCGGGCGGCTATGTTGCGGAGATTCATTCCGGTGCCAAGCCCTGACGACGATGCTGCGGCCGCCTCGAGCGCGGCCGCTCGGTCCTGATGGGGAGCATAAATGATGATCGAACGTTGCCTAGTTTCAACCGCCGTCCTGCTGACTCTGTCGGCGACGGCGGCAAGTGCTGCCGACATGTCGGCACCTGCCAAGCGGCCGGCGATCAAGAGCAACCGCTGGCAAGAGGATTGGTCTGCTTTGGCCGATCCAGCGCTCAGGACGCAGCCGCTCGATGGCCTGAAATATGTCCCGCTGTCCATTTCCGATCCCGGTACTTACGTGTCATTCGGGGCGAACCTCCGCGAGCGATTCGAGACCAACCACACTCCGAGCTTCGGAATCGGCGGTGTCGAGGGCGATAGCTATTTGATTCAGCGGGCTCAGTTCCACATTGACCTGCATCTCTTCGAAGACTGGCAGATATTCACCCAGTTCGAAGATGATCGAGCATTCTGGAAAAGATCGGTCGGCCCAACGGATGCCGACAAGATGGATCTGCGGCTGGTGTTCGTCTCTTACTCACATGATTTCGATGCAGGGACATTCAAGGCGCGCATCGGTCGGCAGGATTTTGCTTTCGACCTGCAGCGATTCGTCTCCTCACGCGACGGGCCGAATGTGCGACAGTCCTTTGATGCAGTGTGGGCAGATTGGGAAACGGACCCGTGGCGCTTCATCGGTTTCGTCAGCCAGCCAGTCCAATATAGCAATGACGAGGCGTTCGACGATACGTCGAACGGAGACTTCCGCTTCAGCACTTTGCGCGTGGAACGGCAGGTCCTGGGTGCCAACGAACTTTCTGCCTACTACTCGCTCTATCAGAAACATGAAGCGCATTATCTGGACGGATCGGGAGACGAAAACCGGCATATCTTCGATACTCGGTTCGCTGGCAGTTCGAATGGCCTCGATTGGGATATCGAGGGGATGGGGCAGCTAGGTTCCGTCGGCGACAAGGATATCCGTGCCTGGGCGATCGGTGCGCGCGTCGGCTACACTTTCGACGATTCATCCTGGACACCTCGGCTGGGCCTGCAGTTCGATATGGCTTCAGGAGACCGCAATGCCGGCGACGGCACTGTCGGAACCTTCAATCCTCTCTTTCCAAACGGCTATTATTTCACGCTCGCCGGCTACACCGGCTATGCAAACCTCATACACCTCAAACCTTCGATCACAGTGAAGCCGACGGATAAGATGACGCTTATGGCGGCGGTCGGTCTCCAGTGGCGGCAAACTACAGCAGACGCGATTTACGTCCAGCCCAATCAGGCTCTCGCAGGAACGGCAGGTCGCGGCGGCGCGTGGTCCGGGGCTTACGGGCAGGTCAGACTCGACTACGCCGTCAGCGCAAATCTGACAGGCGCCGTCGAGGCGGTTCACTATGAGATCGGCGATGCCATCCGCAATGCCGGCGGCCATGACGGCAATTACCTTGGAGCTCAATTGAACTTCGTCTGGTGACCGGCTTGCGGGCGCGGGCCGGCGTGACCCAAGCTTTGTCCAAATAAGACGAGTATCGGACAAGAGGCGGCGACCCTTCACAGGCTATGAAATCAACGTCCACCCCAAAGGTTACCAAGATGTCTGACAACCCGATCGAGATCATGTTTTCCCGCAGACAAACATTGCTGGCCGGCGCAACCCTTTCCGCTGCGATAGCAATGCCATCTCTTGCCTTTTCCACTACCACCCCGACAAAGATTGAAGGAATACCGCCCATGACCACCGGCTTCGTCGAAACCAAAGACGGCGTACAGATCTTTTACAAGGATTGGGGTCCGAAGGACGCCCAGCCGATCGTTTTCCATCATGGCTGGCCGCTGTCTTCGGACGATTGGGACGCGCAGATGCTGTTCTTCGTTCAGCACGGTTATCGCGTCGTCGCTCATGATCGCCGTGGTCACGGCCGCTCCTCGCAGGTCAGCGACGGTCACGACATGGATCATTATGCAGCTGATGCGTCAGCGGTTTTCGAACACCTGAACCTCAAGAACGCCGTCCATATCGGCCACTCGACCGGCGGCGGCGAAGTCGCTCGATACGTCGCCAAGTTCGGCCAGCCCCAGGGCCGCGTCGCCAAGGCGGTTCTGGTCAGCGCCGTTCCCCCGCTGATGCTGAAGACGGAATCGAATCCGGGCGGTCTGCCGATGGAAGTCTTCGACGGCATCCGCAAGGCGGTCGCCGACAACCGTGCGCAGCTCTTCGTCGACTTCCCCACCGGCCCGTTCTATGGCTTTAATCGCGAGGGCGCGACTGTCTATCAGGGCGTGATCCAGAATTGGTGGCGCCAGGGCATGATGGGCAGCGCCAAGGCCCACTATGACGGCATCAAGGCCTTCTCCGAAACCGATCAGACTGAGGATCTCAAGAAGATTACGGTCCCGACCCTTGTCCTGCATGGCGACGACGACCAGGTCGTTCCGATCGCCGATTCCGCCGAGCTTTCCGTCAAGCTCCTGAAGAACGGCACGCTGAAGGTCTACAAGGGCTACCCACACGGCATGTTGACGGTCCACGCCGACGTCATCAATCCGGACCTGCTCGCCTTCATCAAGGCCTGACGAGCACGATCCCGCCTGCCGCCAAGCTCCATGCTGGCGGCAGGCCGCCACGAAAGCAGTGCCCGAAGCGCCGGAGCACTTTACCAAGGTCTCCAGGAGCTCCGTCAATGAAAGCCGTTCCGCTTCCTCTTCTCCTCAGCTTCAACGGGGGATATGTCGATACTGTCGGCTTCCTGGCGCTCGGAGGGCTGTTCACCGCCCACGTGACCGGCAACTTCGTGACCTTGGGCGCATCGATAGCGCTAGGCACGGGGGGCACCCTGTCCAAGCTCCTCGCACTTCCGGTCTTCTGTGTCGTCGTATTCGCCGCGCGAATCGTCGGGCTGGCGCTGCAGCGGAGCGGCCAACCGGTCCTGCGTCCTCTTCTCGTCGTTAAGCTGATTTTGCTCGTGGTCGCCGCGGCGATCGCATTGACTTACGGTCCCTTCGGCGATCCGAACAGTTCCCTGGCCTTCGCGATCGGCATGGTCCTTGTTGCCGCCATGGCGGTGCAGAACGGTATTCATCGCGTTCATTTGGCGAAGTCTCCGCCATCGACCCTGATGACCGGAACGACGACGCAGATCATGCTCGACCTTGCCGATATCGCCATGGGCGGGCATTCGGATAGCGCGGCCGCGGCCTACTCACGTCTGAAGCGGATGGTGCTCGCGGTCGTCGTCTTCGCCGCAGGCTGCTCCATCGGCGCACTGGCGTTCATTCTCTCGCCCGTCTGGAGTTTTGTCGTCCCTGCCGTCCTGGCGGCCCTGGCACTCGTTGCACATGTTGAAACGCCCGAAGGCGATTGATGGGTACCCACCAAGAAAACGCAACACCTATCGAACCCGCAGGAGAATAAAATGTCTGATCGTCAGATGTCCGATTCCAGCTACAGCCATGTCATCAATGTTGGCGCCGACAAGGTCGATATTGCTGATTGGCTGTTCAACTTGCCCGACGCAGAATATCAGCGTTGCTCCCCCGACCACATCGCCGCCGGCGCCACCTGGACCGACGATGGCCGGCGCATGTCGATCAATGTGGAAACGATCGGCGGAAGCCTGGTGGTCCAGCACTATGTCGCCGAGGTCGCTGAGCCCAATTATTGCAAGATGGTATCTATCTCGGATGTCATGGCAGCCCATGGCCGCACCACGGTGCAGGTGATCTGGGAGCTCAGCGTCAAGCCGATCGACGCTGGACATTGCGAGTACACGAACCATGTACGGGCATATGCCACCGACGAGTTTCTGGCCTATTGCGAGAAAAATAACATCAATTTCGCCGACGCGGCGAAGGCTCGTTCGGAAGCATCTTCCAATCACAACAAGGGCGAGACACCCCTGTTCGCCGAGAGTATAGCGCAACGCGCGAGGGAAAAGCACGCGATCGCTGCTTAACAAACTCCTCGTTCCAAAAGACGGTAATGCTGCAGATAAGCCCCCAGCGCTTATGTTGGTGGAGCCCACTTCGCGAGAAGCCGAAACTATTCCCGCCCCGGCCCGACGCAGACGCAGAAGGTTCGATCACCGAAAGCGCGCTTCGCGCCCTCATTGCGGCCACTCAGGGCGGCCAAATCAACGTCCCGAAGAGAACCTCACTCTTGGAAGCGTTGAACTGCTAAGCGTTCCATTCGCAGGTGGTTCACCAAATGCTGACCTCGGCGGTCAATGCGGCGGAGCGTCGATCGTCAGTCGGGCGGCGTATCCGCAGTCGCACCATCCTCACCTAACGGCTGCCCGGGGCTTTGGACGGATCAGCTCGCGCATGTTTTGGGGCAACTTGGTTGCGGTTGTCTCCGGAAACGGGTTTCGCGCTGTGCTTTCCAGAAGGCCTCGAAGCGCTGGCACTTCAATGAGATGATAGACGGCATAGGCAGCGTCGACTTCTTCGCATCTCCGGCCAACAGCGCGGCCGCGATCGTTCGGATGTCCGCGGCATCGCCGCCGTTGCTCTCGCCCAGCTGGTTCGACGGTTCATTCTGCGGAGACCACGAACGGGGGGTGACGGCACATGCCCGAGCGCATACGAAGGAACGAGAGCGTCGAGCAGTTCGGCCGCCTTCTCTAAAAGCGTCACGGTCTGCACTCGGGTCACGGAGGCGACCCAGGCGACCGCGCGAGCTTCGTCCACGTCTATAAGGCGAGCATTGGACAGGCCCGACTTGATAGCGCCGAGCGCTGCAAGATCGGCCACGGAGATGATCTTGCCGCGCCGTGACGGACGAGTTCGCGCTTTGGGTATTGCAGGACAGCGACGTGCGGGCTTCCAACTTCGGCGCCCGAAGACAACTCAAGCGGCTGATCCAAATGCGAATGCGAATATGCAAGAAGTTCGCGGTCATCGGGACGATGATCATGCCTGATGACCGTTGCGAAGGATGCCTCCCATGATCGAGCTAAAGAGAACCGACGTCCATGTTCGCGACGGCAAGGAAAGCCTCCCGGAAACCGAAGACCTTCGCCTCGAACTTCCGCCCGCCGGCAAACCGGCTGGGGAAGAATGCCTCGACGAGGCACTGCGAGAGACATTTCCCGCGAGCGATGCGCCGGCCACCGGCCGCTTTGAATAACACCAAAACTTGCTGCTGAAACAGTTCCCGAAAGATTGGAAAGATGGACGAATCTGTTAAATCGCGCCTTTCGGCGCCGTTGCAAACCCCGACGAGCCTCGGCCGCGAAGCGGTCATCGACATATCGGCCGGCGCCAACACCCTGCTTTCCGATGTCTTTGCTCTTTATCTCAAGACCAAGAACTTTCATTGGCACATGGCAGGGCCGAGTTTTCGCGATTATCACCTGATGCTCGATGAGCACGGGGAACAGCTTTTCGCTATGACGGACCCGCTCGCCGAACGTGTCCGCAAGCTTGGTGGCGGAACCCTTCGCTCGATCGGCGATATCGCTCGACGTCAGCGGATCTTGGACAACGATGCCGATTTCGTCCATCCGTACGAGATGCTCGCCGAACTTCGCGACGACAACAGCGCGCTCGTCGCCAGCTTGCGCTCTTTGCATGCCACATGCGATGAGCATAGCGACGTTGCCACGGCCAGTCTTTTGGAGAACTGGGTCGACGAGGGCGAGCGACGGGTGTGGTTCCTTTTCGAGATACTCCGCGACATCAACGCCTGAGCAACTGCAGCCGGGAGATGCGCCACCGACTTGCGCATCTTGGCTCTCGGAGGATCCTATGCAGGCATTCAGCAGTGAACGCTGCAAATTCGATGATTATGTCATGGGATTCGCCGCGGAGAAGGCGGCGCTGGGCCGCCGGGTGGCCATAGTTACGCTACTGTCGATCGATGGTTCCTCTCCCCGTCCGCTCGGCGCCCAGATGGCGGTCACGGAAACCGGGGAGTGGGCAGGCTACGTATCGGGGGGCTGCCTGGAGCGCGCAATCGTCTCGGAAGCGCTCGATTCGCTCCGCGCCGAGCAGAACAGGATCGTGCGCTACGGCAAGGGATCGCGCTATTTTGACCTGCAACTGCCATGTGGCTCTGCAGTCGATCTCCTTTTTGACGTGACGCAGGGAGCCCCTTCCTTCGCGGCCATCGACAGCAGGCTTTCGGCCCGTGTTCCGGCGCGCATGGAACTCGAGCTGCCTGGCGCGCCGACCGAACCTGCGGTTGTCGAATATTACCCGCAGCGGCGGCTCGTCGTCGCCGGGGCAGGGGCTGCGGCCGCTTCGCTTGGTCGCCTCGCATCCCTTTCGGGCTTTGACGTTCATCTGCTGACCAACGATCCTGCCACGGCAGACCATTCCTGCCTTCCGCCAGATCGCATCACCACGTTGACGAGGAGCTGCTCCGCACCAACAATTGCGATCGACGAACGAACCGCGATTGCCTTCCTCTTTCACGACCATGATTGGGAGGAACGGCTGATCGCGGATGCGCTGGCCACGGATGCCTTCTACGTCGGTGCCATGGGAAGCCGGCGAACCGCGGAAAAACGCGCTTCCATGCTGCGCAACATGGGTGTCGACGAACGTCACCTGAGCCGTTTGAAAGCCCCGGCGGGCCTTGTGTCAGGCGCCAAGTCTGCTTCCGACGTCGCGCTATCCATCCTATCGCAAGTCATGGCCGCGGAGCAGGCGGCGCAGATCCCGAGGTTTCGGTTGGTTCGCGGTGAGCGCCCGAGCGAGTGGTCCGTTTCCTCACTTGCGATCGATGCATGGCAGTCCTTTGAGGGCGGCGCATGTGGAATTTGACACGATGGGAAAGCCATCGCCGCTCGCCTAGGCATTCGCCTCACTTCTTGCTCCAGCGTCCGGCGCTTCGATCCGCGGTTGATTTCGTGGATTCCGATGTGGACCGGCGACCAGTGTTCGTGATCGGAGACGCACGCGGTCCGATCTGTTCCTCTTCGGTCACACTGTCGTTGAATGCGACAGATCAAAGATATGGCGGATGCGGTTTGCCAAAGTCTGCGCATGTTGCGAGGGCACGCTTTCGTCTCCGTGCAGCCGCTTCTCCTGTTCGAGCCTGTCGGCGAGCGTTGCGCCGATATCTTCAGCCAGAGCCGGACGCTCCTGCAGGACCTCGCAGAGCTGGTCTTTTCCGATCTCACGGGCAACGACCGGCGTCAGTGCAACGATACGACCGGGTTCTTCGGCGCCGATCAGGAGGCCGCGTTCGCCGAAAATATCACCAGGCGAAAGTCGGTTGAGCTCGATGTCCCGACCGTTCTCTTGCCGGACGACCTGCACTACGCCGCGTTCAACAAGCATCAATGCCGGCGAGCGCTCTCCTTGGGCGATGATTTCCGCCCCTCTTGCGTAGCTGCGCCGGACAGCAGCTTTCGCGAGCGTTTCGCGCTCGCTGTCGGTGAGGGAGGTAAAAAGTGGCAGCATCGTCATAAGCTGCAGTGGCGTTTCGAGCTCTTTTCCGGGAACGATTGGAGACTCGAATGCGGGCGTGACACCGAACGCGGCATCAGATGCGAGCGGAATACCAGCCGCCAGCATGTGCCGATATACCAGATCGTAGATTTCATTCTTCGCCACTGTCGTCTCGGATATGTCGCGAATGCGAAAGGCCAACTCGAACTCTATGGTCTCCTTGGCTAGGCGGACGATCGAGACCAGAGGGTCTGGAACACGCATGATATGATTGCTCGCCAGCGTAACCGTCTCGAGTAATCTCGCCATGGTCGCCGGCGGCCGCGTCGGGACGAGCTTGATCGACATGGTGATGCCATGGGTCTCGTCGGGGCTGTTGAGATTGACCAACTGTGATTTTGCGAGCGCGCTGTTTGGAACGACGACGAGGTCGTTCGTGGCGTTGGAGAGGTGGGTCGCACGCCAGTTGGTCTCGATAACACGACCCTGGACGCCGTTTTCAAGAATGATCCAGTTGCCGACGCTGTAAGAGCGGCCAAGATTGAGGGCAACTCCGGAAAAGACATCGGAAAGCGTGCTTTGCAGCGCGAGACCGAGGACGATCGCAAAGACACCCGACGTCGCGATCAGCGTGCCGACAGGCACGCCAAACACATAAGCCATGATGGAAAGGGCAGCCCCGACATAGATGATCCCGGCAATCAGATCCTGAACGAACCGTGCTTCGCGCGGACGGTGCTCGAAGATCAGGAACAGGCTGATGCAGCTGATGAGCATCATCGCCCCACCGACCCACCAGATCGCTTTTGCGAGACCATAAAACAAGCGGTGCCACAGGTCAGGCGAAGAGACCGCCGCGGAATAGGGCGCAACGCCGGTCGCCAGCAGGATAGCCGTCAAGGCGGCGAAGAATGCCACATCAACGGCGAAGCGAACCGCCCTATGGCTGGGCAGCAGGCAATGCGTCGCCGCGAGGACGACGGTCAGAAGTAAGAATTGCGTAATCGGATCAAGAAGATATTGCATCGGGTGGCCCAGGTGGCAGCCGACTATCGATAGCTCACCTCTCGGCCGACGTCTTGGCGATTTCAACGGAATTTGGCGTGCTGTCGTTCAGCAATAGTGAACAATGCATAGTCTACGTTGCCAATTTCAATCTCAATCGAATTCGCCGACATCTTGTTCATCGAAACACAGGAGTTCGGCAATGAACACGCCAGTTGCATTCCACGCTTTCAAACATGGTCTCTTCAAAATCACGGTGCTCTCCGACGGCCCGATCGCGCTCGCCGGCGAAATCTTCGCCCCGGAAGCCTCCGATGCCGAGCGCAGGAACATCCTTGCGCGGATGGACGGCGGCGACAACATCGCGGATGCCCAGTCCAACATCCCGCTCATCCTTACCTCAAACGACGTCATTCTCGTCGATGTCGGCGCGGGCGCGCGTTTCCAACCGAGCGAAGGGCAACTCGAAAAGAATCTCAACGCTGTCGGCGTAAACGCCAGCGATGTGACGAAGATTATTATCTCGCACGCCCACCCCGATCATATCTGGGGCATGCTGCGCGATGACGGTTCGCTGCGTTTCCCGAATGCGCACTACTATATCACCCGCGCGGAGTGGGACTTCTGGATGGGCGAAAAGGCAGATGCCCTGCCTGAGGCGGTCCAGCCGTTTGTCGCCGGCGCCCGGCGCGATCTGCAGGCAATCGCCGATCGGGTGACCTTCGTCGAAGACGGAGACGAGGTCGTTCCCGGCCTCGGAGTCCTTTCGACACCTGGACACACGGCTGGCCATATCTCGATTGTCATCGACGGCGAGGTGCCGCTGATCATCACCGTCGACGCCACCGCCAGCCACATCGTTTCCTTCGAGCACCCCGACTGGAGCTTCGGCTTCGACATGGATCCGGCGCACGCAAGGACGACGCGTCGGGCATTGCTCGAGCAGGCCTTGCGGGAGAATGCCGTGCTGCTCGGCTATCACTGGGCCTATCCCGGAGTCGGGACCGTCCGCAAGGAGGGCGATAGCTTCAAGCTCAGCCCTGTGACGGAGGCCCAATCATGAGACGCAGGGTTTTCGGAAGACAAGCGAGCTTCCTGACCGCCGCAGCAGTCGTCGCCCATACGATCTGGACAAGCGCCGCTCCGGCGCTGACCTATCCGCTCTATGCGCAGGAATGGCATCTGACGACATTCACGACGACGGCGATCTTCGCCATCTATCCGGTCTTCGTCGTCCTCATGCTCGTGGCTTTCGGCAATGTGTCCGATTATATCGGGCGAAGGGAAGCAATGTTGCTTGGTCTTGCGGCTTCGCTCGCCGGCACGCTAATCTTCGCGCTGGCGCCGGACGTCGACTGGATTTTCATCGGCAGGGCCTTCATGGGCGTTGGTGTCGGTTTAGCTGCCGGGCCATCGGCCGCTGCCGTGGTCGAGTTCAGCGCGCCGGGCCGAACGGCACAGGCGGCGAGTGCGACGGCCGCCGCCCAGGCCTTCGGCATGATCGGCGCGGCCCTTGTCGGCGGTGCGCTGATTGAATATGCGCCTCTGCCGACGCGGCTGAACTTCGCCGTTCTGGTCGCCGTCCTCGCCGCGCTCATGGTCGCGACCTGGATGCTCCCGAACCATACGGCGTCACGGCCGGCCGGCCGTTGGCGGCCGAGGGTTCCCGCCATTCCCAATGGCCTGTTTGCGACTTTCGTGACGGCGACCGCGGCGGTAACCGCCTCCTACGTGCTTGGCGCCATGACGCTTTCCCTTGGTGCGCAAGTGGCGCGCGATGTGATCGCGTCCCAAAACGCTCTCGTCAACGGCGGCACCATCGCGCTTTTTGCGATTTCTTCCGCCATCGCCACAGTGCCTGCGCGAGGCGCCAAGCCGAGCAGGGTGATGCTCGCGGGCAGTGCCATTGCCATTATTTCCTCCGGGTTGCTGGCGCTTGCCGCGGTTCTTCACTCTCTGGTCTTCTATACCGTTGCCCAGATCGGCAGTGGAATGGCCTACAGCCTGCTTCTCCTCGGGGGACTTTCGCTGATCAACGCCACAGCTCCCGTGACGCACAGAGGCGCCACGCTCTCGGCGCTGTTCCTTGTCGCTTACCTTGCCCAGGCCGTCGTGGCACTGTTGCTGGGCAAGATCGCGACATGGGCAAGCCTTTCGTCCGCAGTGGATATCGGGGTGGCGACCGTTGCAACGCTGGCGTTGGTGACGCTCCTTCTCGATGCAGTCAGAAGCGCCGTCGCTGGCCGCAAAGCGCGTAAGGCAGGGACGCACTGACTCTTCCTGTGGATACGAAGCAAGGCGAACCGCAAGGTCGCCTTGCTGTCTTTCGGACAGGCGAAGGCCTTGAGGGGCAGTCGATTTATCCAAAAGGCCGGCCGTCGCGACAAGACGCGTCCGGGGCCAATGCGCGAAATAAAACGCAACGTTTACAAAAGCGAAGCACTCCACATGAAACTTTCGAAGCGACATCTGGCAATCGGAGCCGCGTTTGCATCTGTCGCCGTCGTTGCAGGGCTGGGGCTTGCCGCTTGGATCGGCTATGAGCCGGCAATTCCCGAAATCGCGCGTCCATCCGCTTCGAGCTTCGATCGCGGTCTCGTTGCAAAGGGCGAGCAGCTCGCCACCGTCGGCGATTGCATTGTGTGTCACACGGCGCCGAATGGCGCGCCTTTCGCTGGCGCGCGCGCTTTACCGACGCCTTTCGGCACACTGTTCTCGAACAACATCACCCCTGACGAGAAGACGGGCATCGGCTCCTGGTCGCTCGCGGCGTTCAGCCGCGCGATCAGGCAAGGCGTCGCCCGCGATGGAAGCCATCTCTATCCGGCTTTGCCCTACGAGCACTTTACTCATGTCAATGACGACGACTTAGCAGCAATCTACGCATTTCTGATGACCCGCCAGCCGGTCTCCCAGCAGGCTCCCGAAAACCAGTTGCTTCCCGGCCTCGGATTCCGGCCGCTGCTTGCCGGCTGGAAGCTGCTCTTCCTCCGACAGACACAGTTCGAACGCCAGGCGAACGAGAGCGCCGAATGGAACCGGGGCAAATATCTGGTGGACGGACTTGCCCATTGTGGCGGCTGTCATACGCCGCGCAACCTTGCCGGCGGCGAGGAGAGGGGGCGCGAATTTGCAGGCGGCGCTGCAGAGGGCTGGAACGCGCCTGCGCTCGACGAAACGAATCCCTTCGCTGCGATCTGGAATGTGGATTCCCTTTTTGCCTACCTTAAGACGGGATCCGATCGTGGGCACAGCGCAGCCGGCGGCCCGATGGCGCCAGTCGCCGAAGGCCTCTCCCGCCTCAACGATGCCGATGTCAGGGCGATCGCCGTCTACGTCGATTCCCGGATGCATCCATCTGGGGAGGCCACTCCGTCCGCAGTCGCCGTTGTGGCTGCGAATGATAGCCGTTCAACCGCCGCTGCCGCGCATCCAGAGGCCGATCTTCTCTTCGAAGGCGCCTGCTCCGGCTGTCACGCACCAGGTGCGCCGATGAATATCAATGGCCGACCACTTCTTTCATTCGCATCCGACCTCAGAGCCGATGATCCGAGGAACGCTGTGCAGACGCTACTGCAGGGGATCGCGCCGCCAGGGGGAAAAGGAGCGTACATGCCATCCTTTTCCGACACCATGACTGACCGCCAGCTTGCCGACCTGCTCGCTTATGCCCGTGCGCGCTTCACCGACAAGCCGGCATGGCCAAACCTGGAAGCCGTGGTCGGCGATATACGCAAGGAGAATGCGGAATGACCATTTCGATCAACGTCAATGGTGAAGGCCACGAGGCGGAAGCCGATCCGGATACGCCGCTTCTCTACGTGCTTCGTGACGAGCTCGAGCTGAACGGTGCCAAATATGGATGCGGTCTTGGACAATGCGGCGCCTGCACCGTGCATGTCGATGGCAAGCCTATCTTCTCCTGTCTGACGCCCATTGGCCTGCTTGCGGGCCGGAAGGTACGCACCATCGAGGGGCTGGGCACGGTCGAAAAGCCGAATGTCATCCAGAAAGCCTTCCAGGACGAACAGGCCGCACAGTGCGGCTATTGCATCGCCGGCATGATCATGCGTGCCCAGGCTCTGCTCGATCGGAACCCGTCGCCGACCGAGGCGGAGATTCGCGTGCACATGCAACCCAATCTCTGCCGTTGCGGAACACACGCCAGAATATTGAGGGCAGTGCATCGCGCCAGCCGCGAGCTTTCCCTCGCTTCTGTGGCGGGAGGCTCGCAATGAATGCTGTTCAAAATCCCGGACTGACCAGACGCGCCTTCCTCAGTGCAAGCGGCATAGCCGTTGCATTCGCACTGACGCCTCCGGTCTTTGCCCAGCTCGCCGGTGGTGGCGAAGGAGGGGCAGGACCCGCGACCGTCGCTCCCGATCTTCCCGGCAGCCTGAAAAACTGGCCCTATCTCGATTCGTGGATCCAGCTCGATGAAAAGGGCCATGCGACCGTCTTCACCGGTAAGGCCGAGCTCGGCCAGGGCATCAGGACTGCATTGTTGCAGGTCGCGGCGGAAGAACTCGATCTGCCGCCGGCCTCGGTCACGATGGTGACGGTCGATACCGCGCGCACGCCCGATGAGGGGCTGACGGCGGGCAGCCATTCGATGCAGGATAGTGGAACGGCAATCCGCAACGCGGCGGCCAATGTACGGATGGTGCTCCTGCGGAAGGCGGCGGAAAAGTTACAGGTCGAGCCCGAGGAGCTCTCGACGATCGGGAATGGACAAATTGCTGTGCCGGATGGCCGGGTGGTTTCCTATGGTGAGGTCGCAGCCGCGCTCTCGTTGCATATCGAGGCGATTGCTCATGCGCCGCTTCGCAAGAAATCTGAGTTCCGGACGATGGGCACGAACCTGCCGCGGCTCGACATTCCCGCCAAGACGACCGGCGGACAGGCTTTCCTTCACGATATGCGCTTGCCCGGCATGCTGCATGCCCGTCTGCTGCGCGGCCCGAGTGAGAGGACGCGGCTGAAGCTGCCACCGGCAGCCGAGATCGAGGCGATGCCGAAGGTGGTCAAGTTTGTGCAGAACGGCGATTTCGCGGCCATCATCGCCGAGAAGGAATGGGACGCGATCAAACTGATGCGCAGGCTCCAGGCATCCGACTACGAGCCGGCCGGGGCGCCGTTTCCGACCGGCAGCGTTACGGACACGCTGAAGGCACTTCCGGCCCGTGACATCGTTATTCTCGATGTCGCCCATCCCACTGCTGTGCCCGTCAAGACGCTGTCGGCGCGCTACACGCGTCGATGGATCAGTCACGGCTCGATCGGCCCTTCCTGCGCAATCGCCCTGCTCGAGGACGATCTCTTGACCATCTGGACCCATAGTCAGGGGACCTATGACGTGCGCCGCGTCGCGGCCGAACTGCTCGGCCGGCCCATTGAGAAAATCCGCGCGATCCACGTCGAAGGCTCCGGCTGCTATGGCCAGAATGGCGCGGATGACGTCGCCGCCGAGGCTGCCTATATCGCCATGACGGTTCCCGGCCGGCCGGTGCGATTGCAGTGGATGCGAGAACAGGAGTTCGGTTGGGAGCCGCTCGGTCCCGGCATGGTCACCGAGGTCGAAGCCGGTCTTGATGCCTCCAACCGCATCGTGGCTTGGAAATACGATGTCTGGAGCAATCCGCACAACAATCGTCCGGTCGGCGCCGGCGGTGTTCTTGTCGGCAACCAGATCGTTCCCGGCTTTCCGCAGCCCGAAGGCAAGGAGATCCCGATGCCGGAAGGAGACGGAAGCCGCAATTCCAATCCGCTCTACGACCTGCCGAACATGAATGTCCTCTATCACTTCATCAAGGACATGCCGATCAGGGTCTCGGCATTGCGTTCGCTCGGAGCACACCTCAACGTCTTCTCGATCGAAAGCATGTTCGACGAGCTGGCACTTGCCGGCAATATCGATCCGCTCGATCTTCGACTGAATCATATGGCTGACCTTCGGGCGCGCCAGGTCATGCAAACGGCGACCGATGCGTTCGGCTGGCGCAGTCGTCAGAAGAGAGGTCCTTTCCATGGCTTCGGCATGGGCTTTGCACGCTATAAGAACCTCGGCGCCTATTGCGCCGTTTGCCTGGAGATCAACGTCGACCAGAATACAGGGCGCATCACCGTCCACCGCGTTCAAGCCGCCGCTGACTGTGGCGAAGTGGTCAGTCCGAACGGCGTTCAGAATCAGATCGAGGGTGCGATCATTCAGTCGCTCAGTTGGTGCACACGCGAGGAAGTCACGAACGATGAGACGATCCGCACCAGCTTCGACTGGAGCGCGTACCCGATCCTGCGCTTCCTCGACATTCCGGAGAAAATCGATGTGATCGTCGAGGAGCAACCCGGCCAGCCGTTTCTCGGCGTTGCCGAATGCGGGCAGGGGCCGACCTCGGCAGCACTCGCCAATGCGCTGGCCGACGCGACAGGGGTGAGGTTCCGGGATATGCCTATGACGCCGGAGCGGGTGAGGGCAGCGATCGTCACTCTTTGAACGGAGCACGGATGACGGCTCCTCAGCCCGCATTCACCTCATTCGCTTGATCCAGTCAACCCGGCCTGGGCCAGATGCCGTTGAAGAGCGGAGATGAAAACGCGAACCTTGGGTAGGACGAACTGCGTCGTTGGATAGACCGCCCAGATTGCGATCTGCTCGGGAGCGGCATCGGGGAACCTGATCTCGACCAGCCGCCCGGCCTTGATGTCGTCCTCGACATACCATTTCGAGAGCAGGGCGACACCGCCGCCAGCCACGCAAGCAGCGTGGCAACCGGCAATGCTGCTGCAGGAAAATCGTCCGTCCAGGCGAACGTGCCGCTCGCCCGCCGGCGTGACGAATGACCAATGTGTCGCGCTGCCGAGCGCCAGGCAGTCATGATGTGATAGATCCTCGACATTTTCCGGCCTGCCACGTCGAGCGACATAATCGGCACTTGCGACCACAGAGCGGGGATTGTCCGCGAGTTTGCGGGCGATGAGACTGTTGTCGCGCAATCGGGCGATGCGGATGGCAAGGTCGGTGCCTGTGGCAACCAGATCGGGTAGTCCGTCGCTCAGATCGACCGCGATGCGCAGTTCTGGGTTTTGCTGCAGAAGAGGCGGAACCATCGGCATGATGAACTTCAGCCCGAAGGAGATCGGCACGGAAACGCGCAACAAGCCGGAAGCGCCCGGGCTTTCCGAGTTGAGTCGGGCGATTGCTGCCGCCTCGTTCTCGATTAGAGCCTGCGCATAGGGGAGGAAGGTCTCTCCCTCGGGCGTCAATGACAGCGAACGAGTCGTTCGATGAAGCAGCCGCACGCCGAGCTCCGCCTCCAGGGATGCTAGGCGCCGCGTCACGGCCATCGCCGGAATGCCCAGGCGCCGCGCCGCGCCAGCGAGGCTTCCGGCTGCGGCGGCTGAGGTAAACACAAGAACATCTTCTGTATTCATTGCATCAGTTTCCGATATTCTTACTACCCAATCAGGCCCTTGTAATCCAATCCCTATATCCGCTAGCGATGGAGGCGACCTCCTGCAGCAAGCAGGTCTTCTTGTGTGTCCACGTCGATTGACGCGGCCTCACCAATTTCGACGTCGATGATCGGCCATCCCGATGCCTTGATCAGCCGTCTTGCGCCGACATCTCCCTCAAGCGCCTGAACGCGCTCGAAAAGCGCCCGCGGAAGGATCACTGGATTGCCCGGCTGAGCATTGTGGACGGAGCGCACGACCGAAGGTACAGGGCTTGCTCTGAAAGCGGCGATCAGCCGATTGATATGGTCTGTTTCGATACTCGGCATGTCGGCCAACAGCACCAGGACGCCATCATATTCTGTAATGGCGAGCGCCCTGAGACCCGCGCCCAGCGAACTTGCCATTCCCGACCTGTATTCGGCGTTGACGACTAGCCTGAGACTGAGCCCGTCGATTGCGATGGCGACATCTTCGCCCCTTGCACCCGTGACGACGACAACCGTATCGGCGATACTCGATACAGCGCGCTCTGCGATCCGTCTGACAAGCGGGACGCCATCAAAGGTTGCCAGGAGTTTATGATGGCCCTCGCTGCCGAGGCGGCTCGATGCCCCCGCAGCCAGAAGCACAATCGCAATTCGTCTCCTGGTCCTCGGCTCCGCGACAGGGGGTGTCGTTTCAACATCTCCCGTCGCCGGCTTGCCGTTTTCAGCCTCACCGATCTCCATTCTATCGATATCCGTTATACAGGCCAATCGTCCAAGATGGCTAAAACGCTTTCCGATAAAAAGCTAGATAACAGCATATCTTTTCAGCCAGAAAGGCAAGGATCATGGACACGTTCAGTCGACATCGGCCGGCAAGCTCGAAAGAGCTTTCGAGGCCGGCTTTATTTGCGATGGCGGCGGCCAGTGGCATCGCCGTGGCGAACATCTACTACAATCAGCCTATGCTCGGGATCATCGAGAACGAATTCCAGCACCAGCCGATCACGGGCCTTATCCCGACGGCCACGCAGCTCGGCTATGCACTCGGCCTTTTCTTCCTGCTTCCGCTCGGAGACCTCGTGCATCGGCGCAAGCTGATCATCGGCCAGTTCATTGTTCTCTCGGTCGCGCTTGCACTGGCGGCCATCGCGCCTACCGCCTGGTCGCTCGTGCTGGCCTCATTCGTCGTCGGCGCCAGCTCTACGGTCGCCCAGCAAATCGTTCCCTTTGCCGCTTCGCTCGCCTCGCCTGAGAAGCGTGGCTCGACGATCGGCACGGTCATGGCCGGCGTGCTGTCCGGGATCCTGTTCAGCAGGACGCTGTCCGGCTTTGTCGGCGAACATGCGGGATGGCGGGAAATGTTCTGGATCGGCGTACCCCTGGCGCTTGCCGCGGCAGCCCTGATGTACTTCGCGCTGCCTCACCATCGCCCGACCTCGCGCATGGCCTACCATAATGCCATCAAGTCGCTTGCCCATCTGTGGAAGCGGGAACGTGCGCTTCGGACCGCCGCACTGATGCAGGCCTCGCTCTTCGGTTCGTTCACGGCTTTCTGGACGATCCTGGCGCTTTATCTGCAGACGCCGCGCTTCAACCTCGGCGCCGATGTCGCCGGCCTCTTCGGCATCGTCGGCGCGGCTGGCATCTTTGCCGCACCGCTTGCCGGTAAGATCGCCGACCGCCGCGGACCGCATTTCGTCGTTTGGATGGGCGCTCTGCTGACGCTGGTCGCCTGGGTGATCTTCGGTCTGTGGGCCTCGCTCATCGCTCTGATCATCGGTGTCGTTATTCTTGATTTCGGCATCCAGAGCGCGCTCGTATCGAACCAGCATATCGTCTACGCGCTGGACGCCGAGGCTCGCAGCCGACTGAACACGATCTTCATGACCTCGATGTTCCTTGGCGGCGCGATCGGCGCGGCGCTGGCGACGGCAGCCTGGGGCTATGGTGGCTGGATCGGCGTAAGCGGCCTTGGTGCCCTGCTTGCGGTCATCGCCTTGGCCATTCGCGCCGCTGAGCAGCACGCCCGCTCGACTGCAGCTGCCCGGGTTCGATAGGGGATCGCCATGAAGCGGCTGCGCATTCGGATCGTCGGCGGATCGCTTGCAGGCCTGTTTGCCGGCATCCTGCTCCAGCGCGACGGCCACGACGTGAAAATCTACGAACGCTCTTCGTCCGGCTTGGCCGGACGGGGAGCAGGCCTTGTCGGACAGCACGACCTCTTCAGGATCCTGCGCGCCATCGGTTGCGAGCATGTCGCTCGAGTCGGCGTGGTCGCTCACGAACGGATCTACTTCAACCGGGATGGAAGTGTTGGCGAGACGTTCCGGACGCCGCAGACCCAGATTTCCTGGGACTTCCTCTATTCGACCGTCGCATCGCATATGGCCGCCGAGAGTTATTTGATCGGACAGCCGGTGACCGGCGTGATCGAGACCCTCGACGCCGCTCAGATCATCTTCGCCAATGGTCGACGTGAAGACGCCGATCTCGTCATAGGTGCCGACGGCCTCGGCTCCGTCGTTCGTCCTCTCCTCAACAGGGATGCGTCCAATCGCTTCGCCGGGTACGTGGCCTGGCGGGGTCTCATTCCAGAGCCTGCACTGCCACAGGAAGCAACAATCCTGCTCGATCGCTTCGCTTTCTATGTCGCAAGCGGAATCCATGTTCTCGGCTATCTCGTGCCTGGCCCCCATGGCGAGACAGGATATGGCGAGCGTCGCTACAACTGGGTCTGGTATCGTCCGGTCGCGGCTGGTGACCTTCAAAACCTGTTCACCGGCTCCGATGGGCGGACGTTCGACTATTCGCTGCCGCGCGGCGCGCTGTCAGACGAGCGTATTCGAATGCTGCAGGCCGACGCAGCTTCAACGCTGCCGCCGCCGTTCGTGAGGGCGATCGAATCGGAACCTCAGCCTTCCATCCAGGGAATCTTTGATTTCGAAGCAGCGAGAATGATATCCGCCCATACGGTCCTCATCGGTGACGCCGCCTTCGTCGTTCGACCCCATACCGCCATGGGCGTCTCGAAGGCGGCCAGCGACGCTCTGGCGCTGCGGGATGCACTGCTCGTTTCCGATGGCCTGTCGGAAGCGCTCGATCGCTATGAGCAGGAGCGACTGCCTGTCGGAAAATACATCGCGGAGTATGGCAAGCGGCTCGGCGCGTCCGCCCTCTGAGTCGGGAGCGTTCAATCCGGCCGGCTGCATCAACAATGGCCGCATGTCGATATCTTCATAGAGATGGAGCAACCATTCGAACGAAACGACCGCCCAGGGGCGGCTGGGCGGTCTGGCGGAGCTTGTCCGCAGGCTTCGGCAAGGGGAAACCGAAGCGGAAACTGGTAGCGGGGAGGGGACGCTACCACCTTGGTCGAGGTGACGATTGACGGTAGCAACTCATCCAATAGCTGCAAATCATACAGTGGTTTGGTCGCGGTAACACCTTCGCATGTCGCCGCTCCAATGATGGAGATCGGCAGGCGAAACGTCCACGGAACGGAGAAACGGACAATACCGATAGACCGGCTTTCTCTACAACAGCTTCAGAAAGCCGGCCGCTTGCGGATCATTCGGCAGGATGTCGTCGCGACTGCCCCGTTCCCGAGCAGATCGAGGCGCCGGGAAAGGGAATGACGGTGAAAGAAGAAGGCGCACCGATGCATCTGACATATCACATTGGCCGGCACGACGGCGGTTGGGCTTATAGGCTGGGCGAAGTCTGGTCGGAATCCTATCCGGACCACGTGGCAGCACGCGCGGCAGCCCATCGGGCGGCCCGCCGCCAACAAGTTGAGGGCCGCGACGCCGAGATCCTCTTCCAGTCCGAGGACGGCTCCTGGCACCGGGAGCATGTCGAAGCAGGCGATCGTCCAGACGTCGATGTCGCCGACGAGTAGCAGCTGAGAGGGGCGCCTATTCCCACCCTCCGCATGCGCCTGGGTGAACCGCCGCAGGCGGCAGTCCATTAACCTGACGGCGACACCTGCCGGTCCCTGAAGCAATTGCAGCGCTGTGCGATGCCGCACGGCGTAATGAATTAGCATGTCACCTCACATCAGGAGAAAGTTATGAACCATAGAGTTTTGCTCACCGGTTGCTGCGGCCGGTCGCGGAGGGCCGCCGGCCTCGCTTTGAACCTCAGCCTGTTCATTCTCTGCTCGATCCTCGCCTTCACTGCGCTGGGCGGATATGCGTTGGCCGCCGCTCCCAAGGTCGGCACGCAAGCGCCAGGCTTCTATCGGATGGCGCTCGGCAGTTTTGAAATCACAGCCCTGTCCGACGGTACCCATGCGTTCCCGGTCCACAAGGTCCTCACAAAAACATCGACAACCAATGGCCAGAGCATCCCGCTTGACCAGTCCTCGCCGGGAGAGGCTGACGCGCTGCTTGCCGAAAGCAATCTCGCCGTTCCGGTCGCGGGATCGATCAACGCATTCCTGATCAATACCGAATCGAAGCTCATCCTGGTCGACAGTGGTGCAGGCAGCCTCTACGGCGATTGCTGTGGCCACCTCATCGACAACCTTCGGGCCGCCGGTTACGCGCCCGGCCAGGTCGATGAGATCTATCTGACCCATCTGCATGCCGATCACGTCGGCGGCGTGGCACTGAACGGCAAGATGGCCTTTCCGAATGCCGTCGTCAGGGTGAGCCAGGTCGATGCTGACTACTGGCTGAAGGACGTCAATGAAGCAGCAGCCCCGGAGCTCCTGAAATCGATGTTCGAGGGCGACAAGGCATCCCTGAAGCCCTATATCGACGCCGGCCGTTTCAAGCCGTTCTCCTACGGCGAGGAGCTTTCTCCCGGCATCCGGCCGATCGCCAGCCCCGGACACACGCCCGGCCATAGCGTCTTCGAGGTCGAAAGCAACGGCGCCAAATTGCTTTTGTGGGGCGATGTCGTTCATGTCGGCGCGGTGCAGTTCCCCGACCCCGCTGTGACGGTTGCCTATGACAGCGATGCCGAAATGGCCGAGAGTGAGCGGCTTGCCATCTTCGCCGACGCAGCACAGAAGGGCTACTGGATCGGCGCGGCCCATATCTCCTTCCCAGGCCTCGGCCATGTGAAGGCGAAGGATGGACATTTCTTCTGGATCCCTGCCAATTACAACGCTGCTCCGGTGCCGGCAAACTGAAGGCATTCTTTTGTGCGTCGACCGAAGAGCGTCGACGGGATGGTGATGAAATAAGGCGGGTGTCGTGGGATCACGGCACCCCGCTTTTGCGTCCGGCGGGTCCGGTTCGGTTGGGGATGCGTCCGGCTGACATCGGGTTTCCAGATGATGTCACAAAAATTCATTGCACAATCAAATGGTTACGAAATGCGTCATGCCAAGCCTCACTCCATGCGGTCCAGGACGATAATACCTTGGTATGATCCGGTAGGACGCATGTGTGCCGGAACCGGATCAGTGTACAATTTCGTGATCAGCGCATCCGCTCCAAGATGACCTCATCGAAAGTTTACAGGGTCACATTGGAGATAGACGATGTCCGCAACCGCCGCCGTTTTCGCCCACAACGCCTCTCCCATCACTTTCAAGAATGTCGCGACGGAAACCGCGGAGGAGGTCTCCTCTCTCCTTCTGTGCGCGATCCGCTGCGTCGAAAAGGATGAGACGATTGCCATCGACCTCATCAAGCAGGCGTCGAGCCTGCTGAAACCGTTTGCGATCTCGGTTAAGCCCGCGGAACGCCAGCGCAACTCCGCCGGCGGTCTCGCACCCTGGCAGATCAATCGCGTTAAGGCCTGTATCGAGGAGCGCATTTCGCATTCGATCGCCCTCGATGAGCTTGCACAGGTGGCCAAGCTCAGCACCAGTTACTTCTCTGCAGCCTTCAAGGTGACCTTCGGCATTTCCCCGCACAACTATGTCGTCGAACGCCGGGTGGAATTTGCAAAATATCGCATGCTGAACAGCGATGCCCCCCTCTGCGAAATCGCGCTCGATTGCGGGCTCGCCGACCAGGCCCATCTGTCGAGGATCTTCCGGCGTGTGACGGGTACCACGCCGAGTGCCTGGCGCCGCTATATGGCAGGCCCGGAAAGCCGGGCGGTTGCAGCCTGACTGCAGATCTGTCCACGCAGTTCGATTTGACGCAAATCATTGACCAAGGTGAATGGATAGACGATTGAACCTGTGCCTTCAGCGTGTGCCTGCCCCGTCCGTGAACGGAATTCACAACGGAGTGAGTAATGATTGAAGGATACGAATGTCCCGCTATGCTTAGCCGAAAGGCATCTTAGGTCGGTGCATATGGAAGAAGCTGAGATGCCGCCAACCACGCTTATAGGAATTGTCGATGATGACGCTGAGTTCTTGGCGGCTCTGGGCAGTCTCGTTCGTTCGCTCGGGTGCAAGGTGGAAAGTTTCAATTCCGCCGAATTGTTGATCGACCGGGCGAACTTTTTGGACTTTGCCTGCATCATCAGCGATATCAACATGCCGAAGGTGGACGGCCTGGAACTTATCGACATCCTCCGGCACAAGGCCGAAGAACTGCCGATCATCCTCATGACGGGGCGTGGCGCCGCGGAACTGGAGGAAAAGGCCTATGGTTTCGGCGCCCGCGGCTTCGTCACGAAACCATTCGGATTCGAAGAGCTCGCAACCAGCCTGAGGGAAATCGGCGTTCTGGCCGAATGAGGCGTGGTCAGACCTCGTTCAGCCTGAGGGTCTCGGCCATCTTGACGAGATCGGCCAGCGTGCGAGCATCCATCTTGCGCATTGCCGCGCCGCGGTGGATCTTCACCGTGACTTCGCTCAGGGATAGCCGCCCGGCGATCTGCTTGTTCATCAGTCCCGTCGCGACCAGCGCCATGACTTCCTTTTCGCGGGAGCTGAGTTCCTCGTAGCGGCCTCTCAGTGAGGAGGCTTCGGATTCCTTTAATCGTCGCTGCCGGTCGATTTCCAGCGCTCGCGAAACGGCGTCCAGCATGTCCTGGTCTCGAAAAGGTTTCGGAAGGAAGTCGATGGCACCGGCCTTCATCGCGCGGACGGTCATCGGGATATCGCCGAAACCCGTCATGAAGATCAACGGAACGGACTTCTCGCTCCTTGCGAGTTGGTCCTGGAAGTCGAGACCGCTGAAGCCGGGAAGACGCACGTCCACGAGTGCGCAGGAGGGGCCATCCGATTCTGTGAAGACCGAGAAATTCGGAACCGTTTCATGCAGCACGGTCTTCAGGCCGACGGACCGAAGCAGGCTGTCGAGCGAAAGACGAAGGTCGTGGTCATCATCGATGACGTGCACAGTTGGTGTCGTATTCATATCCAAACCGGGTTGAGACGCAGGCCGGTTCTTCCGACATATCGCCCTGCGTGTTTTTCGTCACCTATCCATTAGTCTGTGCCTGCTCCGCCGCCAGGGCGAAGCTGAAACGCGCCCCGAGATGAGGTGTCGATCGGAGCTCGATCCGGCTCCCATGCGCTTCTATGATCGAACGGCAGATGGCAAGACCCATGCCGATGCCCGTTTCCTTGGTCGAGAAGAAGCTCTCGAACAGGCGCTCGCGAACATGAGGATCGATCCCCGGTCCGCTGTCTTCGACGTCCACCATGACATCTGCGTCGCCCTGCCGAGTACGGATGCACAAGGTTCTGTTCCATGCTTGTCCATCCGCCATGGCCTGGGCGGCGTTCAGTGCGAGATTGACAATCACTTGCAGAATCTGCGTCTTGTCGGCCTTCACAGGCGGAAGCGTGGGCGAGAGATCGAGGCGCAGGGTGACCTGACGTTTGGCGAAATCGGTGCGAAGGAGAAGGATCGTTTCCTCGATGACCGAATTGATATCTGTTGGCAGTCGCTCCGACTTCTTGTTGCTCGCCAACGCCCGCATCGTTGCGATGACGTTGGCTGCGCGCTTGCCGTTCTTGGTGATGCGTTCAAGGAGAAGTTTGACCTCGGCAATATCGGGCTCGTCGCGGGACAGCCACCGCAAGCCCGCTTCGGCGCTTGCGACGATGGTCCCGAGCGGCTGGTTGACCTCATGGGCGATCGAGGCGGTCATCTCTCCCAGGAGCGAGACACGAGCCGAGCGCGCCAGGTCGCTTTGCAGGCCGTCCTTTGCCTGCTCGAGCGATATCCTTTCGCGAAGGCTCGAGAAGCTGAGATAGATGTCGTCTTGCGCGACCTCGCGCTGGGTTTGCCAGAGATTGAAAGCGACCTGATGCTCGCCTCCGCCCACGATCGTCAGGCTGCCATCATAGACAATCGCGTTCTGACCTCGAAAAAGCTGATGGAGGCCTTCCGTGAAGCGTTTCAGCGTATCCTCCGAAAGAATCGATGCAATCGGCTCCTTCGCGATCGCCGCCGGGTCTTTGACCTGGAGCAGAACGCAGGCGCTAGGATTGGCTTCCGCAATGAGACAAGCATTGCCAAGCGCGCAACTGACGTCCTGGTTGAGTTCGAATGCGCCGCTGCGTTTCTCGGTTGCCCGAAGATCCACGATGACCTTCCAGGCATCTTTCGCCGAGAGGCGAAGGATGCCGATCGGCATTGAGTGGAAGAGGCTGCCGTCGCGAACCAAATCGAGTGACGCGTCGATGCTCATTGCCGCAAAAAGCCAAGCAAGTCCTGGTTCAGCCTGTCTTTGTGGGTGAACAACAGACCGTGCGGAGCACCCTTATAGACCTTGAGTTCGGCCTCCGGCATAAGCTGAATAGCCTGTTCGGCGGTGGCCTTGAACGGGACAAATGCGTCGTCTTCGCCATGGATGATCAGCACCGGAACATCGAACCGCTCGATATCCTGCCGGTAATCGGTGGCAGCGCAGGCGGTGATCGCATCATGTGCCGCCTTCAGCGAGCCTTGCATGGCGATCTGGTGCAACTGGATCATGCTTCCTTCGGAGACCGTCGAGCCGTCACGATCCGCTCCGAAAAACAGCCGGGCAAAGCCGCGCATAAACTCCGCCCGATCTGCCCTGAGGCCGGCTCGCACGCCTTCAAAGACAGGCTCCGGAACGCCGCATGGATAGTCGTCGCTTTGTGCGAGTTTTGGGGTCGTTGCGCCGATGAGGACGATGCGGGCAACCCGACCCGTGCCATGTCGGCCGATATAGCGCGCGATTTCGCCGCCGCCCATCGCGTAGCCAACCAGTGTGACCACTGTCAGATCGAGCGCCCGAATGAGCTCATCGAGATCGTCGGCGAACGTGTCGTGGTCATAGCCGTGCCAAGGCTGATCCGACCTGCCGAAGCCGCGTCGATCATGCGCGATGACGCGATAGCCGTTCGATGCGAGAAACATCATCTGATTTTCCCACATATCGCTGCTGAGCGGCCAACCGTGACTGAAAAAAACCACCGGCCCGGCACCCCAATCCTTGTAGTAAAGACGCGTATCATCGCGGACAGTCAAGATCGGCATCCGTCTAACTCCGTTGAAAGGACTGTGGTTTTTTGAATTTTCCGAAAGCTATCACAGCGATTTCGGTCGCGCCATAGGTGGAATTTACAAGACGCAGTTATGAGGCAAAGAAGGAGCCTTTCGTTCAAAAGCGCTCGTGTTTTTTCGAATTCACTTCTGCATCATTTGACGAAACGAAGGGAACGCAAGGTCGTTGGCGCCATCACACGCAGTGGACGATCGCACTGACGACGAGGTTGAGACCTGAGGCGCGGAACGCCTGGCTTTCGAACGACCGGTCGCGGATCTCGCCGCGCTCGTGGAAGAAGACAGCGCGTTTCAGCTTATGGGCGGCCTCGCCCTTGTTGAGACCGGCTTGGCATCTCCGCCGTAGCGCCGGGCTTGAGTACCATTCGATCATGAAGAGCGAACGCTCAATCCGACCGAGTTCGCGGAGCGCCCTCGCGAGATGGCCTTGCTTCGGAGATGCGGCCAGTTTCTTGAGGATCGTAGACGGCACCACGGACCGCGTCGTGATTGACGCCGCGAGATGGAACAGATCGTCCCAATGGTCGAGAATCAGGGTGGTCTTGATCGGCGCCCCGATATGGTTCGACAGGGTCGGATATGCATCGCTCTTCTCGAACGTGTGGAACTTCCGGTCTTTGAGATTGCGCAGTCGCGGTGAGAACCGCTTTCCGATCAAGGCGAACAGCCCGAAGATATGATCACTGGCACCGCCCGTGTCGGTAAAGTGTTCATGGATGTCGAGGACCGTGTCCTGATCGAAGAGCCCATCGAGCACATAGGCCGCCTCGCTTTCGGTCGGACTGATGGGCAAAATGCTGAAGTAGCCGTACTGATCTGACAGATGGCTATAGAATTTCGATCCGGGTTCGCTGCCGTAATGCAAATTGATGTCTCCGCGCTTTGCGGCTCGGTCGCTCGCTCGGAAGAATTGACCATCTGATGAAGATGTCGTGCCGTTGCCCCAAAGGCGGGAGTGCGGATGGCGGGTGTGTGCATCGGTAATAGATGCTTGCGCAGCACGATATGTCTCGGATCGGGCGTGGAAAGTGCGCATCCAGCCGATCTGATGAGCGCTGATCCCCTTGGATGCGCCCGCCATTCGCTTCGGCCCGAGATTGGTCGCATCCGCCAGTACGCCCGCGAGCATGGCAGAGACATTTTTCGGGGTGTCGCCGGTGCGAACATGCGTGAAGAAATCTGCAAAACCGGTCCATTCATGCACTTCTCTCAGCAGATCGGGAACCTCCACCAGCGGATACATCTCGCTAATCTCCACATTCAGTTCCTCGGCGGCCGCAGGGACTCCGCTGGCGGTTGGTGTGACGATCAAGGTTCCGGCCTCAAGACGAACTCCTTCGAGCTTTCCGGATCGTGCTCTGTGCGCCAGACGCATCAGGTTGAAGTCGAGCATCTGACGCGCTTCGGCAAGCCATTGCGCGCCATCAGCTTGGACGCCCAATCCGAGACGATCCTCCTCCTTCAACGTGATGAATGTTGTTCGCGGCATCAGATGCTCATCAATGGGCCGGAAAGATCGGCTGCCATCGACCCAGATCTCCGCAGATCTAAGCCGGTCTCGCAAAGCAGCGAGCGTCGCGACCTCGTACAGACGGCGATCGGGTTTTTCCTGTTCGAAGATGAGCCGCCGATCAATTTGGCTGAGGTGGGTGAGCGGCACGCGATCCGGGAGTGTGCGCCGCTTCTCGGCATAAAGCCGTTTCAGCAGCGCAATTGCCGCGAGAAGCGGGTCGTGGCGATGCGCCGAGCGGAACGTGAAGGCCTGAAGGAACGCACCAGTGTATTTGTGGACGGTCGCATATTGCTCGGCTGCTACGGCCAACGGCGGTGCCTCGTTGTCGTCGACCATCGACTCGAGCTCAGGCTTCATCCGAAGCAGCCGGTCCCAGCCGACTCTTTGGTCGAGAACATCCAATGCGTTCCGACCATAGTCGTTGGCGGACTGCAGGGCGGTGATCGTATCTAGAAACATGCGCAGCGCTTTGGCGGTGTTCGCTCTGCAATCCATCTGTCGCTGCTTCTTTCGATTGTTGGCTTGCGAGAACAACTTGCCCATCAGCTTGATGAACATCGTTACCGCATCGTCCGTGAGCTTCTGGCAAAGCTTGATGACTTGAGCCACGATCAGAGCGTGGCGACGGCTGGCGTTGAAGTCGTTGGCAAGCCAGGCCGGCGTTGCGTTGGCCTCCCGGATCATCTGGTCCCACCGTCCGGATGATACGCGCGCCTGCAGTTCCGGATCGATCTCCAGCCGCCGCAGAAAAGCTATCCGCTCGGTCAGCCCGACGAGGTTCGACGCACCCGGCGCTTCTGGCGCCGAGCGCAGCCAATGAAAGCGCGTCTGGCCGATCGACGGGTCAACCTCTAACAGCCTATCCAGTGATTGAAGCCTATCGAGTGGGATGTCTTCAACCAGAGTTCTTTCTGCCCGGCGCCGGGCTATCGCACGGCCGCCAAGGCCGATCCGTTCGATCGTGTCGATCGCCGGCAGAAGAGCTCCGCGTTCGCGAAACGTTGCGACAAGCGAACTGGCTATTGCAGCACCGTCGTCGGACGTCGTCGCCGCCTGAATTGCAGCCAATAGCGCGGCGCGGCGATCTTGCACCGTCGCGCTTCTCGTATCCAGATACATCATTAGCCGTGCCGTGTGATCCCGACGGGTTTCTTCGCGGCGTGCATAGAGGGTAAATGCTTCTGGGGTGGCGCCGATTTGATCAGCAACATATTTCAGCATGGCGCGAGGCGGAGTTTCTTCTGCCCCCAGCACTCGACCCGGGTATCGCATCAGACATAGCTGGATGGCAAAGCCGAGCCGATTGTGATTGCGTCTCCGCAGTTCGATCTCCAGGCGATCCGCCAATGACAACGAATAGTGTCGGATTAGGCTGTCCTCGTCGACTGGGATATCGACAAGCTTCCGGCGATCTTGATCTTTGAGAAGCTTGCGCTTTGCCATCGCCCGACTCCATTCATGACCAATCTGCGTGGAGCGTTGTCGAGTCGGGCCGGACAGAGAAATCAAAACTGGCGCATGTCGATGGCAATCCACAGAGATCGGATGCTGCAGATCCGAGCTACGACATCGTTCATGTTCCGTTCGGCCTTAGCGTACGATTTCGGACTGCTCCTGTTCTGACCCCATGGTGGCTCGCAAACGCGGATTTCCCGCCTTGGACACGCCCTGTTCGCGGTTGACGTTACCGCTTTGCCAAGGGGAGGGGGCAAGGCCTGCGTAAGATGCGATTTGGCGTCGATTGTCGAAGTGTCGGAACAGCCTTTCCGTGTAAAGGATCGTAGCGAATTCCGGCCCTATTCCTTTGATGCCCAAAAGAGCGGTCGCTACCTTCGGTGTCTCCGACGTCTCGTTGACGATCAAGGCATCTCGCTCGGCTTCTACAGCCTTGATTTGTGTGAGCAACAATTCGAGGCGATCGAGTTCTCTGCAGACTTCGGCCTTCAGGTGCTTTGATAGCGGACGGCCATCGCCAGTTCGAAGCTCGCCCAGACGCTGCCGTCGATCTCGATTGACGGGTTCGTACTGCTTTATTCCTTGCGTGAAGAGCAGTCCCTTTATGCGATTGACGTGGAAGACGCGCTCGGCAATCAGAGTTTTCCGCTCCCGCCCAATCCGTCGGTTGTCATCCTCCTCGGGTGTAAGAAGCTTGACCATTGAGCATGCACGCGGCTCGCCGCGTTTCCATGCAATCAAAGCGCGGATCAGCGTTTCGCCGTCGATACGATCAGTCTTCGCTCGGCGATGTCGACGCGGCATGGCGATCGATGCAGCCTCTACGATGTGGCTCTCTATCCAGGCTTCTTTACTCAGCACCCGTCCAAGCCAGAAGCCATCCAGTCCGGTTTCCTGAATCACGACCAATGGGTACAGTCTGTCCTTCCGCCGTTTGGCTTTCTGGCGAAGCGCCGCAAAGCATGCAAACAAACCGGCTATGTCGCCTCCAGTGACGGTGTGACGCGACATCTTCTCGCTGCCAGGTGACAGAGCTGTCACCAGCCAGGTCGATTTGCTCAGTTCCAACGAGACGAAAATTGCGCCAAGATCGACGAGAGTGGCGGTCTGCGCTTGAGATTGATCTGCTGTCATCGGCATGGTTGGCCTCCAGAGAGTTTTCTAGCGACCTCACTCTGCCACGGGGCAGGCCGCTACTCACCCCTGATGGGATCTCAAGGCGAACATTTCCTCCTGTATCCATGCCGGATACTTTCGCATTGGCGATCCTTTTTCATGCCAGCCTTATGCCGTTGATCCTCAACGTCAGCGCGTTGAGCGCATTCGACGTTGCGACCGTCTTGATGGTGGTGTTCGGCGTCAACGGCCTCACGATACGTGATCCTTGCCGGGGCATCCTCCCGATGGTTCCGCTCGGCAGCTGCAATGCGCGCCCTCAACCGCACTGCTGGTGGTGCACGGTGCTATGACGTTTTCGCAGAAGATGGTTCGAGGTCCCGGTCGGAAGCACTTTCCCGGCGAGCGCGGGACGTGTCCGATTCACTCGGTTTTGCAGACGAACCATACTTCTCTCCGGAGACGACAGAGAAGGTCCTCGATCTTCGTGATGCGGTCTGGGGCATGCGCTTCGACACGTTTGGCGTGCCTGGCCATTTGGGCAAGTCAATGGACCTGCTCGGAATGGCCCAAGACGTGCTCGACAAGCTCGTCACCCTCAACCTGTCTTCAGAGGAACTGGAAGAGGCTGAGGCTGATTAGGGACATGAATCTCAGCTCTATCCGAAGATCGAAGGAAGCACCCGCAATAACATACGCCGCGACGACTCGGGCTCCGGGGCGAGCGCTTGAAATCATGCCTCGCCATGATCGCGGCGGGCAGCAGGCCGCCGTTTGCTATGTCCTACAGCCAAAGAATGGCCCTTCGGGCCGCCATTTCAGGTGCTTCGCAGCTCGCGGCGAGGACCCGTTATGATCGAACTGGCGCACTGTTTTCCGTATGTTCCGTTCCTATGGTTTTCGATGCCGATGCCATTTCCATGGCAATGTCAACAAAGCGCTGTCCGAGAGAATTTAGTTGGCGCCCTGCAATTTTCTGCAGGGCGAACTGCCTTGAGGCGATGTGTTCCTGCAGCGGGATCGCTGTCAGCACGCCCCGGCGGATCTCCTCGCGCAGGAACTCATCGGACAGTATGCTAACGCCATCCGAGCGTTCCACTATTGCCTTCAGTACGCTGAAGGGAGCTGCCTCGACGAGGTGTACCGGGAAGGGGACGCCATTCGTTGTGAACAGGGCTTCAATCTGTTTGCGGAAAGCGCCGCCGCGCGGGGGCATCACCCATGTCGAGGAGGCGAGTTCCGCGAGAGAAACGTCTTGCCGCCCCTCCAGTGGATGCCCCGCCCGGACCACGATCACGGATCGGGCGGTGAAGAGCGGAATTACTTCCACTCTCTCCGGTGCCGGTTTCTGTCCGACATTGGAAATGACGAGATCGAGCTTGTGGGTCAGGAGCCGCTCCATCAACTGCTCGTCGGTGCCCTCGATCACCTCGATGGCAGCATTGCCCTTTTCCTCGAGGATACGGCCGACGACCAGCGGCACGAAACTGCCGGTCGCGAGCGGCGTTCCGCCGATGTGGAGCGGGCCTTCAACACCGCGGCCACGCGCTTCCAATTCCCGCCCGGCTATCTCCAGAATGGCTTCAATGCTCTCGGCATGGCGCACAAGTATCTTGCCTGCTTCCGTCATGATCGCACCATGTCGACCTCGGTCGACAAGCTGCATCTGCGTTACGTCCTCCAGACGTGCGACGCTGACAGAAAGTGCCGGCTGGGAAATATGAAGCGCTTCCGCTGCCTTGAGGAAGGAGCCGGCGCGGTCGATGGCGAGAATGTAGCGCAGCAGTCGGGGATCCAAGTCCATTTGTCACCAGACCTTCGGCGTGGAGAATTCCATCGAATAGCACGTCCGCAATGGATGCCCTACAGCGCCGCCCAACGCCACGCATTTCCATCGGCGACTTTTCATGAGGCTGCCGTCTTCACGTCTTCATGTGCTTTCTTAAAACGTTGATGAATGCTGCGACCTTGGGTTTGCGGAAGGCCGATGGCAACTGGACTGTCTGGATCGCGATCATTCTCGATGGAAAACCGGCCAGCAGCTGAACGAGCCTGCCTTGGGCAAGGTCGTCAGCCAGAAAAACGTCGGGGCAGATGAAGATACCTTTTCCCGCGCGCACAGGTATCAGGCAGGCGGGAGGGCTGTTGGAGATGAAGGGGCCGGTGACCGACACTTGGATCTGCTTCCCTTCAATCAGGAAGGGCCAACGGTTCGGGTCAGGATTGTTGGCGTCGCGAATGCAAATGTGGTTGGACAATTCGTCCGGATGGGCCGGTGCGCCATGGCGCTCGATGTAGGATGGGGCGGCGACGACCAGAAGCCTTGCCTCTCCGAGCTTTCGTGCCACTAAGCTCGAGTCCTTCAAAGTGCCGATGCGCACGGCCAGATCGAAACCGTCTTCAGCGAGATCGACGTATTCATCGGACAATTCCAGCTCAACCGTAACCTCCGGATGGAGATCCATGAACTCGAGAATTGCGGTTGCGACGACCGATTCGCCAAAGGTCAGAGGTGCTGCCACACGCAGCGTGCCTTTCAAGCCACTTGATGCCTCGAGGGACATGTCCAGCAGATCGAGTTCGTTCAGAACACGTCGGCATCCCTCAAGATAGATGCGACCGTCATGCGTCAACGACATGGATCGGGTGGTGCGATGAAGCAGATCCATTCTCAAGTCAGCTTCAAGCGTCGCGACGTATTTGCTGACGAGCTTACCGGAAATGCCCAGCCGCTCGCTTGCGGCGGCAAACGATCCCGCCTCGACCGCGGCGACAAAGGTTCGCATGCCGTCAATCTTATCCATCCCCGATTGTCTCCATTTCGGCGAAACTGAGACGCTATAATCGCCATTTCGGCGATTAATTGCCAGTGCTAAATCCGAAACCCGGCAGATCCAGGAAACATAGATGGTTGCTTCCGAACTGCCGCTCTCGATCGGACGTGCCTTCCGGCGGTGAGCTATCCGCGTGCCGTATCGCGTTCGACGAAGATACCGTCAGCCGGTCCCGACCGGTCGTCGGGCCACGAAATTCACAAGTTCTGCAGCGCTGTTCGTGCTGCCTCACCCAAACCAGGTAAAAGGGATTTTAAAAATGAGCCCAAAGGAAATCGTGCTGAGCGCCGTCGTCGCGCTGTTCGCCAATTTTGATCCGGAAGCGGCAAGCCAGCTCCTGAAAGACAACTACATTCAGCACAATCCCGCCGTACCCACGGGCGCCGCTCCTATCCTCGGCTTTCTACCTGCGCTCAAGCAAAGCGGCCTGACGGCGTCAACTCATCGCGTCCTGGCAGAGGGGGATCTGGTGGTCCTGCATTCGACCTATGACAATGCCCAGGCCTTTGGCGGCCAGACGATGGTCGCATTCGACGTGTTCCGCGTCGAAGACGGCAAGGTTGCCGAACATTGGGACAATCTGCAGGCTGCCGTCCCCGCGTCGAAAACAGCCAGTGGCAATTCGATGACGGACGGCGCGACCGAAATCAACGATCTCGCCAAAACCGCCGAAAACCGTACGCTGGTCGAGAACTTCGTGCATGACGTATTGCTCGGCACGGCACCGCAGAAGATCACCGACTATATTTCGACGGAAACCTATATCCAGCACAACCCGATGGTGGGCAATGGATTGGACGGCCTGGGCGCCGCGCTGAAGGCGATGGCCGAGGCCGGCCAGCCGATGGCCTACACCAAGACACATTTGATCGTTGCCGAGGGCAACTTCGTCTTCACTGCCTCGGAAGGGAAGCTCGGCGATACACCAACTGCCTTCTTCGACCTCTTCCGCGTGGAGAACGGCAAGATTGTCGAGCATTGGGATACGATTTCCACCATCCCAGCTCAAATGGCCCACGACAACGGAAAGTTCTGAGGAAGGCGCGAAATGAAATTCGTCCTGTCAGTCATTCTGGCGTTTCTCGTTTCCATGTCCGGTACAGCGATGGCTCAAGAGAAGTATGTTGTCGAAATCGTGACGATGAATTTGAAGGATGGCGTATCAGCCGAAGCCTTCGCGAAGGTCGACAAGGCCCTCGAAGATCAGCACGTCAGCAAGCAGCCCGGCTTCGTTTCGCGTGAGGCCGCAATAAATGGCCGCAAGTGGCTTGTTGTCGTGCATTGGAAATCGGCCGCCGCCGCGCAGGCTTCGATGGACAGTTTTGCCAATGCAGCGGCAGCGTCACAGTTCATGAGCATGATCGACGCATCAACGATGACGATGACGCGTTACGACCTCGTCATCCGCTGAGCGGCTGCACTCGTGTGGGCTCACGCTGTTGGGTGAGCCCACACATCGATATTGCCAGCGGATGTTTTGATCGCCGGCGCGGGTCTCTTATCGTCGGCCGTCGCACGGCGCTATCTCGCCTGTACTTCACCCTGATCGGGGCCGGATAAAAGCGCCGTCAGATTAAGACGTTCCGTTTCTCGAAATGTGGGGCTGACATTGGACCGCCGGCATGCCACGATCCCAATCCGTCAGTTGTCGCTCAAAAGGCTCCTCTCTGGCCGATGTTGCTCGCCACGATGCACGGCTTCGCCGCCATGGAGCCTCGCCTCTATGAGGTCAGTCAGGCGCTTGGCCTCAGTCGTTCAGAGGTGATTTGGAAACTCGCGCTGCCAAGCGCCATGCCGATGATCCTCGCCAGCCTGAGGCTCGGCCTGACCATCTCACTCATTCTGGCCGTCGTCGGCGAAATGCCTGCAAGCCGCGAAGGGCTCGGCCAGAGCATTCTGGCGGCCAGCCGTAGTTTCCGTTCACCCGATCTCTTCGCCGGCATCGTCATTCTGGGGGCAATTGGCCTCGCCGGAAGCCGGTTGCTATCCGTTGCGGAAAAACGCCTCCTGCGCTGGCAATCCGCCAGCCGCTGATTTTGTCTTTTGAATGAATGGATCTCGTCATGTTCAAACTTTCCGACGCCTCAACCATCATCGACACCGCCCTTGCGGAAGGACGGACCCGTGGTCTCGCGCCTCTGGCTGTCGCCGTCCTCGACGCCGGCGGCCATCTGGTCGCCTATAAACGCGAGGACGGGGCTGGCATCGTTCGTTTCGACATCGCCTTCGGAAAAGCCTGGGGGTCACTCGGCATGGGATTCGGGTCGCGCGAATTGACGGAACGCGCCGGCAAGAACCCAACATTCGTCACGGTTCTATCGGCCGTCAGCGGTGGGCGCATGGTGCCTTCTCCGGGCGGTGTCCTGATCGCCAATGGAGAAGGGCACATCATCGGCGCGGTCGGAATTTCCGGCGATCTCGGAGACAATGACGAGCTTTGCGCCATTGCAGGCATCGAGAAGGCCGGGTTTCGGCCTATCGCAAAACTTGCAGATTGATTTCTGGAAGAATTCGCCTGTTCATTTATAGGGAAGCCTCCTGCAGACCGCAAGCTGCATCGACGGGGCTTTGTCCTGCGAACGGAATTTCACCGATTAGAGCCTTCACCAGCGCCTGCTGCACCGGCGGCACGGCGGCATAGCCGTTCACGAAGGTTCTGCATTCCGGCATATGGTATAGCAGAAAGGGCGTGCCGAGCGAGATGTAGACTGTGGGAAGATAGTCCCACAGCCTTTGCATCGAAAGCGGGAACAAGCCGTGCAGGTCTTCCCAGCGCGGGCCAAGGTTTTCCTTGGCGGAAACACCTTCCTCGGCCATCAGATACATGCCGATATCGTGGGCCGCCGGATCGATTGCATCGCCCTTGCGATAGAGCGTGACGTCGAAACCTTGTTCGCGCAGCATATCGGCCACGCGCAGCTGCGGCAGCGGGCCGGAAGGGCTCATCCGGCTTTCCAGTTGCGCCAGCAGGATACGTTTGTGCCGACTCGGATCAAGCGGCAGCAGAGCCTGCTTGTCCTTGACCAGCGTGATCCCGGCCTCTGCCGCCGATTTCGACCATCCGGCATGCTCGCCGCCGCCGAGCAGACGCGGACGGTCAGCCGCCTTCGGCGGATGGCCACCGGTCTCGTGGAGCTTCATCGACGCTTTGAGCGCAAGCACGCGCAAGACCGCTTCATCGACACGCTCCTGCTTGAGGAGACCATTGTGAAGGCCGTCCCTGAGATAGCTGAGATCCTTGTCCAGATCAGCCGGAAACAGCAGGATGTCGCAGCCGGAGGCGATGCACAGCGGAACGAGTTCCCGCCGCGCACCTCGCGCATTGAAGCCGACCATACCGGAGGCATCGGAGACGACCAGACCATTGAAGCCCATCTCCTCCCTGAGAAGGGTGGTGGTAAGGTCGAAGTTCAGCGAGGCAGGCATGTGGGCAGGGCTGCGGGCCGATGAGCCCAGCTCGGCCGTGTAGGCAGGCAGGGTGATGTGGCCCGCCATGACGACCTGCACGCCGTTCGCAAAGGCATCGGCATAGATTTTGCCAAAGCTCTGGCGCCACTCTTCCATCGGCATCGTATTGTGGGTGGTGGCGAAATGCTGATCCCGGTCGTCGATACCATCACCCGGCCAATGCTTGATCGAGCTTGCAAAACCGGCTGAGCGGGCCCCTTGCTGATAGGCCGTGGTCATCGCCATAACCGTCGGCACATCTGCGCCGAACGAACGGGTGTTGACCACGTTCGAACGGAAATTGACCGCCAGATCGGCAACCGGCGTCCAGGAGATGTTGAAGCCGAGATAACCGCCTTCGCGCGCCGCAATGATACCCATACGCCGTGCGTGCTCGGCGTCTCCCGTCGCCGCGATCGCCATCTGGTTAAGGTAGGGCGTTCCCGCCGCAACGCTGCTCTTCTCCGAAAACTCGATGTCGCAGCTCATCAGCAGCGGGATCGCTGTCTGCGACTGAAGGAATTGTGCGCTGTCGCGCAGTTCCTGCTCCGAACGGGAGGGCATGCGATGGATGCCGCCGACATGGTGACGCAGCGGCGCCGAAAGGTCTTCCGGCGAGAGGTCACGGCATAGAGGCAGTACGATCTGCCCCAGTTTTTCGTCCAGCGACAGTCTGTCAAAGGTCGAGCTGACCCAGGCAAGAGCCGTGTCATCAAGATGGAAGGGATGTCCCGCAAGCTTTTCAAGGATCGTCTCGGTCATCAAATGCGCTTTCCGCTGTCTGCGTCGAATATGTGAAGGCTCTCCTCGGGCAGGCCGAGCCACGCCTTGTCGCCGGGCTTTAGGGTGACGGAGGCAGGTGTCTTGGCGGAGATGCCGATGCTGCCGCGTTTGCACCAGACGAGCTTTTCGGCTCCCATCGGCTCGACGACGTCGACCTCGACCTCAAGGCCGAATGCGGCTTCTTCCGTATGGAGCAGCAGGGCTTCCGGGCGGATGCCGACGATCACCTTCCTGCCGTCGGCAAGCGGGGATTGCGATGACAGGGTGGATGCGATGCGCACCGCCTTGCCGTCGACGATCACATCGCCGCCTTCAACGGCGGCGTCGAGGAAGTTCATGGCAGGCGAGCCGACGAAACGGGCAACAAAGGTATTCGCCGGCTTGTTGTAGATCTCGTCAGGCGTGCCCTGCTGCTGAATGATCCGGTCCTTCATGACCACAATACGGTCGGCAAGCGTCATCGCCTCGATCTGGTCGTGGGTCACGTAGATCATCGTGGACTTGAGCCGCTGGTGAAGACGCTTGATCTCGACGCGAAGATCCGAGCGCAACTGGGCGTCGAGGTTGGAGAGCGGTTCGTCGAATAGAAACACGCCCGCGTCGCGCACGACGGCTCGGCCGATCGCCACGCGCTGGCGCTGGCCGCCGGAAAGTTCCGACGGCCTGCGGTCGAGCAATGGTTCGATCTGCAGCATCCTTGCCGCATTGGCGACGCGCTTTTCGATTTCCGGTTTGGCGGTTCCCGCGACCTTCAGTCCGAAGCTCAGGTTTCCCCGCACGCTCATCCGGGGATAGAGCGCGTAAGACTGGAAAACCATGGCGATCCCGCGGTTCTTCGGCTCGACATTCGTCATATCGTGGCCGCCGATCAGGATCTGCCCTTCGGCAACATCCTGGAGTCCGGCGATCGCATTCAGAAGCGTGGACTTGCCGCAGCCGGAAGGCCCGAGCAGGACGATGAATTCCGACGGCGGAATGTCGAGATCTATGCCTTTAAGGACCTCGACCTGTCCGTAGCGGATGCCGAGATTTCGCAGTTGAACGCCTGTCATGATTTAGCCTTTCACGGCACCGGACGCCACGCCGCGGACAAACCAACGGCCCGACGTGAAGTAAACGAGAAGCGGGATGACCGAGGTGAGAAGCGTTGCCGCCATCTCCACGTTGTATTCCCGCTCGCCATAGGTGGAGTGCACGATATTGTTGAGCTGGACCGTCATCGGCGCATAGTTGATACCGCCGAAGACGAGCCCGACGATGTAGTCGTTCCAGATGAAGGTGACCTGCAGGATGCCGGCGACGGCGATCATCGGAACCGACATCGGCAACAGAATCGAGAAGAAGAAGCGCCAGTAGCCGGCTCCGTCGACGCGGGCGGCCTTGAAGAGATCGATCGGGATCGTTGCGAAATAATTGCGGAACAGCAGCGTCACGACAGGCAGAGCGAACACGACGTGCACCGCGATCACGCCAGCGAGCGAATTGAACAGACCGATGGTGGAGGTGATGCGCACGAGCGGATAGATCAGCACTTGATAGGGAAAGAAACCGCCGATCAGCAGCACGGTGAAAAGCACGTTGGCGAAGCGCACGCGCCAAAAGCTCAGCGCATAACCGGTGACCGCGCCGGCTGCGATGGCAAGGGCGACGCTCGGAATTGTGATCAGCACGGAATTCACGAAGCCGACTTTGAGGCCCTCGCAACGCAGTCCCGTACAGGCAGAATTCCAGGCCTTGGACCAATATTCGAACGTCAGCGCATGGGGCAAAGACAACAGCGTGCCTGTCCGGATCTCCTCCATCGACTTGAAGGCCGTCACGATCATCACGTAAAGCGGGATCAGCACCACGATCGCGATGGCGATCAGGAGAACGTAGGTCAGTGCGCGCGACAGCGGGGCGGCATAGGCGTTGCGGTGTACGGGAGCGAGGCCGTTTTTAGTGGTCATTCGACAGCTCCCTTGCGACGATTCTTGAGATAGAGGAGAGGCACGGAGACCAACAGGACGAGAAGCAGCAGCGTGGTGGCCGCTGCGGATGCAAGACCCACCTGCTGGCGTTCGAACATGTGATCGATGATGAACTTGGCCGGCACATCGGTCGCGATGCCCGGTCCGCCTCCGGTCATGGCGACCACGACGTCGAAAAGGCGCACCACCGTCAGGCACATCAGGACCAGCGCAGTCGTGATGCTCGGGACGATGCTCGGGACGATGATATGGAGATGCGCCTTCCAGGCGGGGATGCCCTCGATGCGGATTGCCTTCCACAGATCGTCGTCGACGCCACGCAGCCCGGCGAGGAGAACGACCATGACGAGGCCGGACGAGTGCCAGACGGCTGCGAAGATGATCGTAAAGATCGCCGTGTCCGCATTGACGATCCAATCGAAGGAAGCGCTCTCGAAGCCCAGCTTGCGGGCGACGTCGGCAATGCCGTAATTCGGATCGAACAGCCAGCGCCATACCAGGCCCGTGACGATGAAGGACATGGCGAACGGATAAAGGTAGATCGTCCGCAGCGCATTCTCACCGCGGACACCGCGGTTGATCATGGCGGCGAGCGAATAGCCGATGAACAGCGTGACCGGGATAAAGATCGTCGCGAACAACGCCATGTTGGCGAGGGAGACATGCCACCGGGCGTTGGAGAACAGATTTATGTACTGGGTGAAACCGGCAAACCTGTAGCTGGGCAGCATGGCGGAGCGGGTGAAGGATATGCCAGCCGCCCATAGAACGCCTCCGACATAGACCGACAAAACGACGAATGCGACGGGAACAAGTGTCAGGGTCGCTTGAAGGCGACTGCTTGAATGTGACGTTGCGAACACGACTGGGGACTCCGAATATCTTCGTCGTTCGGGGGAGGCGACTGAACACGCTCCCCCGACGCGGTTGCGTCAGCTGGCGGAAAGCCCGTTCGCATAGGCCTCGATGAACTGGTCGGCAGTCAGGCCGCCCTTGCTCCAGAAGCGGGTGATTGCGTCCTCGACGGCACCGACAACGGCCGGCGGGAACATCATCTGGTCGCCCGCCGTTGCGAGCTTGGCATCGCTGAAATAGTGCGACGCTTGGGCAATGCAGCTGTTGAGTTTCGACGTATCGGCGCCCTTGAGAATGGGGATCGTGCCGTTCGCGACCGCAAAGGCGGTCTGCGTCGGGATATCCGTAAAGGTCTTGAGGAGCAGGTCCTGCGCCTTGCCCATCGCAGCATCCGAGGGTTCCGGGAACAGGAACACGTCACCCGAGACGATCATGCCCTGATCGGAGCCAATGATTGCGCATTCGTAATCGCTGCCGGCCGATTTGCCCGCAGCCGCAAAGGCGCCGTTCAACCAGGTGCCGCCCTGCGTCATGAGTGCCTTGCCGGATATCACCAGGTTGGTCGAATCTGGCCACGAGCGACCCGGCGAGCCGGCATCGGCATAGTCCTTGAGCTTTTCGAATACCTTGACGGCGGCTTTGAACTTATCGCCCCGCACTGCTCCCGCGTCCCTTTTGTAGATGACCGCATCATAAGTTTCGCGCCCTGCAACGCCGAGCACGACGGCATTGAAGATCAGCCGCTCCCAGCGTGGCTCCCCGGAGGGCGCAAAAGGCATGAGGCCGGCCGCCTTGGCCTTGTCAAGTGCAGCAAACACATCGTCCCAGGTCTTGGGCGTCGACACGCCGATCTTGTCGAGGATCGGCTTATTGAACCAGAACCAGTTGGCGCCGTTGCCGGAGATCGGAAGCGCCCAGATCTTGCCGTCGACCGTGCCCGAATTCAGTAGCGCTTGCGGCAATTTTTCCTGCCAGTTGTCGGCCGTGGCGGTCTCCGACAGATCACGAAGCAGTTCGTTTTCCTGGAGTTCGATAAACTGGGCACCGGTATTGAACAGCATGGCGGCGGGCGGGTTGCCGCCGACCACCCGGTTGACGGCCGTCGCCCGAGCGTTCGGGCCGCCTGATATGGCGTTGTCGACCCAGGTTCCCCCAAGCTCGGTGAACTTCTGGGCCAGAACCTTGACGCCGGCCGACTCGGCGGCGGAAGTCCACTGATGTATTACCTCGGCCTTGATTTCCTCCGCATTCGCTGAGGCTGCGAGGCAAAGCGCAGCGGCGGTGGTCGCTGCAAGAAGCAATTTCGAAATCATGTCTTCTCCTCCTGAACTCCATCGCGATTATTCAGGAGCCGATTATCATTCGTCAAATAATGGATTTGGCAAATACCATAATTCCAGATTATAGAAATTCTTGCGCCTTGACGATGCCGGTCACGCGCTCGCATCGTTGTCCGGTGCCCGTTCAAAGCATCAGGCCGGCGGTGTTGCGTCGCCGGCTTTGCTTGTTTCCAGGTCGGTCCTGATGAAATCGGCGGTCTGCTCGTAGTGCCGCTGCAACAGGCCAACAGCCTCGTCGCTCTTACGATCGAGCACGGCTTTCAGAATGTCTGCGTGTTCTTGCGCCACATTGCGCACCCGAAACGCCTTGCGGCTGGAAAGCGCGCGATAGCGATGAAGCCGGTCGGCGAGCTGTTCGCAGAAGCCGATCAGCGGTCGCGAGCCGCAGCCGCCAATGAGCTGCGCGTGGAAGGCGCGATGCAGGCGCTCCCATTCCGGATTGCTCTCGAACCGCTCCGGGTTCAATGAGCGTGGCGCACGCTCCAGCCTGTGGTGCGCCACGAGAAGGGCTTCCTCCCATGCCGGGGTGCTGTTTGCGAGCGATTCCCGCAAGGCCAGACCTTCCACCCAGCAACGGGTTTTGGTCAGCTCCCCTAATTCCTCCAAGCTGATCGGCTTCACGAAGAAGCCACGCTGCTCCTTGCCGATCACTAGATCCTCGGTGGTCAGGCGGTTCAATGCCTCCCGTAAGGGCGTTTGTCCGGCCTCGTATTGCTCCATCAGGAAGCGCAGTTGCAGCTTGCGGCCGGGCTCCAGCCGCGCGGACAGAATGTCGGCCTTCAGCCGTTCGTAAATGCTGGTTGCCAGCGTTGCGGGGCTCTCTGCCCCCCTGTTCAGCGCATCTGCGTCCATATCGGGTCCGTTGTTCAAATCAGTTTTCATATACACGACCGCATACAAATCGTAAAATTTATAAATTTATGCTTTACACGAGGATTTATGGATATTATTCGAAAGCCAGCACAGGAGGAAAGCGTGGGCGAAGGCAAGCAAAGCGCAGGGCGGTTCAGCAGCGGTTGCGGCTGCTGCGGCATCGACATTCATTGCCATGTCGTGCCGGCACGTTTTCCGCTGCCGGCCGGTGGCGCGCCGGTGCGCGGCTTTCCTTCTATAGTCGCCTCGGATGATTGCCATGCCACCGTCGTCATCGACGAGAAGCCCTATCGCACGGTCAGCGACGCCTGCTGGGTCGCCGAGCGGCGTCTCGAACACATGGACCATAGCGGCATAAGGCTTCAGGCACTTTCGCCAATGCCGGAACTTTTCGGCTATTGGATCGAAACCAACGCGGCGAACGATCTCGTCCGTCACGTCAACGACGCGATTGCAGCACTCGTTGCGGAAGGAGAGGGGCGTTTCGTCGGGCTGGCCGGCGTTCCGCTGCAGGATATCGACCTTGCGATCGCCGAGCTTCACCGCACGGTCGGCACCCTCGGCCTTCGCGGCGTCGAGATCGGAAGCAATATAAATGGCGTTCCGATCGGCGATCCCAGGTTCCATCCATTCTTTGCGGAAGCAGAGAAATTTGGAGCGGCCGTGTTCGTCCATGCGGTGCGGCCGGCCGGCATGGACCGGCTCGTCGGGCCGGCGCCGCTTCAGCAGGTGCTCGGCTATCCCACGGATGTGGGGCTGGCAGCGGCCTCGGTGATCACCGGCGGGCTGCTGTTGAAATTCCCGAAGCTGCGGATCGCCTTCAGCCACGGCGGCGGCACGCTCGCCTCGCTTCTGCCGAGGCTGGAGCAGGGCTATGCGGCTTTCCCGGCTCTGAAGGAAACGATGGCTGAACCGCCCTCGGCACAGGCCCGGCGGCTCTACGTCGACTCTCTCGTCTTCGATACGGACACGCTGCGCCGCCTGGTTTCCGTTTTCGGAGAGGAACGCGTGTTGCTCGGCACGGACTACCCCTTCAATTTTCGCGACCAGCAGCCCGTTGCGCGCATCGAGGCCGCTTTCGCCGATACCGGTCTGCGCGAACGGCTGTCCTTTAGGAACGCGCAGGCCTTCCTGGCCCTGGATGAGGTTTGATCAGATGTCCGACTTTCCCGTCACCGCCCTGCGCAGCGTCGAACTCGGCACGCCCGACCTCGCTGCATCCGTCGATTTTTATAGCCGGGTCTGGGGACTGGACGTGGTCGCCGAAGCCGGCGGCAAGGTTTTCCTCGCCGCGACAGGCGACGATTTTCATGTGCTGGAACTGAAGCAGAGCGACCGCTCGGAGCTGCGCAAGATCACATTCCGCGCCCATTCCGCCGAAGATCTGAAGTCGCTTTTCGCAAAGGCTGTTGCGGCGGGATGCGTCACGATGCGCGAGCCGGGACCTGCCGACGCACCGTCCGGCGGGGAGCGCTTCGTCATTCGGGAGCCGCAGGGTTCGGTGCTGGAATTCGTCCATGGTGACCACCGGAAGGTGGGCACAGTCGTCGCCAACCGGCCGCAACGCCTCGCGCATGTCAATATCAACAGCGCTGAGATCGAGGCACTTTCGGATTTCTACCGCGATGTCCTGGGCTTCCGCCTGACGGACAGGTCGAAGTTGATGGCTTTCCTGCGCTGCAATGACGATCACCACGCCGTCGTGTTGGCGGAAGCGCCGGTGAACGGCCTCAACCATATCGCCTTCCTGATGCCCGATCTCGAATCCGTCATGCGCGGCTCCGGCCGGATGGTCGATCACGGTTATCCGATCGACTGGGGCGTCGGTCGGCACGGGCCAGGCGACAATGTCTTTGCCTATTTCGTCGATCCGCAGGGCGTCGTGGTCGAATACACTGCCGAGGTTCTGCAGGTGGATGACGACTATCGCGTGCGGGGTCCGGACGAATGGGTCTGGCCGCCGGGGCGCACCGATCATTGGGGCATTGCGGCCCCCAAAAGCGAGGCCTGTAAGAAGGCACAGATGTCCATCGGATTTTCCGGCGCTTGACGCGGCCATCATCACAACAGAGGCATTCCGTTGAATAGCGACAACAACATTTCCCATCGTTATGACGTGCTGGTGGTCGGCTTCGGCCCGGCTGGCGCCGTGGCTGCCGGCATGCTGGGCGCGCGCGGTCATTCCACTCTCGTCGTCGATCGGCTGACGGATATTTATGACAAGCCGCGCGCGATCGCCATCGACCACGAGATCCTGCGCCATTTCGACAATATGGGCATTGCCGACGCGGTTTTGCCCCATACCGCGCCCTTTACTGCATCCCAGCATTTCGGGGCGCAGGGACAGCTCATCCGCCGTATCGATATGGTGCCCACGCCCTATCCGCTCGGCTACACGCCGAGCATGGTGTTCACCCAGCCGCCCGTCGAGGCCATTCTGCGGCGCCATGCCGAGAGCTTCGATTGCGCCGCGGTCGAGCTCGGAACGGAAATGGTCGGTCTCGACCAGCAGGCGGAGGAGGCAGTTGCAACACTGAAGGACGCCTCCGGCAAGATCCGGACGGTCGCGGCAAAATACGTGATCGGTTGCGACGGCGCGTCGAGCCGGGTACGCGAACTGTCCGACATGAGGCTCGAGGATCTGGTCTTCGACGAGCCTTGGCTGGTGGTGGACGTGCAGGTGCATGATGCCGCACTCGCCAAACTGCCGCAGACCTCGGCGCAATTCTGCGATCCCTCGCGGCCGACCAGTTACATCATGGGACCGAAGAACCACCGCCGTTGGGAAATTATGCTGCTGCCGGATGAAAATCCGCGCGAAATGGAAAAACCCGAAAACGTCTGGCGGTTGCTGTCACCCTGGCTCACGTCAGAAGAGGGTGAGCTCTGGCGCGCTGCTGCCTATCGCTTCCATGCGCTGGTGGCCGATGAATGGCGCCGCGGCAGGGTGCTGATCGCCGGCGATGCCGCGCATCAGCAGCCGCCCTTTATCGGGCAGGGCATGTGCCAGGGCTTGCGCGACGTTTCCAATCTCGTCTGGCGGCTCGACCGCGTGCTGAAAGAGCAATCCTCGGAAGCGCTGCTCGATACCTATACGGTCGAGCGCAAACGCCACGTGCAGAGCCTGACCGGCAAGATCAAGGCGATCGGCCAAATGATCTGCGAACGCAATCCGGCGGCAGCGGCAGCGCGCGATGCCCGCATTCTCGCCGAGGGCGACGGCAAGCCGCTGACCATTACCCGCCAGGAGATCGTTCCGCCGATCGAAGAAGGTCTGCTTGCCGCGGATGGAACGCCGGCGCGGGGGCTGCTCTTTCCGCAGCCTGCCATTGTCGAAGGCGCTTCGACGCGCCTGCTGGATCGTTTCACCGGCCCGAATTGGCGGCTCATCCTTGACGGCCGCAGGATCGGGGCCGGGGAGGGCGAAGCACTTGCCGGGGGGATCGATGGGATCGTGATCAAGGCCGTCGCTCCTGAAGGCACGGAGGCAGTCGACCCCACAGCCCTTCGCGAAAAGGATGGCGTACTTTCAGCTTGGTTCGACCGGCACGGCGCTATCGCCGCGCTGGTCCGTCCGGATCACTATGTTTTCGGCGCTGCCCAGAACGTTCAGGCGCTTCGCCAGCAGATCGCAGATTTGCATGCTCGCCTCGCCTGAAGAGCAGGGCCTGTCACACATTGAAGTTCAATCGGTTTCTGGGAGGAAGATATGACCGAACCAACCGCTGTTACCTCAGGCAAATGGCGCCCCTTTGCCGTTCTTGCCCTTCTGTTTTTGTTCCAGACGCTGAACTTTTTCGACAAGCTCGTCTTCGGGCTTTCGGCGGTGCCGATGATGAAGGAGCTTGGGATTTCGCCACAGCAGTTCGGCCTGATCGGCAGCAGCTTCTTTCTCCTGTTCTCGATCTCCGGCGTCCTCGTCGGCCTCTTCGTGATCGGCCGCATGCCGGTCAAGTGGATCCTCGTCATTCTGGCGGCGATCTGGTCAATCGCCCAGATCCCGATCTATTTCACCAGTTCGGTGACGGTCCTGATCGCCTGCCGCATTCTGCTCGGCCTTGGCGAGGGACCCGGCCTGCCGACGGCATTGCATGCCTGCCATAACTGGTTCAGCCCGGAAAAGCGCAGTGTTCCGAGCGCCGTCGTGCTGCAGGGCATCAGCGTCGGCCTGCTCGCCGGCGGTCCGATCCTCACTTATATCATTGTCAGCCACGGCTGGCGCTCTGGCTTCCTGTTCTGCGGCCTGATCGGCATTGTCTGGATCGTTGCCTGGCTGCTCGTCGGCGGCGAGGGGCCGCATGCGACCACGGAGAATGAAAAGGTTCGCGCCACTGTCGGAGATTCGCCGGTTCCGGCCCGCAAGCTCTGGCTCGATCCGACGGTGATCGGCGTCATCATCATGTCCACCATGTCGTATTGGATCGTCGGCATGTCTGCCACCTGGCTGCCACCCTTCCTGCAGCAAGGCCTCGGCTATTCGCAGACTGAGACCGGTTCAGTCATCTCGGCAGTCTACATCTTCCAGTCTCCGTTGCTGCTCGTCGGTTCATGGATCGCGCAGCGGATGCTGCAGAATGGCGTCAGCAAGCGCGCGACGCTCGGCAGCGCCTCCGGTTACGCACTGCTTGTCAGCGGCGTGGCGCTCATCGCCTCCGTTCACGTGAGCGGCCCGCTGCAACTGGCGCTGATCGCGATCGCCTTTGCCGCGCCGAGCCTGACGACGATCTACGGCCCGATCACGCTCGGCAGCGTGGCGCCCGCCGCCCAACGCGGCCGGCTGATCGTCGTGATCTATTCGGCGAACGCCATCTCCGCACTCGCGTCAAACGCCGTCACCGGCATGATCGTGCAGGCCGCAGGACCCGACCATGTGGCTGCCGGTTATGCGAACGCCATGCTGTTCACCGCCGGCATCCTCATCATTGGTGCAATTTCCGCCTTCGCGCTGATCTTCCCGGACCGCACCATCGAGCGCTTCGGCAGGATGACGCGCTTCACCGAACAAATGCAGCGGGTCTGAACGGCGCGCAGGAAATTCTGATCACAGACAGGAGAAGAAGTCATGAGATTGTCCACCGTCAAGATCGCCGGCCGAACGACCTGGGGCGTCGTGGAAGGCGAACGCTTCCTCGATGTCGGCGCCGCGCTCTCGGCCCGCTATGCCGACCTCAAATCGGCTGTCGCTGTTGGCTTTGACGGCGTTGCCGAGGCCGCTGCTGCCGCGGCCGCCACGCCTGTCGACGCGGTCGAATGGTTGCCGGTCATTCCCAATCCCGACAAAATCCTCTGCGTCGGCCTGAACTACGAAATGCATCGCAAAGAAACCGGCCGTTCGGAGGTGGAGAACCCCACCATCTTCGCCCGCTATGCCAATAGCCAGACAGGACACCTCGCTCCGATCATACGCCCGAAGGTCTCGACCGAACTCGATTTTGAAGGCGAACTGGCCGTCATCATCGGCAAACCCGGCCGCTACATTCCGTACGCCGAAGCCATGAACCATGTCGCCGGTTATGCATGCTACAATGACGGCAGCATCCGCGACTTCCAGCGACATACCCACCAGTTCACCCCGGGCAAGAATTTTCCAGATACCGGCGCCTTCGGGCCATGGATGATGACACCGGATGAACTCGGCCCGCTTGGCGAGCTGCGGCTGCAGACGCGCTTGAACGGCGAGGTGGTGCAGGAGGCGACCTTCAGCCAGATGATCTTCGATATTGCGCGCCAGATCGAATATTGCTCCGCCTTCACCCGGCTCGAAGCCGGCGACGTCATCGTTAGCGGTACGCCGGGTGGCGTCGGAGCCAAGCGCAATCCGCCGCTTTGGATGAAACCTGGAGACGTGGTCGAAGTCGAGATCGATGGGCTGGGCACTCTGCGCAATCCCATCACTGACGAGACGTGCTGACGACGCCCGACGACTCATCTCATCCGCAAAAGCAAGCTCGGGACGTGGTGCAAAAGTTTTGGCTGGATGAGAGCCGTTCGATTGTTCCCGCGTCTCTGACCCGCGGAATCGGCTTGCCGCTGTCCCGCGACGTGGGGCTGCGGCTAGATCACTTCCTGCTGAACCCCGCACTTGCCGACAATCTCAAGCAGGCAAAGGTCGACAAGTCGGTCAGAGGCTGGAGCCACACAAGCGATCACGCGCCAGTGTGGATCGAGCTGCTCTAGGCCGGCCCCGAACTCAGAAAAGGCTTGGCTGGGCGACCGGTTCTCCGGCCTTCGTGACGATCGTCGAGCCATAAGGCTCCCGGGATGTTACGATCAGCGCATCATTGGGCAGCGGACGGGCAAGCGCCTTGGCCTCGTCCCACGGCACACGCATCCAGATATCGGTCTCTTCTTTGGTCAGAAGCAGGACCGGCATGGCTTTCTCGTGGATGAGCTTCACAAGGTCATTCGCATCCGTCGTCAGAAAACCGTAGAGGTCATCGGTCGTCAGTCCGTCCTTGACCTTTCGCACGCTCGTCCATTGCGGCACATGGATGCCGGCAAAGAACATCAGAGGCTTGCTTTCATGGCTCTGTTGCAAAAATCCCGTTGATGTCCGAAGGAGCGCGAAGATTCTGAGCGAGATTTTTGATGAGCGATTTCAAGTGGCGTCATTTTCAGGGTGAAGTGATTTTGTGGGCGGTGCGATGGTATTGCCGCTATGGGGTCAGCTACCGCGACCTTGAGCAAATGATGGGCGAACGGGGTGTGCCAGTCGATCATTCCACGATTTATCGTTGGGTTCAGAAATATGCTCCGGAGATTGAAAAGCGGTTGCGATGGCACTGGCGCCGGCCGCAGTCAACGAGTTGGCGCGTTGACGAAACCTATGTGAAAATCCGCGGCCGGTGGACCTACCTCTATCGGGCCGTCGACGAATTCGGCAACACGATCGATTTCTATCTGTCACCGACGCGCAATGCCAAAGCGGCCAAGCGCTTTCTCTGCAAGGCCTTGAATGGCCTGAAGGACTGGGAAAAGCCGACTGTCATCAACACCGACAAGGCCCCGATTTATGGCATTGCCATTGCGCAATTGAAGGCCGAAAGCAAATGTCCCGTAGAACTCGTGCACCGACAGGTCAAATATCTGAACAACGTAGTTGAGGCCGATCACGGCAAGCTGAAGCAACTGATCAAACCGGTGAGGGGTTCAAGACGCTGAAAACGGCCTATGCGACGATCAAAGGTTTCGAGGTCATGCGCGCTTTGCGCAAAGGACAGGCTGCGATATTCAACCTAACGGGCGACATCCATGGAGAAGCACGCATTGTTGAACGTGCTTTTGGCATCGGACCAAGCGCGCTGACGGAAGCGGTAGCACTGCTCGCTCAAAGTCTCGAAAACCGCGAGGCTGCCAGGTAATCGACGTACCAACTAACGGCCATTATGACCAAAATGAAAATTTGCAACAGAGCCGGAAAAAGAGTGGCTCGGCGGATAGGTCCCAAAATGCCCGATTTTCGATGCCCTCTTTCGGGTGCGATCAGTCAGGCGTTTCCGCTCCGCTCAACCGTAGCATACGATTTCGAGCAAATCTTGTTCCGACCCCTGACTCGCTGCGCCGCGGGATCTTGCCCGCATCGACAGCCGCCGGTGAGTTCGAAAGGTCTTCACAGCCCTGACGTTCTTTCGGGACCGATCGTCGCCGTGATGATGCGCGATCCCGCTGTGCCGCGTGTCTGACGCTCCCGAGGGGAACGCGTGCGTTAGTGGAGCTAAGCTTGACTTGGCTCAATGCACTGCCGCCAACCAGCTGGTAATCTGCTTCGCTGTAAGTGGTGCTGCACCGCTGCGTCCACGCGCGCAGGAGAATTGTCCGCATGAGCTATCACTTCAGCAAGGTCGTGAACCAGAGCTTTGACGCAGCGGTGAAGCGCGTTGGCGATGCCCTGAAGAAGGAGGGCTTCGGAATCCTGACCGATATCGATGTTAAGGCGACGTTGAAGAAGAAGCTGGATCTCGAATTTAGGAATTATCGCATTCTCGGCGCGTGCAATCCCTCCTTGGCACACCAAGCGCTTCTAGCGGAAGACAAGATCGGCACGATGCTGCCGTGCAACGTCATCGTTCAGGAACTCGACGATGGCAGGATTGAGGTCTCTGCTGTGGATCCAGTTGCGTCGATGCAGACCGTCGGCAACCCCAACCTGCTGGATATCGCCAGCACCGTGCAGACCAAGCTAAAGGCGGTCATTGCCGCCCTTTAGGTCACCAAGCAATCACATTGTCAGTCAGGCTCGCTCAACCCGCGAGGAACAAACAAAAATGAGCATCAGAAATGGCATCACGCCTTTCGTCGCAGCGAGTGCAGCTCTGGCGCTCCTGCCCAGCGGGATGCTGGCCCAGACACCGGCAGACGCCGACAGATATGCTTATGGCGCCCACATGATGGGATGGTACGGAATGATTTTCGGTCCGCTGTTTATGGTCCTGCTTGCGGTCCTGATCGCGGCGGTAGTGCTCCTCGTCCGCCGGCCCGTCGGATCATGGCCGGCTCCGCCGCCACCGCTCACGCCGCAAGGCCGTACACCGCTCGATATTCTCAAGGAACGCTTCGCACGCGGCGAGATCGACAAGAACGAGTTCGAGGAACGACGCCGGGTCCTCGGCGAATGAGCTGTGCCGCGTCCCGGCTGTTGTCTAATTGCGTTTCATTCGTCAAGGTATTTTTGGTATTCGGCGTCCTTGCCGTTTTGCGCGACAGGCAAAGCGGCGTAAATGGACTACTGTTTGGATCGCGGCCTCAGCGGCCATATGACGAACGCCGGGTTGAGGCATTGCGTTGTGTCAAACACCAAACTGCTTCGTCTCTTTGACCAAGCAGGCGTCGAGCCTCAGGGCCATTCGCCATGCCAAGATGAGCGTTCCGCAGCAGCGGCTGATACATTCTCCTCTTCTTTAGGCATGTCGGACGGACGCGCCTCGTACCGAGTCACGCAGCCTGCAAATTGCACTGTTATCGTGTTATGCTGTGAACCGCCTTGGACGGCATGTCAGCGCCGGAGAACCGGCGGGCAGATCGTAACGTCATCCCAACCCGGAATGCGGGAACATGGAGCAGGATATCGCGATGCGAGCAGCCATCATCGCAGTCATTGTCAGCACCAGTGCAACGGTTCCTACTGTGCAGGCACAAGATATTCAGCATGGGCGCCGGCTCGCGCTTGAGGTCTGTGCAACCTGCCACGCCGTCCTCGCGAACCAAACCCGATCCCCTGTTGCCGACGTGCCCAGCTTTGAAGCCGTGGCTGTGACACCGGGAATGACCGCCATGGCACTTAACGTTTGGCTCACGGCCCAAAGTCATCCGACCATGCCGAACATAATACTCTCGCAGACCGATGTTGAGGACGTGTCAGCCTATATTCTAAGCTTAGCGGAATAGAGACTTCCCCATTTGACGAACTGTAAGCTGACGCGAAGTGGAACACGCGCACCATTGCAGGCGAACCGGAACAACTGCGGCGTAAACCCTCGACTATGTTCTTAAAGAAGGAGAATTCGGCCAGGGACGTCATCCTCGAAAAGACACCTGCAAAGCGGCCGCTGGCATTGCTGCTTGAGAATGCGAACAAATGGGCGTGGACCGGTACCCGAACACGGATGCTGCGCAGCACCGTCCATACCAAAGGTTTTATCGCGGAAGCACGTTAATTGCGATATCGACGCAGCTTTGTCAGGGCCAGAAAGGTGGCGGTTGCCGGCGGGCGGTCGGGTCGCCCGCTACTTACGTCGTTGATGCTTGATGTAAGCGACAAGATCGGCAATCTCGGAACGCGTGAGCGACAGATTCGGCATCCGCGAACGATGGGGGTCCGCCAGGAAGGCCGTAAGCGTTGCCTCGTCGAGACGCTCAGACTTGCCGATCTGAACGAAAGTAGGGACGGTGTCAGAACCGTGCTTTTGCCCGGGTGCAACGACGTGACATTCCGCGCACCAGCGTTTGGCAATCTGCTGGCCGTTGGTGATATCGGCTGCGGTGCTTTCAGCGGCCTGGCCCATAAGTAGAGCCGTAGCAACATAAGCGAGGCCGTGTAGTGCTCTCGCTGTGCTGCTGATTATGGCATGCATTGTTTTGAACGACATTCCCTGTCTCCTCTGCAGACGGATGAAGAAGCCTAAAATGATGGCAGATTGGAACCATGATATTCGTCAAACTTCGGCAGCGGGATTTCAAAATTCTGCATGAGCGCGCTGGATCTTGTAGAATTGGGAGATATTTGTTCCTGCCGCCAAGGAGGCTCTTGTCATGCCGAAACGCAGCGCAGGCCTTTCAATGTTCCGGCAAACTGCGAGACAGCTACAAGTGTTTCTGGGGCGATGTCACATAAACCAGATGTCAGTGGGTAGTGCATAGAGCTGGTGGGATGAAGAATTCATCCATCAGCTATAAGCGTCACCGTTTCCCGCAACAGATCATTGCCCATGCGGTCTGGCTGTATTTCAGATTTCCTTTGAGCCTTCGGCTGGTCGAGGAGCTACTGCTGGAGCGCGGGATCATCGTCTCTTATGAAACGATCCGGCGATGGGGACGGAAATTCGGGCCAGCTTACGCAAAGCAACTCCGTCGCAGGCGACCTTCGCGCCAGGACGTCTGG